>Ga0157379_10000692_pt1 | contig 27333 bp, 30 predicted proteins | sample S25metaG_FD_121802 | JGI IMG/M metagenome (GOLD analysis project Ga0157379, IMG submission 121802) | Switchgrass rhizosphere microbial communities from Kellogg Biological Station, Michigan, USA - S2-5 metaG | ecosystem: Host-associated > Plants > Roots > Rhizosphere > Soil | place: USA... | reverse complement strand
TTCGAACGAGGATATAGATATATCGTGCCGCGATGGTGAAGAAGCTAGTCCAGACAGCAATCAGGATGATACGGTTGAGGAGACACCAACTCTCTTCAGTGCAAATCCTGGTGTCGAAATCTAGGAAATAGTCAATCTGTTGCGAGGTTTGTTTTAAAATTTAATCATAATTTTGGAACTGACGTACCGTAAAAATGAAGGTGGCGTAAGTCCAGTAGAACACCATGATTATCCTGACTAATTCTTCTGGATAGAACAGGTACCCCTGTTCGGCAGCATTGTGGTACTCGTAACAATATTGTGTTATGAGAAGAGTACTGCGAGAAAGTAAGCAAAAGCCTTGCAAATGGGCATAAGTACTCACAATATGAGATTAGTAAAACACCAGAGCATAAGATGAACCTCCCAATACTTCCATCCAGGGCCACTAAAAATTCTCGTCAGAGAGTATATAACACCAGATACATTAATCTCACTATATTCATTGCCATCTCCTATGCACCTTCTAACGACGCAGAGAGTGAACACACACAGAGCCAGCCACCCACGTCTAAAAAGGGTCAGTACACAGATCAATTCAGGCCGCGAGGAACGCACCAAACGAGCATTCCTTGCCAAACGGGATGAAAAGAGTTCACGAGATGCTTTGTTCATTTTTCAAGATACAAGCAAGGGAGGAGGGAGGAGGCAACGAAATTAGGGACATGGAGGAAGCATTTAAGCGAAATATATATAAAAGGGGGTTTACTTTGCCAGAACATAGTCCGCTTAATCACGAGTATCGTCAACCTCACCACCAACCTCAAAGGAACGTATCACAATTGCCACTGTCTAATTTGGTTCAATTATTAGCACAATTCAACTGGCGGAGTTTCGGACTCTCGCCATCTCCTCTCATCTCCTCATCGATGTGTACTTTAGTGCGTGGCTTAGATATTGATTACTACCTCGAGCAGGGCTTTCTTGAATTTATCGTCTATCTTGGATCACCTTGTGAAACTGGATGCCGAGAACAGAGGAGACACCAAGCTAAAGCAAGATCAAAGACTGGGACGGTTCCTCTCAAGAGAATTACTCTGGGGTGACTTTCCGTGGCTGCAGGCATCGTCACTCTTGATTTTATTAATGATGAATGTTTCAGCCAGAGAAAGCTCTTTTGTTGTCGTCGGTATTACGAGATATTTGGAATTAACGGTTCGAAGAGAGTGGCAACCGTTTAGTAGCAATAGGGGACAGTTGAATCACAGGAAAATTCTTCTATGGTTTAAAGTTAATACAACGATGATTAAAGGCGAGTTGATTCTCCAAAAGAAATATAGGATCTCCATGATGAGTCGCTCCATATTTATGGGAGAACCGTTTATGCGACGGTGGCTTCATTAATCTTTATCTACGGCCGTCTGAGTTACAGTAACTACCGGCTTGATTATTCTCAGGTCAATTGATTCCACATATTTCAAACCTGTAGATTGCCCTGTACAAGAATAGCGGTTAGCTGACTACCATACGGCAAATACCAGCTTAAGGATGAATGATTATCGACAGCCGCTTGCTCTCATCTTTCCTTCCAGCGATGTTCGAGGCTCAAGCTATATAAGCGCAAGCATTTGAAATACCTAAATTCAGTTTATTCACTTTTCAAGATATTCCAGCAGCATAAAATTAGAGGGAGATCAGGAGTCGACCATATTAGCAAATATAGACTCTTCTTTTCTAGCATACAAGGGTGATCTCAAGTCACCCAACCTTTGGACAAGGATGAGGGCTTCAGACTCGAGGAGACATCCGAATTGAGGGATTATGTGACTAATGCATTGGATGCTTTGAAGCGTTGTGAATGTTCAGGCTTTTGAGTTTCAGCCCCTTGGTTAGATTCAGAATATGGGTGACTACAGCTCGGTCACCAATTTATAATCTACCATATGGGATAACAAAGAGGCTGATCAAGGACACTGGAGAAGCCGCGACTCTCGAAAGAACTACTGTAAGGTGGCAGCCTCCGGTAACTATTTCTTCGGCCATATTGATGAGACGTATTCTCCCTTCCGTTTCAATGGAATATATTACCATTGATATTGCCAAGCTGTTGGAATTGAGCAACTTGGAGGAGAATTTCCAACTCCAAAAGAAACGGTTGGTTGAAGTGTGAAAAGCGTAGTACCTGGATGAGATTGACATTGGGATAAGAGAGAAATAGCATCCAATAGTGCTTGGGTACAATGGAGGATCTTAAGGACAAATAGACATCCGAAAATAGCGACCAAGAATCCAGCGTTCATCTCGTGGGCATTTAAGTTAGATTAGAAAAACATTTGATGATTGAGTACTTTGCCTGATCGGCCGCATAAAACGCCCATCTACATAATAAGGATACGAAGCAAATACTCAACCATATAGTGGGTAGACATTCTTCGGAGGAGATATCCCAGTTTTTGGCGGATGAGCAACCAGGACCGTTTGATTCACAAAGAGTTGCCAAGAATCCAAAAGTCTTATAGGTCGACAGAAACATAGTTCCGATCCGGTCCGAATTATAGAGCATGTAAGCGTAAATTTGAAGACTAAAGAAATACGTCAGCGGGCAAGCGGGGGTGGATGGAGTGTTTTAGCGGCGCTAGGTGCGTTCGCATCGTATCACGTTGGCATTTTCTAGGTCTGCTGGCACGGATAACACCCGGAGTGTATGTATACGGGCGTACACATAAACGGAGGTGTCTCTTGTGTGTCTGACTGGATGCGGTATAAGGTTTAAGGAAGAATGGTTATCGTGGTTGGAAAGAAGTTTAACCACCTCTTGCCATTGCTTCGCAAAAATTCTTTGGATTTCTCGCTCAATGTTAACAGCTGAGGCCATATTAGCACGGGGGTTTGAAATCCCTCAATCGAGGCTCTACCCACTTTACCAGATACTGGATGCGCGTAAAGCAGATGAAAATGCGAGCGAGAGGGCCAACCAAGGACAAAGCAGTGAGCACAATACCAAATGATGGTTCGCAGTACGTAACCTTCAATTTTCAGCAGATCCTGCAGTTTCCCAGGAATCGAACGGGATACTTACACATGAGGTGGCATTGAAGTTGAGCAGATATATTGACAGAATCTTATCCGATTTGGGTGGTCTTGGATTTCGACTTGCTACACCTTACCTTGATCTGGACGAATACGAATACGAACAGGACCATGTCAAGTTCATAGTCTATCACATGGGCTATTTCACGCAAGACGCCGATGGAGAAAGTGGCCAAATAGAGACGATACACCCCTCTTCTCAAAGAACCTACTCGATGGCGGCCTCCTATGGCGATGGTTAGTACAGTATTAGAAAACCACATCGTTGAGTCTGACTAACAAATATATCCTCTTCATCTAGGTTCAGCGGACTGTCGCACCGTTGATATTGCCAGGCTCGTCGAGCTAAGCGAGTTAGAAGAGAATGCCCAGGACCACAAGGATCGTTTGGCTGAAGTACACAAGGCACTACACCTCGCTGAAGCTAACATATCTGAGGTAAATGACGACTGGTACTTAGTGGCCCTAGGTAATAATGACTAGGAGGGCCTATCTCAAAGGCGAGGCTTCTGAACATAATATTTACTTCCACCATAAATCGGATTGCTAGATAAATAAGTAATCTCCGAAGCTGATTGTAAATCTATATTGCGATGTTCCAAATCAATGGAGTTATTGACGACGCCCAACATAGACTTCCGTAAGCCTTTTTCTAGGGGCGAAGTATTTAAGCGATAGTGGCTATAACAGGGCCCCGAAACTATCCTTCGGTAAATGGATGGCTGGATAATTTATGAAAATTGGTTCAAGGAAGAATCACTATTACTATTGGATAAAGAAAACCCGCATTATAATGTTAGACTTTACATGCGTAGCTGAAGTTACATTGGCATGGGGATTTGAAATCCCTCCATCAAAGCGGTATCAATTTCTCAAGAGATACCATAAGCAGAAAACAGAGGAAGAAGATGAAAAGACAGGGAAAAAGGGATTGAAGGAAGCAGCGAATAGGCATAAGAGCAAATCAAGACTCATGGTTTCTAACCTCCAAGAATATAAGGGAGTCCCGCTTTTTAGATTCAAATTTAGAAATGGACATGCTCACAGATAACCTTGCGTAAAGCTCAAAGAATTATATTGACTTCGGCTTAAAGAATATGGGGTTCGGAGGGCGAGGCTTCGATTTTTATCTTACAACTCCTGGGTTAGATGGGGCTTGCAGCTATATCAAGTTTATCATCTACTATGTGAGTTATTTTAATTATGTAGTTTCGGTTGCCGACAAAATTTGAAAGAGTTATTCTGTCGTGGAGACCATATATGATACCCATGTTCCTGCAATCTCAAAACACAACTCTCATTTTTATTTCCAGTGGTTTGCGTAGCAGCGTAATAGTCTATGCATTATATAATACAACTGATGAGACCGGCACCTCTTTTAAGTTTTCAAGTTTACACTGTTGCGCAAAGGACGATTAGATTAAAATATGAGGTACTGAGTATAATCGTAACTACGGAACGGATTTTATAGCCTACGGTAAATATTACTCATATAATCGAATTAGTAGTGAAGGAGTAAAATAGAAAGACAAAGAATAAAAGAAAGTACTAGAAATTACGAAGAGATGGGTAAGTTATTGCGAGTCAGCTATATGCTTATTGAGTGAAAGAGGAGTCCCGGAGCAGAGAGAAGGACTGCTCTTGTATGTAAATAAAAAGGACAACAGAGAAATTAGTTACTAAAACAGTTGGTTGGATTTGGTTTTAGATTCGGAAGTTACTCTCAGAGCTGGAGATGTACCGCATGCTCCCTCTTTACAGACAGAAATGGAACAGCGGACTTCTCAGAGAGGGGTCGAAAATTAGCAATGGTAGACTCCCAGAGACTTGACCGAGATAGGTAGAAGATGCATCAAGAGGTGTTCCTGTCACCAATCAAACTACTTATACATCTCCATAATTTGTAGATGTATTCAAGTCCGCTTGTCGGCCTCACATTTCATATATAGAATCCAATTTGTGATTATCAGGGATCCCTCAAAGATTTTTGCCCAGTCACACATGACTTCGCCCTCAAACAGGACGCCGAGTCAATAATTTACCATAGAGGGTTTTTTTAAATGGGTGAACGCAAAGATATCAATGAGAGTGCAGCTAGGGGCCAGTGAGGAAGAATGCATTTGTGGTCGTCAGGATTACTATCATGGGGTGGTTCGCGGTCCAAGTAAGTGCTAAATGAAAAGAAAAATAGATTCATTATCTATTGATGAATTTGATTTCTTCCTATCCAGGTGAAGATGATGCTTGCATCTTCGAATTTGACAAACATAAGGAATTAAGCTGTATGAAATCGAATGAATCTTGGTACGCGAAGCGGATTGCTGAATTGCGCGAAATATGTACTACACTTCGATGAGGCTGGGTCGAGGTAGAAGAACGATGGAATTGACTTTCGATACTAATGGTTGAATCATATCAGTGAAACAATGCACCCTTATGGATGTAACACGTGCTTCCACGATTCAATATCATAAATTGAAGCCCAAATACTATCAGAATCAATGCTGCAACAAAATTTCTTCACAAGTTCAGAAATAATACCAGTGATATAGACGCCTCTGACAAGAACTCACATGCCAAAGTCTTCTTCCTCTAGCTTCTTCAACCAGAATATAAGTCTCATAAATTATTACAAACCGTTTCAGAGAGAGAACAAGTTCAAGCATTCAACTTCGCCTGCGCGGCATCACCGATCGCTTTCAATTGCGCAATAACCTTCTCTGGACCAGCAGCGTTGAAGATCGCGGTTCCTGCGACGATCACGTTGCTCCCTCAACGGTTAAAGTTTCAAATGCTAATAATCTTGGAAAAGAAATCAACATGCCTGCCTGAGCACATTGGTCGATCGTGTTGAGACCGACCACTCCACCCACTTCAATGTCTTTTTCAAGGAAACGGGCACGAAGTTGGGAGACCTTGGGAAGCAGTGTTCTAGGAATTTCTGACCTCGTCCTACAGATCCATAATGGCAAATAACTTGGAGAAGCGAAGATGGAAGGAGTAGAGAGTCCTCCTTCAAGAAAGACCACAGCCCAAGTTGAGGGAGAAGAAAAATACATACCAGGATACACTGTCATAACGAATGACATCTCTGCAGCAGCCCCGACCTCGTCGGATATGGCTGTAGAAGGGGTATCTAAGGAGATGGCCACACCAGCGCGCATTCCCTTGGCATGGATCGAGACAATCAGGGAAGTAGATCCTCTGAGGACGGGTAAATTTAGTAAATCTGGGGCGGGGTTCAAGATACAAGCGGAAGAGGAAGGCAATGAGGCGTACTTGTTGCTTCCAGATGAAAGCGGTATAATGCACCTCCTGCGTCTGTCACCCACTAAGGAAAATTAATAATAAAATAATAAACATCGATTTGATGTGGAAGTGAGCATAAAATCGGAAAAAATTGCATAGGAGAAAATCCGCAAGCTGTATACGGTAAAATTATTTTCCATACCTTCTCGGGCTCGCCAAACATCGCATGACACTTCAGCTTGAGGATAGGCTCACCTAAATTCAGCGAGTTCTAGTTGGCGCAGTAGAGTTGTGGATACTATTGCCAGTGCGTACCCATAGTAATATTAGGCACAAAACGTCTGCGAAATCAAAGAATAACATGTTAGTGTATTTGCCAGGAACGATGTGCGATGAATTGAAGGATTGTGATATGGGATTGGGCACACAACCATACATAACATCCACACGTTTCGCAACGCATCGAACAAAGTTAATGAATCAACCTGAAAGATATCCAACCCAGACATACCATATGAAGCCATTCCGCCCCTCCTTTAGCGGTGAGTCGTCCAAAGTCAGATATGAGCACAGAAAGGGGGGATGATTACGCGTGGCATTTTTTCCCAGCATTTTCGATATAAGATTAAAGAGCTAACTCGTTGGTCAAACTGATCCTAAACTGCAGAGCAGAGGGGGATTCACAAGAAATCGACTTATTCCCACGCTAAGGCAGAACTAACGCGCCTCACAATTTTCTTAGCCGAGCTCGTTTGACTCACTCTCTACTTCCGCTCTTACCATGTCCTCCACTTCTCAATCCAAAGGTCGTGTCCTTCTTGCATATTCTGGAGGCCTTGGTGCGTATTGATCTCAAAAAGTCGATTTTGGTATCGCGTGCTGAAGGAGGAGAGTATAGACACCTCTTGCATTCTTGCATGGCTTATCGAGCAAGGCTATGAAGTCTATGCGTTCATGGCCGATGTTGGACAAGAAGAGGTAAGGAACCGTCTATGGATACCTGAATTGTTATTCATCGCCTCTGCAGGATTTTGAGGCTGCCCGTAAGAAGGCATTGGCTGTTGGTGCTAAGAAGTTCTTCCTCGAGGTACGTCCTCGGAAATATGTATTATGGCTCCAGTTTTTAAACTATTTCCAAAGGATCTTAAGCGCGAGTTCGTTACTCAGCTTATCTACCCTGCTATCCAAGCGAACTGCATCTACGAGGCAAGTCGCTACTGCCACTACTTCAAAATATATGCTCAATTATTATAACATTTAGGATGTTTACCTTTTGGGTACTTCCCTCGCTCGTCCCGTTATTGCTCGTGGTATGATCGCGACTGCTGCAAAGGAAGGCTGCGAGTGAGTCTCTTGGCTATTCAATGTTTAGTTCCTCTGAGCTTACGGTTAAAGTTTTGTCTCCCATGGGTGCACTGGAAAAGGTAATGACCAAGTTCGTTTCGAACTTGCCTTCTATGGCCTCAAACCTGACATCAAAGTTATTGCGCCATGGCGTATTCCTGGTCAGGAACCTTCATTATTGAATTTAATTCAGATCATTGATTGGTTCCTCCATAGAATTCTACGACCGCTTTGCTGGCCGTTCTGCCCTTCTCGCCTTTGCTGCAGAGAAGAAGATCCCGGTTCAGCAGACTGCTGCTAAGCCTTGGTCGACAGGTAATTGAAAATTGGAGAATTTTCAAAGTTCAATTTGACACCTCCACAGATGAGAACTTGCACCACATCTCGTATGAGGCTGGTATTCTTGAGGATCCCAACACCACACCTCCTGTGGATATGTGGAAGTTGACCACATCTCCCGAAAACGCTCCTACTAGCCCCGAGACTCTTAGTATCGAATTCAAGGCCGGTCTTCCTGCCAAGGTCACCATTGGTGACAAGGTTTACACCGATGCCGTTGATATCTTTAATGCTCTCAACGCCATCGCTCGGAAGCACGGTGTCGGCCGTATCGACATTGTTGAAAACCGTTATATTGGTGTAAAGTCCCGAGGTTGCTACGAGTCTCCTGGTGCTACTATCCTCCGGGCTGCCCACTTGGATATTGAGGGCTTGACCTTGGACCGTGCTGTCCGTCAACTCCGCGATCAATTCATCACTCCTGCTCTGAGCCGTATCCTTTACGATGGATACTTCTTCAGTCCCGAACGTGAATTCGTTACTTCTGCAATCCCTGGCAGCCAGCGCACAGTCAACGGCACCGTTAGGGTGAAGTTGTACAAGGGCAATGTTATCATTGAGGGTCGCTTCTCCGACGAAGTACGTCCATATAGTCATATTTCTGTCTGTATATCCATTATGATTTCTAGGGTCTTTATGATGAGCGTGAATCCTCCATGGATGAGCTTGGTGGCTTCGAACCAACTGATACCACTGGCTTCATCAAGATCCAGTCCATTCGTATTAAGAAGTGCGTTTAATCTCTCCTTCCCCTCGGAGCATGTCTGATTTCCGTATTAGGTGGGGCCTCGCTAACCAGAGGAAGGGTCAAGGTGGCGTCGAACCTCAGGATGTCTACGGCACCCGGGTTTAAAAAATTCAGCCACATACCATAGTTTAGATAGATTCTTCCTTAAAAACTTGTTTTGTCTTGTTTGTTATTAGTTCAGTGTCCTGACCCTATATTATCTTAGACCTCTTACCCTTATTTTGTAATTCTCACAACCGACAGAGCACAACTCAATTGAGTAGCGGGCGCCAAAATTACGTACCCAGTCCACTCTTCCCGATCCCCAACTGTATCTTGTACTGTATCGCTTTCGACCTCCCTTTCTTATTACAATTCATTCTCTAGTCATCTAATACCTCGCCCGAGGGTTGCTTTGGCTTTATGCAACAAGAACAAGGTAAGATTCTCGTTCTCAATCCCGGTGTCGCGCTCGTTTCTGACGTACTTAAACTTCTAGACACTTGTCGAATATGCAGTGGTCCTGGAGAACCAGATCAACCTCTCTTTTATCCTTGCAAATGCTCTGGGACCATTCGATATATCCATCAAGATTGGTGAGCAGTCGTTTTTGGACGGTCTTGTGAATCATTGCCACTTGGAGCTCATTATTTCGGTAGTTTAAAAACATGGTTGGATCATAGCAAGAAGACCACATGTGATGTTTGCAAGCACCCTTACGCATTCACGAAAGGTGAATCTGCTTTCCGTTGTTGAACTTGTTATTGTTAGAACGCTGATGTTTTGCGCGTTAGTGTATGCCCCAGATATGCCGGACAGGGTGCCAATAACGATTCTAGTACGAAAGTTCGCAGAACAAATTATCTTTGTTATATTATTTATGCTGCGAACTGTACTCGTTGCCTTTGTGTGGCTAACGCTTCTCCCTTATGGCACGTTACTGATCTGGAGAGTGTTTTTTTTCTTCGGGAATCTCTTGTATGTCTCCACAGTCCACACTCTGTGAAATCCGTACCGGTGCTAACCACTTATCCTGGTCCTTAGAGCATGGTTTATAACTTCCCATACTATCATCGTACCAGGACCCGGATCATCACCTGAAGCACCTCATATAAGCACCATAGCCGCCAACACCACCGTTCTTCTTGATTTCTACCACGAAGAGGTGTTCTTGCCATTTATCCGCTCCCTTCCTGGAGACATATTCACAGGTCAAATCATCGCCTCACTTATCGTTCTTGTCTTCCTCGCTGTCTTCCTACTGCGCGAATGGATCCAACAGAATGCTCGTCCAGGCGTCTTCGATGATGTCGCGGCACAGGAGGAAGCTGCTGCTGGACGACAGCGGAATATTGCTCAGCTGCCGGCTCCGGAGAATGACCAAGGTCCCCCAGCTGTAGAAGGGCAAGTCGGGGAAGCCCACGGTGCTCCCGCTCAAGAGGGCGATGACGAGGATGGTCGCGATACTCCGCAGGGTCGCGACCGACGAAGAGCTCCAGATGTACCCTCCGACGTTGCGACCGATGGTCAATCTTCTGATTCGGAGATAGAAGACGTCAGTATAAAATATCCAGAGGGGTATCTTGATGCGATAGATGCGAAGCTCGAACACCGTTCAAACCGTCTAAACGAGTTCAAGCGAAAAGCGCATGTTATGCAAACAGAACCTGAAGAGACGGAAGGAAGACTTCAGAAACGGTGGGAGCAACAGGCTAGGAAAAACTCTGCCGCTTCTCTGGGGTCACTTTCGTATTCGGCGGAAGATGCGTCAACTTCGAATGGTACAATTTTTCTAGCTCCTGGCGAAGGAAAAGGAAAGAAAAGGGCAATTGAATCTGATGGCGGGAGTTCGGATACGGAGGAACCTCCACCTCGTCCATTCGGCCGTACCAGCTTCCAATTTACATTTCAAGCTCCTATTCCATCGTCCACATCTACAATCGTTGACTTTGGAGCTCCGCCTAATTCTCAACTGTTTACCGAGTTTTCTGATCGAGCACCGCTGGAAAGTTTCAAATTTGGAGACACTGACAGATTAGCCGGAGAACCGTTTTCTCCTTCGCCACAGCAGAATGGTTTCCGGTCTCCTTTTGATGCGCCATTGCCTACGTTCGACCGCGTTACACAGCAAGAATTACCGTTCCCATTGACACCGAGGACCTCTGTTGGTCCAGAAACTTCAGAGGAAGAAGATGGGGAATCCAAAGAGCGTATGGATTTTCCTCAAAAGGGAACATCGTCGTTGAGCCTCCCCACAAAGCACGCTCGTTTTACTCGTAGTGAACCAGATGACGATGAAGAAAGCATCCCTGGTACTTCGCCCAATGCTCCTATCCATGTTCAAGCTGGCCCGTCACGTCTCCAATCACCCCCTCGCCGGCCTCCATTACCTGTTTCCATTTTGCCTTCATCGGAACAACTGAATGCAGAGGTTCAGGGTGCTACAGGAAATACCCCTTTGCCATCCCCAAGTCTTGCAACATATCAAGCTCCGGAAGAGCTCGCACAAGACTATTTCGGTCATCCGAACCCACCAGCTATAGAAGAGAATGATGTTGAAGATGAAGATGAAGATGAGGAGGAGGGGCGATTCACGGACTATTTCGTGGAGCCCAAGGAAGCAAACGTGCAGCCTAATGGACATCATGCGGCAGCAGCATTGGTTCCTGATTCGGATGAGGACGAGGAGGATCGAGGACATGGGCATAATAGACAGAGACGCGATCAATTGGAAGTTCAGCAAAATCCTCCAGCAGTGCAAGAAGGGGCGGCGGGTGAACAAGATCTTGATGATGATGACAGGGATCAGAATTTGGACGAAGATCTGGACGGGGCGATGGAAGGTTAATTAGAAATAATTCTTTTTTTTCCTTCACGAGACTGACATGTATTCTCAGCGGTTGGTCTACGTGGTCCTATATTTGCCGTGTTCCAAAATGTAAGTCCAGCAGGTAGATGGGAGTCTATAGCTAACATTTTCTCCTCAGGCATCTCTTATGTTTTTCATTCTCACCGTCACGATAGGAGCAGCCATCTGGATCCCATACACTCTTGGAAAAACAGTGGTTCTGTTGACGTTGGAGCCTCGAAGAGCGCTTCAACTTCTCCACCTTCCTATTCGTGCAGTACGATTGGTGACTGATCCGACTGTCGATGCCGTGGTTTTTTGCATGCGTTTTATTGCACTGACGATCATGGGCTGGTGTCTCTCACTACTGAAGAAGATCGACTTTATTGGACTCGCGGATCGAACGGTAAAGGACGCAGTTTCTCCGGGCATAGTATCTTCTATGTCAAAATATTTCAACCTAAACCGCATTGTATCATTACTGAACCTTTCGTCGCCCCCCAAGGCCGCTCTTCCACCTGTACCCACATCGTCAGTGTGGACGTCAATGACCAACTCATTTTGGTCCTTCGCCCGCTTATCTCAGACTCAACCACCACCGATCACTAGACCACCACCTCCATCATTCGCTGACCATTGGATATATGAATATGCCGAAGACGCATTCGCAGCTCTCGGAAAGCATGTTCGCTTTACCTTCACTTCGGCCTCCAAACGATGGACGCAACTAGCTGAATACGATGGTACAATTGAGCGAGTTTGGGCCACCTTCTTGGGATACTGCGTTGCAGCCTTCCTTGCAGCGTTGTATCTTAACACCTTTACAGTAGGGAATGTGAAGACTGCTGGGCGAGCCGTTCGAAGCGCAATCAGGCAGCAGATGATTGTCGTGAAGGTAAAAGAATCCCTTTCGCCTTTCTTTATAATGATGCTGAGCGAAATGATTGGATTAGGTTGGTCTTTTCATTATTGTGGAACTTGTTGCATTCCCCTTTGGATGTGGTATTATGTTGGACTACAGTACACTTCCTATATTCCCTGAAGTGTCAATTGAGACTCGAGTCGCATTCTTTTGGCGTGCACCTGTCACCGCTTCTTTTTACCATTGGTTAATAGGTAAATTTGGAATCTGTTCAACCTTTCTTTTTACTTAACATTGCCTGCAGGGACGATGTTCATGTATCAATTCGCGATATTACTGGCAACATGTCGAGAACTCTTGCGTCCAGGTTGCATGTGGTTCATAAAGGACCCGCAGGACCCTACTTTCCATCCCATTAGAGATATTTTGGACCGACCTACCTTCGCACAGTTACGCAAATTGGGCCTGAGTGCAGTTATGTATGGAGTTGTCATAGTCTTAGGCGTTGGGGGGGTTATATCCACACTTGCTGTGATCATTGCTCCTGCCTTCCCTTTGAGATGGAAAATGAGGTATAAGCATCCCATTTTCTTTAGCACATCGATCGCTGATTTCTATACACAGGGTGCCATTATCTGAAATACCGATAGATCTGCTCTTCGTCCATCTTGTCCTTCCCCCCACGCTCCACTACTTCCGGCCCCGAAAACCGTTCAAGAAGTTGCTGACATTATGGTGGCGCTGGACTTCTAAGCAACTCAGGCTCACTTCATATATGTTCGGCGATCGTCATCCAGACGAGGAGTTTTCTCGCCCTTGGAACTCATACCTGCCTTGGCATAGGGATGTTGCTCCTGTCATTATCCCATCTCGGGATGGTGGATTCCGCAGAGTCCCTGCAGGGGACAATATTGCTTTTCTCCGTGACCGGCCAGCGATGATTCAAGTTGACGAAACGGGTGTTCCTCTGAGTGAGGGTGGTAAGGAGTTGTTGGCTGAGCAAGATGCGGAGGCAAGGCAAGCTGGCCGCAATCCCAGTGAAGACTACGCGGTCGTCTATATCCCCCCTGACTTCCTAAAGCGCATATTTGCGTTTATCGCATTCTTTTGGATCAGTGGATCGATTGCTTTGTTTGCGGGGATCGCAATCCCTACCTTTGCCGGACGCTCACTCTTCCGATTATTCACTGAGCGCGAATTGCACGATGGATATTCATTCATGATTGGATTTTATCTCATCTGGTGGTCGTGGCTAGTTGGTATTCTTTTTGTGAAAGTTCGAATACGCAGACAGCGACACATGACAGGACGAGAAGAACTTAATGCAGTTGACAGTAATGGAGGCAGGATTAGGGCCAGCTGGCTCTTATTCCTCTTCAAACGAGTTACTGTCTACTTTTCGAAGATATTATGGTTGGGCTTTTGGCTGGGTTTCATTTTACCGATGCTTCTCTCCATCGTGGTTGACTTGTATATTGTCATTCCCTTACGGTCCATCGCAAACCCTGGCTTTACTCCAACCATTCATCTCTTCGAATCGTGGGCTACTGGGTTGATTCTAGCCAAGATTATGATGAAAGTTCACCGACCCCGGCCCGGGACCGATTTCAACGGAGGTTTAGAAGCGGTATGTACCTTGTCTTGAATACAAGTGCTTTCGATACTAAATCTTACCAGATCAGGAGGAACGGATGGCGAAGACCTGATCCATGGAACGCAACTAAAGACTTCATAGCTCCGGCGGTGGCAGGTCTTACTGGTATGATCATGCTCCCACCGCAATTGGTCTTTGTGGCTTCAAAGGTCGTAGTTCTATCAATGCCCATTGAAGACATCAGTAAGTCGGATGTGGAAAGTGTAGAATGTATTTAACCCTTCCATCTCTTTAGATCGGTTGGTCTATCCAGCAATCTTCGTCATCGTAGCCACATGCCAATTTGTAATGAGTCTCACTGGCGTATTTTCGAAGTGGGCACAAAGCATACGGGACAAAGAATTCCTTGTTGAATTACGGTTGCGTAATCTCGAGCAACCCCAGAAAGAGGGTGACAAACCCACAGACGAGCTGATGGAGTATCAACCAAACGATGCAGAAGACGATCTAGATGGTTGATATAATTCGATCAGGAGCGATTAGTAAAGCTGGACGAGGGAGTTGCATTATTATACCATTGTCATATGAGCCTTGCTTCACTGTATCCGTTACATAGCATTAAGTATTAAAATTTCCACTTCATGACCAATTTCATGATTGCAACCCAATTGGGTTGCGGAGAGAGTTTGGTATAAATAAATACATAATGAAGATGGGAATGCTCATACTCGATATGGTACGGTGAATGCTCTTACTAACGTCGGCCTTGGATCAAAAACGGCTGGAGCTCTTCGCCGATGCCCTTGAAGATCTCCAGGATCCTGAGATCTTCTTCATCTTCGAGTTCTTCCATAATCCAACTCTTTGGGTTTGTTGAATTATCAGGGGGGAATAAAACCTCGCTGGTTGGACAAACGATGCCGTTCGGAGGGAGTTCACCGTCAAGGAAATATCCCCGAATTGCGCGCCCAGTGCAAAGAGATGCCATGGCCGATGAGCAGTGCTGCATAAGTTCAGATTATTTATGGAGGTGGTGGCGTTAGGGGTGACGTACACCTGAGCCGTCTTGTATCACCAAGCGAGAGTCATTGGCCAAGAGCTTATTCACCGCTTTGGCATTGACAACGGGAGTGATGGGCTACATGGGTGCTTTAGCAGCCTACCTGGATTTAAAAGCTCAGGATGTTCGGACTCACATCACCCTGTACACAGCGGATCAGGACGCAAATCATGTTTCATTCCATGTGAACTTACGGTGTTGCCAATGATCAATATGGGATTAGCCAGCGAATGGTTAAACGGGCCAGTGAACCTCTCGGTCTCCCTGGCTTTCCAGTGGTGGCATAGATCTAAATCCGTAGCAGCAAATCGCTTTGTAGTCCCTTCATAAGCAGCCACAACTTCATTGACATACTTCACCAATGCATCGTCGGTGGTCATATCTGTAGGGAAGGCAGGTGTATCAACACATGTAACGGCGGTAATGGCTTGAGCTGTCTGCGGTCTGATAAACCGATCCATTTCCAGCTCTCGTTGAGCGTTATTGAGTAGCGCAGTGCCATTTCCGGCAATAGCTTCGGCCAGGGCTTTGGCAAGTTGAGGCCAATTACGAGGAGCATACATGCCGCTGAAGAGAAGGCCTGAATTGAGATAGCACAGAAATTACTCACAGGTGTGTTCAATACAAGGATGAATTGAGATTTTACCTCGAACCATTCCAGAGGTTAGAATGCCAGGTCTAGCGGCGCTCATCACCGGAAGAGGATAATCGTATAGATTGTCCAGGAGCTTATCAATTTTGGCAGCGATTGATTTTGGCGAGGATTTCTCGAAAGCCAAGGCACACCGGTCAGGACCCGTCTGGGATATGGTGTCGGAATACAGAAAATCAAGTAACGAATAGCCAAACCTCTTGACAGGCAGTGACAAAATGAGCAAAAGCCTTATCAGTGTCCACAAAGTCGTCTAAAAATGATTGAGGTTAGGTTTTACATAACTGAGCATAGAAACAACAGTTTATACATTTATACCATTCAGCAGAGTAGGATGAGGACCATAAGACGGGATCCTAGAAATGTGTGAAATAGGCAAAAAAAAAAGAGATTGATTAAGGATGACGATTACCACGACGCCGTCTATGATAACTCTACCAACACGGTCAGGGAACCTTGTAAATCCTAGGTTATCCCGGAGATAGACAAGTTTCGTAGGATCACTCACATATTCACGAAATAACTTCCCACAATGGTGCCGTAAGAGAATCCCCAGAAATTAATAGGGGTATCCTCTCCTTGAATAACACGGCTGAGATACTCTAGATCGCGAACCACAGTTGCAGTGCCAACATGCTTCAGTATCTCACCAGACATCTCATGGCACCGCTGAGCCAAGGCTGCATTTCGAGCATCTGCTCTGCGGACATTGGCCGTAAAGACGGCTAAATCCACGGGATCAGAAACATTCCTTATCTCTAACCCTGTCTCTTGGACAGTGTGGAAGTAGTAAAGGTCTTGTTCAGTCTGAGAATTAAAACACTCGACCCTAGGGCTACAATTGGAGCTGTCAAGAGTTGATCATAATAATCTGAGTTAATTACACATACGTAGTATTGTTGATCCCACGAGGATCCCAGCTGATCTATATTTGAGAAGTTGTATTATAAAGGGTTGGTTTCTTTGGCTCTCCATCGACGTACAATGTCGTATCTTCCATCGACAGCCCCAGAGAGACGTGCACCAGCGCGATAAATATAACTTAGTCCACTGGAGAAGAATTTGAGCTACACATAAAGAAGAGAGAGGAGTGGAATTGCCTTCCGCCTGGACCACCTGGGTTAGTGAATATAGTCCCCAGTCTGTGAGTGGTATTCGTCGCACGATAGCGTGCAACAGCGAGATTGGCAACTCCAAGACTGGTATTCGCATAGTCTAGGGGTACACTACAGACGATAATTAGTAGTTCTGTATAGTCCATTGCAGAGAAACGCACGTCAACCGCCCGCATTCAATATTCTCTCCACAAGGTGACCAATTGATGCCCGGTTTGGGGAGCCCAGTATCAAGCTGAGAAGTTTATATAAATTCCAGAGAGAGAAAATAATAAGCATTAAGCAGTACGGAGGGCCTAATTATGTGTTGATATCCAAGCAAAGAGAGTTGGATAGTAATTAAAGTCAAAAGGAACACGTTCTTCCATGGTTTTGCCTCTGCTGCCTTGACCGTTGCTCTGGAGCCCTGTTTCTTAGCACTGTCGACATAGACGATGGGAAGCTCGTCTATCTTGGACATAGTGGAATAGAGACAGCTTCAGCCTAAGGCTGGCGTATGCCTGGTGAGAGAACCGCGGGAGATAATAGATCTCGTGACAGAACGACCGTGACATTGTGTGACTTATCACGATCAAAATAGAAGTGTGACGTCATTGAATTTCCGCTGCTTCAACTACCACAATTGGCACAGAAGTCGACCGATTGAGGTGAGCAACGCGGTCGAGACTTGGAAACTACAACAACAGTATTAACAGTTCTTTGCCCAAACTTGCCAACCATGCATGTGTTGAAATAAACGTCGCAATTAGAAATAAGAGTAAATTCGCGTTTGGCCTCGGTAAGCTCATGAGGCAAACGGATGGAGTACATGCATAAAATGTAAACCACTTATACTGCTTGAATAGAATGAAAAGAGAAATAAAAACAATATGAGCGGAAATTATACCAGGAATGAACGGTCCCGTGCAGTGAAACTGCGCGCGGCTGTGCTCGGAGTTGCAGACATTGCGCGCACTCGCAATTCTCACTCTAATATTCCAACAGCATGCATTATATTGTGAGTATTCAGACATCCTGATTCCCTCACATTGGATTGACAGGAATATGTCTGATCGTCTGGGGTTGCTTCGTTTTCCACAGGATATTGTGGACCACGCCCGCCTCGCGCTAGAGAAAAAAGTGGATATGGGAAACGCTGAACGAAAGAGGGTATTCTTTAACTTGCACTGTTTTCAATATCAGTTGTCTGACGAGAGCAGCGTAGATCTGTCAACACCCACGAGTTTAAACTTACGGTGGGTACTTGTTTTGAGGTTTATATAATTCTGGAGACGATATCTGGTTGGATAACCCCCCGGATAGTCAAGGAATCGAGTCGATAGGATCTCGTCTTGTCACGTAAACTGGATCGTAGTGAGGATCTATTGTTTATGAAATACAATGCGGATGAGAAGGCCCATACTTGATATGATACGGGGAACCGTTCTTACTAACGTGGGCGCTGGATGAAAAGGGGGTGGACTTCGTCGCAGATGCCCTTGATGATCTTGAGGGGATTCTGAGATCCTCCTCGGCTTCTCCCATTATCCAACCCTTTGGGCTTGTCGAATTATCAGGGTAGAATAAAGTCTCGCTGGTTGGACAGACGATTCCGTTTGGAGGGAGTTCACTGTCGAGTAAGTAGCCATAAATTGCGCGCCCAGTGTAAAGAGATGCCGTGGCCGATGCATAGTGCTGCATAAAATCAGATTATTTATGGGGGCGATGGCGCTAGGGGTGCCGTACACCTGAGCCATCTTGTATCAACAAGCGAGAGTTATTTTTCAAGACCTTATTCACCGCTTTGGCATTGACAACGGGAGTGATAGGCTATATAGTGTGTTTTAGCAGCCTACCTGGATTTATACGCTCGGAATATTCAAACTCACATCACACTATAAACAGCGGTCAGGATGTGAACCATTGTTTCATTCCATTTGGACTTACAGTGTTGCCAATGGATCAATATGGATAGCCAGTGAGTGGTTGAATAGTCCTGTAAACCTCTTGCTTTCTCTTGCTTTCCCAGTGGTAGTAGATCTAAATCAGTAACGGCAATCGTTTTGTGCCCTTCATAAGCTGCCACCATCTCATCGACATACTTGACCAAAGCATCATCAGTGGCCATATCCACGGGGAAGGCAGGCGTGTCGACATATGTAATAGTGGTAACAGCTTGAGCTGTTTGAGGTCTGATAAACCGATCCAATTCCAGCTTGAGCTAAGCGTTATTGAGAAGAGCAGTTCCATATCCAGCAATAACTTCGGCCAGAACTTTGGCAAGTTAAGGCTAGTTACGGGGGGCCTAAATTGAGATAGCACGAAAATTACTTACAAATTTTGTTCGATACAAGAATGAACTGAGATTTTACCTCGAGCCATTCCGGACGTTAGGATATCAGGTCCGGCGGCGTTCGTCACCAGAAGAGGGTAATCATATAGATCATCAGGAGTTTGTCAACTTTTGTGGCAATTGAATTTGGAGAGAATTTCTCGGAAGCCAAAACACCGATCAGGGCCTGAGACATGGTTTCTGGGTGCAGAAAGTAAATGTAATGAATAGTCAACCTTTTGATACGCGCTGACAAAGTGAACAAAAGTTTTATCAGTATCTACGAAGTGATCTGATAACGGTTCTGGTTAACCATTAATTGAACGTAAAAATGAATTTTTCGTACATTTATACCACTCCCCAGGGTGGGATGAGGACCATACGACAGGATCCTGGAAATGGGATGAAACTTGGCAAAAGAATGAATAGACCATCGATAGTTAACCACCATGCCATCTATGATAACTCGACCAACACTGTCAGGGAACCTTGAAGCCCTAGATTAACGAAGCCATACAGGTTCCTGTTGGATCATTCACATATTTACCAAATAACTTCCGACAATAGTATCGTAAGAAGAAATTAACAGGAGTATCCTCTCCTTCGATAACTCGGCTGAGGTACTCTAGGTCGCGGATCACAGTTGCAGTGCCAACATGCATCAATATCTCGCCAGACGTCCCATCGCACCATTGAGCCAAGGCTACATTCCGAGCATCTGCTCAGTGGACATAGGTTGTAAACACGGCTAAATCAACTGGATGAGAAAGATTTTCCGACCTCTAACCCGGTTTCTTGGAAATGTGGAAGTAGGAAAGATCCTGGTCAGTCTGGGAGCCAAACATTTGACCCTAGGGCTGAATATGCCGTAGCTTTTAGATTGTCATGTTGTTAATTCCGAGAGGATTCCAGCTGATCTGAAGTGGAGAAGTCGCATTATAAAGAGTTTGTTCCTTTCGCTTTCCGTCGACGCACAATGTCGTATCTTCCACTGACTGCCCCAGAGAGACGTGCGCCAGCACGATAAATGTAACTTAGTCCACTGAAGAATAATTTCAGTCACGCGAAAAAAGAGAGAGCATTAGATCTCCGTCCCTGGGCCACCTGGGTTAGTGAATATGGTCCTTACTCTGTGAGATACCGTGCAAAAGCGAGTTGGCAACCCCAAGAGTGGTATTTACATAGTCCAGAGGTACACCACAAAAACAAATTAGTATTTATTGGTTCATATTTTATTGATTATAGGGATACGCACGTCAACCGCCCGCAGTCAATATTCTCTACACAGGGTGACCAATTGATGCCTGATTCGGGCAGTCCAGTATTAAGCTGAGAAGTTTATCTAAAATTTCAGAAAAAAAATTGTTGGGAATTAGACAGTACCATAGACTCAAATATGTGTCGATATTAGAGAGAAGAGAGTTGGATAACAATTAAAAGCCAAAAGGAACAAGTTCTTCCATGGTTTTGCATATGTCATTGTCTTGAGAGTTGCCCGGGAGGTTTGCTTCCTATCACTGTCGCTGACGACAAGGGCCAGAAGTTCGTCTACCATGAATACTATGGGATATAGCCAAGCTTCAGTCTAAGGTTGCCGTGTGTGTGCTGAGAACGCTGCGGGATAATGGATGTCGTGACAAAACGAACGTGACATTGACGCATCATGTGGACGCGTTTGACTTTGGAAGGGTGACGTCATTGGATCCACATTGCTTTAACCACCACAGTTAACACTGGAGTTGACCGATCCAGATGCCCAACGCGGTCGAGAACTTTGAAACCACAGCACCAGTGTTAACGAGTTCTTTGTCCAAACTTGCCAATCATGCATGTATTACATTGTGAATATCGTTTCATTTATTCATCGAAATTCTGGTTCCCTGACATTGGATTAATAGGAATATGTCAGATCGTCTGAGGTTGGTTCGTTTTCCACCGGATATTGTGGATCGTGTTCGCATCGTACTTGAGAAAAAGTGGATAAGGGGGATACAAAGTGAAAGAGGGTATTCTCTAATTCACGCTGTATTTCTCAGCAGTCGTCTCACGGGCAGGGTTTTAGATATGCCAATACCCACGAATTTAAACTTTACGGTGGGCACTTAGTTTGAGATTTATATAATTTTGCAGACGATATCTGGTTAGGTAACCCCTGGGATGGTCAAGGAATCGAGTCAATAGGATCTCGTCTTGCCATGTAGGTTGGAAATGTAATGAGAATCTTGTCATTTATGCTAATACTTTACGTACGTGTAGCATGGCGGTCCTGGCATCTCTATACCACCAAGGGTGGAACCTAGTAATGTCTGTTGATATTTCCAAGAAGCTAGTGAGTATGACTCCAGTGAATGAGTCGCTTGAAGCACACTGAAGTTCATCCGCTATCCGCTGATCAGATGGATAAAGACTCCCTGGTATTCCGTGAAAGGGAACTTCCCGTACCCTGTGAATTTTTGTCCGTTTCCTTTAATCAAGGTGACAGACTACGGTTGATAGCCGAGGACATTCCTCCAGAGGTATTGAACACAGTCAGGGTTCTTCTGGGACAAACAGTCCAGGACGAGGAATGGAAAATTGACCACATGGCCTATGAGTTCAAATTATTTGGGTAAGTCTCTCTGTTCAAATCGGTCCAAGTTTCAAGTCGAGATGCACTCCACCATTTTAATTGGAACATCTAACAACTGAACGGATATGAAAATAGACGACCTTGGTATGCCCGAGGCGAAATGGCTGTGAAGACAAGGGTGCTGCTCCTTGACATCCTCGATGCTTTGGTTGGCTGTGGGTATGAAGTCTATGCGGCTGTAGACCTTAGCACGGGCAGGGGAGAACGAGGGTAGGTAAATCCATGCTCCGGTGATTCACTTTGAATTGACTGTGGATGCAGGCGAGATACCGACTCGTGGTTTTTGAAGAGACCGACTGCACGGCCGCGGGAAAGATGATGTTAGAAAATCGATTACCCAGAGTCCGACTACTTTCCTGCATTTTTGTCTTTTCTCTCTTTTTGTTTGGGACCATTTATATCCATATCCAGTGTACGTTGTTATCTATACCACTAGGTTTCGCCGATTATTTGTTACAGCCCTTCGCTCCAGTGTTACCGGAGCTAAAGTTTTGATGATTCTCAAGGTTTTGTAATTAAATTTATGGTGGAGGTAATATTCAAATAATCCGGGTAACATTTCCTGCCAACGGTTGGATATCCTAAAGTGAGATGTGCTAGTTTTCAAAAGTCCGTGTCCTTTTCGAGTCATATAAAATAATCCATACAAGTTGCTATATGTAATACAAAATGCTTCATCTACATAACAAACGATGCAACTATGAAATGCGGTATAAACATAATCCATAATCAGAATAAAATAATTATCCCAGATGTTGACAGGCGTAATATTCACAGACCTTCAAAGAAGGATATATCTTGAGCAGAAAGACCTGATTTTCCAGAGCCCTGTCGTTGCGATGTTGACGAGGGAGGGGTGTTAGGCATCAGCGGCGTGACCGATCTTGACTGGGATGTGAAATGGCTCGATGGAGGGACAAAGGAAGCCAAACTAATCGGTGCTGCCGCACGTTGCAAAGGGAGGGATGGAGTGATTGAATCACTGTTGATACCGATCTCACCCAGTAGGTCCGCAGGGGGACGTTGCTCGGATGATAGCAATAGATTCGAGGAACCCGGAGGAGGTTGAAGGCGGGGCAAACCCGGTGAGGGTGGCGCAGGCCAGCGCCCAACTTTGTTGGAGGCGCTTGTAACCAATTGGGTGATATTTCCAGCGCGTCCTGGATTTCCCGATCTTGGGAGCGTCGGAGATGCGAGGGAGACATTTGCAGAGGGAACACGGGGAGATATCGTTTGTGAGATGGTGGACTTGGGGGAGTCACTGGATACACCCTGTGGCGGCGGCGACGGGGTAGAAATAAAGTCACCGAAATCAAAATCCGCTTCAGCAGGCCCTGGTCCGCCTATTCGAGACATCGACGGCATAGGGCTGGACAGACTGGGAGGAGCATTGGCAGCGGTAGGCTTGGCGAAATTAGCGTCATTCATGGATAGAGATGTGTTGGTTATACCAAAAGCGGGGGATGAGGATGTTTCGTGGGATTGTGTTAAGAATGCAGACGGAGTTGATGCTGATGATGTTGATGCCAATGATGGTCCCGAAATGAAATCCGCGAAGTCATCAAAACCATCCATTGAAACAGGCTTGGGGGTAGGCGGCAAAGGATTATGGACACAAGCGGTCGGTATTGGTAGAGCCGGTGGTGGGATGGGGGAAATTGGCTTTGGCAATGAAAATAAGTCTGAAGACAGGACCTGAGTTGATAATGAAGGTCCCAACGACAACCCTGAAGTCTGATTTAGCCGAACAGAAGCTGACGGTGCCATGTTAGGAGTTGCGGATCTTGATAAACCTTGTTGGTTACTACTGAGCATCGGGTTTATTGTGGAGAGCGGCTGTAAAGGAAGTGGTAATGGAGGGGTGGGGATATTGAATGATGAATTAGATGTCGTGGGTAAAGGATACTTCTCCTCAAGGGGAGAATCCAAGAGGTTAACCGACGTAACCGCTGAATATCCCCTCCCCTCACCAACGCCGAAGCCTGCGTTCTCTAGAGTATCCAAAAACTTAGCCTCTGTCATCTTCAAATCAAAGCTCGAACTAGATCGGTTACTTGGAGGCGACTTCGGGGTCGATTGAAGGATTGAAGGTGGTGGTGGGGGCGCCAAGGGCGCAGGAAGCTTAGCAGAACTGCCCCTTGTCGTCGATGTTAGAATTGCCTCGAGTGAATCGACTGAAGGGGCTGTATGTTGACTTTTCGAAGCGGACCCCGTCGGAACAATATCTGATAGGAAGGACAGTTCATCCGCCGACAGGGCGACTTGTAATGAAGAACGCCTCTCTGTTTCCTTTTCTGATGGTGAGGTAGGGACGGCGATTGATGAACGCTTGGAGAACCTGTTCCAAAAGCGGGAAACCGCGGATGGCTGCGTAGAAGCAGTTTCTGCCTGAACACTTTCTGTAGAAGAGACCACTGTGGGGGGGATCGTGGACGATTCCGGAGTAGTGGGGCTCTTGGCAAAGGTAGGGATCGATACGTCGATACTAGGTATGGGGGATGCAATTGGAGAGGAAGAAGGTTTTGTAGCCGAGGTGGGAGGGTTCATCGCCGGGGACGTTGGAGTTATCGCCGGAGCAGCCTGGGAAACGGAAGGTGTCGAGGAGGGCTTTCGGTTCCAGAAGGAAAGGAACCCAGTAGATTTCTTGTCCTTAGTGTCATCTTTATCATCTGAATTATCTTGGATGTCGTGTTTAAGGTCCCAGCCCCATTCATCATTTGCAGAGGACTTTTGGGATTTAACAGACCGTTCCCACTCCATTGATCCCTTGGAAGCATAAAGACGAGACATTGGACTGGACTGCGTCAAGGCGAATGAGCGCGTAAGACGCAGTGTTTCTCTGACTGATCTGGATAGCTGGGATTTGGAAAGTGGCGGGGGCGGAGGGAAGGAGGGTTGGGGTAGGAATTTCTCAACCAGTTCAGATCTGATCATAAAATGATGAATGGGTGATAATACGAAACAGATGACAGGATACTCACAATCCTTCAACATTATCTAAACCCTTTCTCCAGCTAAAAGAGGCCTCAGAAGCCGCAGAACGTTCACCATACACATTATCTGATAATTTCTCCCACTGGTCCAAAATAGACTGTAATAACTCTGGGGGCTAATATCCATAAGTCCTGACCAGCCTGAAAAAATGTTAATAGAATACTCACTACTTTACGGTCGCGCTTTCTTTTGGCTTCCTGGGCAGCTTCCCACTCATCCACAGGTTCCGGTGAACCACCTGCTTCAACCTCGCCTCCCCAAGCAGTTCCCCAAGGTTCCTCAGCATCCTCTGAAGGGAATGTAGCGGCTTTACGAGACCATGTAGTAGCGCTATCATCAATCGGCCTGACTGCTTCGTCAATTGCATATTGGCCGGATTCGAAGGAACCAAAAGGATCAGGACTTGTGGGGTGTATGTCAGGAAGTGCCAACTGTTCCTCCAAGGACGGACTATGAGAAAGAGCAGTAGCATATGGAGCGGGTGATAGAGGAGGTGTAGGGAGTGTGGGTTTCGGTGTTGGAACCCTGCTTTCCTCTGCTTCTTCCTGTGCCACTTCTTCCGACACCTGAACCTCCTGCTCGTCCAGTACGCCATCTTCTGCATTATTAGCTGGACTTTCGGAGATTTTGGGCTTCCAGACATCCAGCGTCGAAGAACTAGCGTTCCATAAGTTCATTCCTCCATCCCAAGCAGGTTCGACCGCAGTTATAGCCCAGCTGGGAGCGGCAACGTCAACAGTATCCTCATCTGCGTCTCTCTCGAAAGAGTTCCATCGCGGATGGTCATTAGGTCTCTTTAATATATCCTGTTCGTCAATAGAAGATGTAGACCATGCATTACTACCCCACGGATCGTCCATGAGCACCGGGATTTGACGTATACGCTTCTGAGGGGAAAGAGGTGATCGAGGTCATGTGACTTTGGAAGTTGACGCGTCGATGTACATCTGGGGTCCTCTCTTACCCAACAGTGTCCTCCATGTCAGTCAGAGTTAGCTCGGTGAGCCGTCTATCCGTAAACTTAAGGAGCCAAGGCTTGTTTTCAACCATCATAAATGTAAGACAGTCCATGCGGATATGTCAGTGGCGAACATTGATACCTGTGTTGTCGGTAAACACCAGTTTCAACTCCACTCCTGCTTGGCCCGCATCTTTGCTGCGGTTAGATCCAACGGTAGAGTCCAAACTTTGACTTTTCTAAATATTAGCACTATTTCTCTGTCCATCTAACGGCGCCGAACTGTCTGGCAAACCTTTTCAAGGGGCACGTTGAAACCAAGAACATTAGTTACATAGAGATGGCATATCTAAAGCTATGATATATTCATGATTCCTCCCAGTTCTTCGAATCGAAAGAAAGAGGGTTCTCACTACTTCAGTAAGCTTAATATCTACTGTTTTAATTAGACTGATGAATTCAATCCGGCAAGGGAACTCCACAGTCATCTTACAAATGCGAGTGTTTCCCCCAACTCTCCGCCGGAACCGTCCCATCTTGATTCACTGGAAATGACTACCATCGATCTCACCACCTTCTCATGATTCCTGGGCTCGCTTTGTATACGATGCAATCATATATTCAGCCACGGCCACGGGTACGCCTCGATAAACGACTAATAAATCTATATCCAATCGTTCTACCCTTCTGTTTGAAGCAAAGATTCTCCACGGAGGGGAGGGGCTATCGATCTATCAAGATAAACTTTCTAAACTATTCGGACTGCCTCATACCAAGATCCACATAAAATTTGGGCAATTTCAAGGGCGTTCGGGGAATTCTCAAACGTAGTATAGACATCACCGGACCTCAGAGTGGCGGTGATCGTAATGTTACCATTTCCTCGCGCTAATCTGATCATGACTTCAAGGGACGGACACCAAAGGAGTACACTCCTGTCTTCCTAGTCAATGGCGAGCAAAGGTTGTTAACTGATGCAGGCAAAGGAAACAATAATTAAACTTTCGATTTGAATTTAAGAATAGCGATAGAGCGCGGGCGGGTAACCAGAAAAGTAGACCTGGAACGCGGATATGTTGGGGTATCCCACATCGCGCCGATGGCTATGTCCTTGTAAACCAGCTCATACATATCCCAGATATTTCGATATCCGTTACTGGTGCCCACAATGCCGCGAATGTTTTATAGGAGTCAAGACACTTTATTAAAAGGCGAGATCAGATACACATCCAACATGATGATAATGACACAAACAAAAAGTGACACGCGACAGGGAAATGGTTGTAAATGGGAATTCAAGAGACGTTTAAGCACTAGGAGAAGCTGCCTCCCTCCACCGGAGATTGGATTCGTAAAACATGATTAGCTGTAAAAGATTGTTTAACAGATTTCGGGGGACATTAAATTCGGCCAGCGCACCTTTTGTGGGAAATGTTTCGCGCAGAGACCTGATTTCGCCATAACTTTCTTTCCACTGGTACTTAAAAATATAAAGGTAAGTGAATCAGCGTGGCTTGTAAATATAGATAGACTTACAGGGTAAAGAAGACCATAAGGTCCTCCTGGATTCTCTCTATCGTGT
>Ga0157379_10000691_pt1 | contig 27361 bp, 18 predicted proteins | sample S25metaG_FD_121802 | JGI IMG/M metagenome (GOLD analysis project Ga0157379, IMG submission 121802) | Switchgrass rhizosphere microbial communities from Kellogg Biological Station, Michigan, USA - S2-5 metaG | ecosystem: Host-associated > Plants > Roots > Rhizosphere > Soil | place: USA... | reverse complement strand
TATATCCGAAGTGTTTTGAGATTTTCGAATGGTTCCGCAAAGGGGATGATATCGGCGAGCACAATCTGGTCAATTCAGTTCGATTACAGTAATCTCAGAATGAGATTGCGCTTGGACTGCTTACCTCAGGCTCGAAAGGCGGATCTTCTTTATTATATTTAAGAACCAAAGAAGTCAGTTGAGGAAAGGCTGCAGCAAAGATCTTCAGTTTTTCCTTCTGTATGGAAAGATCCCCAAGGTCAAGATGGGACAGTGGGTCCCATCTGAGAGATCCGAGCGCATTAATATCGTCCAAGCCATCAATATATTGCAGGCGTACGCTGGTAATGTTGCTTCCTCGAATGAAGCGAGGAAGTGTTGACACTGTGGCAGAAATTGATTGCAATTGATTGAACATATATGAGAGAGGCACAGATTCGAGGATGGTGAGCCATTGGGAATCTGTGGCGTTGACATGAAGAGAGTTGAGGGAGGTGGCTTTGATAAGGAGTGTTCCAATGAACATTGCAACCTTCTCAAACTCGGAGGCAGAGAGGTTATCGAGTCGAATTTCGAGCTCCTTGATATCCTGAATCCGTGGGGTAATATATTCAAGATGATCCAAGGCTTGTCGTGAGCTCATAGAGAGCGCCGTAATGGGAAGGTAATTGGCCAAAATGTTCGACATATGCTTCGGAAGGAGTTGCACAAAACCTAGGTCTGAAAGCTCGTCCAAAGAAGGAAGTTTCAGTCCAACAACTGAATTTTGGCTCGGTGATGGTAGCTGCAATCGAAGGAGTAAACAAGGAGTTGGGTCACGAGCAGCATTGAAACGGGATGAAGGTCCGTCCTGATAAACCCCCTTGGCCCAGTATTCTCGTTCGGCGAATGTAACATTTTTGAGGGCTGGAAATTGTAATAAGAGAACTCGGAGATCCTCGTAGGTGGAAGCACGGATAGTGTGCAATTTTCGTATCTGTTCCGGGGCCAGCGAAAAGCAAGACTCAGGTGATTCGAAATATTCGCCGTCCTTGGGAAAATAACGGGGTAGATCTAACCAGCATTTTATCACAATCGACTGGACGAGAGGTCTGATTGTTGGATGGTCCTGAAGATGCCTGATCCATAACATGAGCGCGATAAGATATTCGACACATTTTCGAAATGATGGTGCCCTTGTCCCATCGAAGGCCTTGAAGGTCAGAGTACGATAGAGTGTTGGGAGAGTAGCATCTCGCAGCTTGAGGCAAGTTAATGAAAGGTTGGAAACATCTCTTCGATCTTCAACATACTCGTCTGCGATGGCCTTCCAGAGTTCCAAAGATAATAGAGTGCTGATTGCTGTGTTTTCTGGCCGTTCATACCTATAACACATAAAGCCGACCATAATTGCCAGCGATGTCGGATAACGTACCCCCTAAATCCATATACCGGCATCGTCCTACAATACCTTCGAACGAAGAAAGTCTATTCCTTGACTTTGGCAGAAACTTGTTTGGAGGGAACCAAGAATGCTACTCGATGATCTACCTTGCAGCTTGAAGTGATGCTGTCTTGCGTTACCCTGTGAGAGTATGAGTTAAAAAAACATCATAACGTGTGAGTTTTCTGGGGGAAGAGCATCGTCCTGGGCACACGAAACCGGAATCGGCCATTTCGGCAACATGTTCCCGTCCGTTGCTGCGAACAAACCATCGAAGTAATCGGTGAAGTCAAGGAGATATAAATGTAAATATTTGAGCCCCACCTATTTGGGATGTAAACTACAATTTAGACCGAGTCGACCCTGTCAAATGAATTGACAGAAACAGACTCTATCCGACATATGGCACCCCATCGGCGTTTATACTGTAGGAAGTCTGAGACTGACGTTAGCGGATCTTTCATCAAGGGGAGTGACAAGGTGACAAGGAAGTGGTTAGTAAATCTGACTTAGACAAGCCTGTATTACTAAACTCATAACCTTGGCTTACGGGCCGCTATTTTTGAAAATAGAAAATGAGTTTGACTCGCGTACTTTTACACCAATGAGCTTCGTATCACGAACATAAAGGCGGCATATTTTTTCCAATAGACTCTGATCGTTGTCAAAGTGGTCGTTTATTGAATTTAGTCACAAGGATTTGGGAGACGATTTCCTATATTCCGTATCCGCGGTTTACAAGTTAGCAGTATTTCCATTCAAAACTATAATCCAGGCCAAATTGTCTTCGGTCCAAGATTGTAAAACCTCGGTTCCCCAGAGGTTATATCCCTCTTCACCGATACCCATTGCGGGGATTCGAATGCGGTTTCATCAAAGTCACTGGATACATACCGAAGCTTTGGTACTCTAGTGAGATGAAAGAGGCGTCTCTGTAAATATGAATCATCCTCTTCTCCAGGTGCATCGGTCCAGCGACGTAGAACCCCGACGAGGTGAGTCAACGAATGAAGCCGTTCCAACTTTGAAAAATACTTATCCTGTAAGTCTGTAGGTGAGAGAATATATTTGGAATTCTCACGTTTTAGAACATACCTGATAGATAGGTCTGGCTGACCAATGGAGGATGATTACTTGTGGTATTGCGTCTATAAGGTCATCGAGAAAGCAAGGTTGCCAAGTGTTTAGCGTCAGTTGGTATAAATATGGCATTCCACGCAATGCGTTGAGTAGGTACCGAACAGTCTCATCTTCCACCAGTCCCCTGATTCGCAGCCGACCGATGGATTGTATCACTGTCCTCGGCATATAAATGAGATCAATCCCACCATATGCGATCTCTAACTCTTTGAACCTAATCCTTGAAGTTGTCGGTATTTGAAGTGGCCCGAAACGGCTATGTCCCCATTCCCGACTATGTCTTCCACTGGTCGGCCACCATATCAACGAGGTGATGTGGCTGTGTCTAATCCAGAAATTTCTGGTCACCCTGCAAAATGTTTGCACGTCGGCCTCACCCAAGTTAAGTTGGGGTGGAAATAGATGAACTCGACCAGTAAGGTGAATGGTTTTAAGGTGTGGCCAATGCGCATCCTTTAGCATTGGGGAGAAGTCGAATTTGAAGGAGCAAACTGAGATTCTAAGGGTACGCAGTCCCGGAGAACGAACGAGCAGATTCAGAATGTCGTCATACACTGGAATTGTGGTGTCTTCAATGCTGACGGAAAACTCTGTAAGACCGCTGAGTTTGAGTAGCTGTATTATTCTTAGCCATCGAAATGGTCATTCAGGGTAGATCACCTACAGGTGAACAAGCAATGCCAAAGTTAAATAACGTGAGCTGGTTGAAGATGCCAAACCCTGGGTGTAGTCTGTCAACATGATCAAGAAGAAGTCCTTTGATTGATTGAGCATGTGACACACTGGTAAAGAGTCGAAGAAGAGACTCCTCATGTCGAGTTCGTTTATCGCACCAAGCGAACGAGTGGAGATTAGGTAACAAAGGAATGATATTCGTAAGGGTTTCAAGGCAGTTTCTCTGAAGTGCTGGAGGTAAAAGAATCGGAATCGGAAGCGTTTCGTCGAGAGTAGCCTTCATCAACGTTCGAGGTATGGTGGGAAGACAGTTGATTGGTCGGCTTTCCGTGACAATCCCCAAGACCCGGATCTTGCCTGCCCGTTCAGGATGTTTTTGTATATACTTCCAGAGAGAGATGCGACTAATATCGCAGCGTAAAACGCATACTCGAAGGTGACCATCAAGAGCCACGTGTGGGAAAGCTCTGGAAGTTAGAGCGAGAGAAAGGATGTCACTGGGAGAAGATATCCACAAAAATATGTTATCTAGAACATCGAATGGAAGTGAATCGAGTGCTGGGGCGGCTTTAAGTGGATGTTTGAAGGACATTTGTGAAGTGTAGATGGAAGAAACCCAAGGGTGGGAAAGATTTGATCACAGCATCTTTCCGGCACGATTAGCCCGCTTAGGATATTAGTGTCCGAAAAGAGTCAACTTAGCGCCCAGTTGTGAAAGCGGATTAAAAGAAATTTAAATAAATACTGCACAGTAAGAGAAATGCCAAAGAGACCTCGGCGGTTAATAATTAAAGTGATTCGTCCAGTTTTAAGTATTTTTTTTCCTAATATTTCCGATCAGAAACATAACCTTCGAAGGTGGGGGATCCAATTTCGTCGAAACCAATTACATACCACGCTTAATCTTCTCTCTTCCGTATTTCCATTCAGGACTTCTTTGACTGCTTTGATAGCCCGATGGATTTCGACTTCGGTGGTCGTAGGTATCGATTCCTCAGTATAAAACGAACCAAACATGAAGTGGAATTTTTTGAGGCATTTCAGTAACCCAATAAGATAAATTATTTCCTGTAGGAAGGAAGATAATGCATAATGTTGTCCCAACGTTTGGACTGAGTGGGAGCTGACCTCGGGTGTACTCGAGATATCGAGTGAAAGGACGACTGTGACTAATTTGGGACAGTGTTTGACGAGTCCTGCTATACGTCAGACTAGATTGGAATAGTAGGGTTGAGATCAAAACGAACGCTTCATTACGGTTTGGGAAGGGACGAAGTTCACCGACACTTGCACACTGGGACATGTGGCAGATATGGCTCCAAAGAGTTTACTTCCATCTTCTTTGTTGCAGGTCACTGCAGTAACTTCAGGATGACAGCGCAGGATGTTGTGAGCGTACGATAGAAGAATAGTAGTTTAATTTAATGGACGGAAACTTGGCACCACCAAACGCATTCTTGAAGTCACTCGTCATTTCCGAATGAGCGTGAGGAATAATCAAGTGTGTGCAGATTCTTCATCGCTTTCAGAGCTGATACTAGTGCAGGCAAAACGGTCCTGCTGGAATGGCGTGAGAGCACAATGCTGTAAGTTCTGGAATGACAAAGTTCCTGTGACTTGGTAATTGGCTGGAAAATGAGAAGACATACTGTAACAGTTGGATGCTGACTGCATCAGGAAAGTTGACACAAGGTCTGTAGTCTATATAGTGACTAGCGGCCATAGTTTCCATATCTTCAAGACTTTACGCCCCTATATATATCTCACCAGAATTACCCTAGCGAGCCCTTTGTTTCATAGTCGAATTCAGTAGTCAGAGTGTGCATCCATTAGATAGCACTCCAGTCCTTCTATACTGTCCATAGCAACACTATTGAATATTCATATTATAAAACCAGTATATTATTCAAGCTTTTCAATTTACACAATTTTTTATTATTAACACTCTAAGATACATCACAACAATAAACCATTTACTGTGCCGGGAAGAGGAGAATCAGGGTATGAAATATTTCAGGGGAGGGGAGGGGAGGTAAATGAAATGTTATGCAATAACCAACAGAATGGGATAAATTTCAGAATTTGTACCTAATAAATAACAATGGTTAGTAGTATTGGAAAAAAATGGTGATCTCCAGCAGAAGAACAGGGCAAGCTTTAGATATGGTGAAGCATAGCCAGTGAAGCATAAAGAACACGGAACTGATAGAGCCCTGTATAGAGCAGCCTAGTAGCAGTAGTAAAGATCTAGCAAGACTCTATAGTGTAGAGTAGAGCGTCCGATCACGGTGGCACCTTCATCTAGAGGAGCACAGAAGCATCCATCTGTTGAGTCTAACGGATTGCGAATATTCATTGCGGACATGAGTGTGAAAGCATAAGAAAATGCTGCGACAAGAAAGGAGTGCTGCGTGGATGAGTGAAGAGGCGGGCAGAAAGAGTGTGGTGGATGCGGCTGAGTGTGCTCGGAGTTCAAATGGACATAACCATTTCTTGTCGTCTCGGAGCAAGAAGCAAGTGCTGCAATATTGCTAGTAACTATAGTGCTCCTAGTTACCTATTCACTTTTCTAGTCTATATATTGCTATATAGCGGTCCTATGTGCTAGCAAAGTAAAAAAGCACCCGTGTCCACTTTCCTGATGCGGTATCTCTGAGGGTTCGGCATATGTAACCTATGAGGTTTGAGGCAAATGAGAGTAGGGGAATTAATGTGAATCAATTTAAAGAAACTTCAGGGATATACACCACAATAATTGTCTGCATTATAATAGGTCCGCCACACAGTCCCACCCTTAACCCCGAAGACCAACCGCGAGACTGGGAGTATACAGAGTTCAGAGTTCAGAGCTAGAGATAATGGAACGGATTCAACTCTAAATAGTACGCTCAACGTGACTTGCATACTAATATTATTCCGCGTTGCCCCTTAACTTTGATACAGATTGCATGTGAAGAATGTTTCTCATAACAAAGAATGGAATGACTGGACTGCGTTTGTCCTAACGAAGCATAGAAACGAAGCAGATGGGAGTGGAAGTAAGGGGGAGATGGGACAGGAATGAACGTCAGGCATTGGGCACCCATTAGTACCCCCCTTTCCTTTACGTCCTTAAAGAATGGATGGTAGTTAAAGATTAAAGTTGGTCATTGTTCAATAGTTGGAACATACGAGGATGGGTGTAAGAGTGGGTGACGGCGTAAGTCTGTCGAATAAGTAGATTAATTTACTTCTACAACGCTGCATCGCGATTGCTTGTACATATCCGTACGTAGGCTTCAAGGCCCAATGGATTGGGGAGCGAACCGTTGTAACCTCACCAATCTCACGAAGGACACGATGTATAGGTACCACAAACCAAATTCGTCCATGTGCCCTAAAGATACCCGAAAGAGAGCGCTAAGGAAATAATCCTGGATACGGCCTACATGCTAATATCGTGGTGTATTGGAAGCCCAAGTTAGGCATTTATGGGGTTCGAGATCACTCAAATAGCTAGGCATAGACGTAATGCTCCGCTCCGCTCCCTTCCCGGCATTCGTAATAGGAATAAAAGGGTAGATTAGAAATTTCTTCAGTTAATAAATAGATATAGAAAAAATTGGTAAGGAAGTGCCCCTAACTCCAACAAACACCGCGGTTACCAATGCAACGTCCTCCATGACGGAGAGCTGACGGCTGTATGAGGCGTCACGAGTAGACGGAGAGTAGAGTGAGGTGTGAGGTTTGATATCAGGTTGGGATATGGTGGTACATTCCAAATCACTCTTATGCAGAATGATAGTGGCGGGGAAGGGGAGAGAAGGGGAGTAAAGAAGATAGAAACGTGATCGTGGCTGAACTGGACGAGTTTTACGTCAATGTCACGTTCAAAGAGAAATGGGCTTCAGCTCGATCTTCGAACTACAACTACATTTCGTTAGAATATCGGAATATCCAAAACGGTGGCTTCCCATTGAGAGTTATAGAAATCCGGCACCACTTGCCAGTGCCATACAACCTGGAGCTGTTTATCCCGGGGGCCAGGAGTGCTACGAAGCACTTCTTTCGCTGCAATTATTGGCGACTTCTTTTGAAAGATGTCAATTGTTGGAGGTTGATCTTGGAGGGCATTGATATCAAAGGCTAAACTGTGCAGATGTTTCAGAGACTTTAAGCCGCGGATGTTATCCTGATAAATGTGTGAGCTTGGAGTATCCATCGCACATATAAATATCCAGACATACAGCATCGATGGAAAGCCCCCGACTAGAAATTCCTAAGACATGTAGGTTAGGAACTGCCTTCATAAGTCCTGTTGAAAGTGTTAGAAGGATTTCGGGAGACGAGATGACAGAGAAACTCGCTTTTCGTCATCCCCTTCTTCAGAGAAACACCCTTTAAAACCTCCACCTTGGGGCATTTCGCGATGATTGCACTGATCAATTTACTCCCATCCTCTTCTGTGCATGTAACAGATGTAACCTCTGGGCAACATCGTAGAATATTATGCGCACAGGACGGAAGAATGATGGTTTTGATCGAGGGATATGTGCGTTTCTCAAAATGTTCCTTCAAAGCCGTTGTCATTTGGGAATGGGCATGAAGGATTTCTAACGTATGTAGATTCGATATTGCCTTCAGCGCACGGGCAAAAGCTGGAAGGACTGTGTCGGTTGAACAACGGGTGAGAACGATGTGGCATGTTCTGAGTAATTCAATCAGTAATGTTATTCAAATGAGCTTATTCGACGCACTGGATATATTGAGCCAGATGTTTATTTTCCGGTTGGGTCACGAACAAGCTTCGAACCTCTAACTCCTTCGAAACTCGTCTATACCACACCGCCTCTCCATCTCGAGTGTAAACACTGAATCGTTTCCAAAGAAGTGGGAGGAAAAACTCTCTCGTTTCGCGTGATGTGCGAGACAGAGCTCTCAGAGCATCTTCACGGATATGTTCTGGAGAATCGTAACTTGGGTCATAAAAGTAAAACTCATTCCGTGATCTTGCATTCGTAGAGCCTGAAAGATTAATCTCGGGGAAGTAGGAGAGGATTTCGAAGATGGTTTCGTTGGGGAGTTTGAGTAAGCCAGGTCGATTATTAGCCGTCACCATGATGCTGCACCTGTCGATGTTGAAAGCCACGTCTTCGAGCGAGTGGTTATGTCAGTGAGACGGAGAGATATGGAATTAACATTAGATTTGTCGAGGAGTCCACAAGAACTAGATTAGACAGCGCCGAAAGTAAATATCGTTCTGATGAGGCCGCTCAACGTGGATAGCGACCTTCCACTTCGGGTCGAGGCGCGTCACTACCAAGTCATGGCAGTCAAATATCTGTCAAGGGAAAGTTCACCCTGTCAGGGATATTAGTTTCCTGTTTATCTGTCACCGCATAACTGTTCTAAGCCACGCTTAGGGAAAACAAAGAGAAAATAACGGTATCATTAGGTGGAAGGACAAGCATATGAGAAACTGTTGACCTTTTGAAACCGAGGATCTTATCATGCTGATAGTATTTTTCAACCCAGTAATACAAGCTCACTATAGAGTGAAGTGGAATGATTTGATAATGGTGAATATATAGGTTTAGCTAAAAGGAGCTGACTCCCGTCGGCTGTTATCATCCGCAAAAAACCATTTTATAAATATCTATGTATACTCCTCAGTGAGCTTGTCTTCTGGATGGACCTAATCTTTCAACCTGAGAGAACGGAGGAAACACCCTTCTTCGTTGCAAATCGCTCATCTGAGGTGGGTTGCCATCGCCAATCTTCTTTGAGAGAATCTGCTCATACCCTCCATAATCTCCCCCCACTACTCTCATGGGTATCAAAGTCATTCAAGGTTGAATACTTCGGGATATGCACTTAAACAGCGGTAATATGAGGGGATAAGTGAAAGGCAAGCAAGAGGTCGTTCTCAGCGGATAGAGGACAGCAGAGGCTGCATTGATACTAGTAACCGCAGGGTATCGACCAGGTAAGACTTCGTGAAGGATGTCGATCGATATCGGCATTGACAGCAACTGGCAGGTCCTTGAGGTTTGTATATGATACGCTCCAGTAAGACTCAGTAAGACTTCGGCGGAGTAACCACCATAAATAAGATAAGAATAATAAAAGCGGGGGTGCTGGTAGAATTATTTCAGACTCAACCTCAACTGACAAGAAGATGAATAACCACCTGGAAAGCAGAAGTTCTTCCTCCGACACGAAAATACAAGCGTTGGCGGACGAGAGTCAAGCATCACAGTGGCTATAATAGTAGATGTCACTGGGATAAATACCAGAATTATAGAAAGAAATCCCTTATAACTTTAAAGTGGTGCTCAAGGAGAAGAGCTATGGGAGGTAAACTTGGGGAGATGTCGATTCTGCCTTGAAAACCTTTGCACATCTTTCCTTGGGACGAACTCTTGAAGGACGTTGAGCATCGATATGCTAGTCAACCAAATATGCCCTTGTCCTGCGTCCTGTGTTCGACAAAGTGGCGACGGTGAGGGGATAGGCGAAAGACGGAACGGTAAAGCAGAAGAGCTTACATTCCATTTAAGTGCCGAAAGTAAATGGTCAAATAGATCAAACCTTACCCAACAGATGTCCACAGACAGCGTAACCAACGGCAGAATCAGCAGTGATAACCAAGGGGGTGAATCTAGTAGTCGATCGAATGGTGCTCGTGAGTTCCTCATGTATATCGCTATAAGGTTGTGACATCGAAATACCACTAGAGAAGAAATATTTTGAAATAAAACCGCGTAAGTAACCTTAGGTATCCTGAAGAAAAGAATAAACACCGAAAACTATAATTATGAAGGAAATATTTCGCACCCATCAAGTGACAGAATCCCATTAACCACTGTTGACTCCACTTTTACTATTGTTGTTCGACACAGCCTCTCAAAAAAGGGTGCGCCTGACAAGAATAAAGAGCACCACAGTGGGCATCGATGGGGAAGCGTCTCCGGATACGTGACGAGAAATAGAATGTAGAAGCGGGTTTCGCACAAGGCCTCCAAAGGACAGAGTGCTGATCAGAGAACAACAGTTCAAAAATCGTTGCCACGCCGGAGTCGAGCATAAGCGAAATCTTCCAATGACACATCGACATCTCATGCCAGGGGAGCCCGCCAGAACATCCCGTATTTCCTTCTGCTGAGATTCAGGATGGACAGCAATAAATCACCGCAGTCTCCGGCCGAAATCAAGACTAATAATCCAGAAGGCAGAATGTCTAGCGGCTTTGTGTAAAGCGCTTGAAACAACGTTAAACGTAGAAAAATGGAAGAGTTTTCTGTACTCAGCGTAAGTGACAACCAGAAAATAATCTCATCAGAGCGCTGTGCTGCTGATTCCCGCTAAAATATAGGGATCGGCGGACGGCGTTGAAGAGCAGTACCACGGATATGAACCGTGCATCCCCTCTGGATCGAAAGGACGGGCAAACATATAGAGGAGACTTCCATTATAGCCACTTAAAATGACGGAGTGGGGATTTATGACCATGTCGCCATTACGGGCAAAATGAAAGCCTCCCTTATTTATCCTCGCGGTTCCTATAAGGCGGTGCCATTAGATTTAGAAGGCAACAAGAATAGAGATAGGAGGAATCGTCTGCATACAGAATTTGGACGCTTGTGAGTCCCACCTTTAGAAAGAAATTATCAATCAAACCCATAGGATCGTACTGCAAGGAATCGGGCCATAATGTGAAGGGTAGATGTTGGGATACTGTGACGAGGATAATCGTTGAGGGGTCGTAAACTCGCCTAATCGACTTGTGGTCGGATGAAGCAAGCCTCCCTTGTCACTGAGAAAGTGGGTCTTCTCTGCAGCACATATATACTTTAGGGTCAGGCTCGAAGAGAGGGTGCGATAAAACTCGACGAATGGGTAGACTTCGGCAGAGGATATTCTGCGCCAAGAAAACCCGCATTATCTGCACTCTCATCTCGTGCCGAGATCCTAGGTAAATTGTGTCTCGATGTGTGGACCATACAGAAACAATATGGGTCTACGATAAGTAGGTGACACAATGGCGAAAGTATGAGAGTGAATCAACAAAACAGGTTTCCGAATGGGTCACGAAAAATTGAACATGATCACCAACAGAAACGACGTTGAGGAGGAAGTTGCCTTGCGGTTTGTTCAGGAAGTCGTCACAAACATAGAGAATGACAGGATAGGAATGATCAGAGAATACTCTTTCGTCCTCGACGTAGACCACAGAACTTGAAAGTCACTAGTCACCGTCACATGCTTACGTCAACTTCTCATGTGACTCAGCAATCATGACAGCGATAACCGTCGTCCACCTTCGATCATCGACGTCCAGCAAGGAAGCAGATCCTTCCATGAACAGCTCTATCCTCTCACTCCCTGTCGAAATCCTCTGCCAAATATTCAACATCGTTCTCCGCTTGGACTCGACTCCTGATGTTGGTGGTTTGATCGCTTTCTATCCTGGGGATCCCTATCAGCATGTTCAACTGTTTCAAGAGACCATTCCTGCTTCCATTAACCATCGACTGACGACGGTCTTAGCGGTCTGTCGTCGATGGAAGGATGTTGCGGAAGCGGCACCAAGCCTTTGGACTACAATCGTGATCAAGAGGCTTCCGCTCACCGCCGTCGATGGTCTCCGGCGATATATTTCACTCTCCCAGACTCTTCCCGTATCCTTATACCTCGATGGGTCCTCCGAAGTCGATGACGAAGATATCTCGGGCTGGAATAACGTCGCTGTGCAACAAAACCTTCGTGAACTGCGCCCTCGGCTGCGGATATTACACATCGTGTCAAGACACGTGGTATTTCCGCTCGACACAACGTTTTTCGTACGCGAAGAAGATTGTTCATTTCCATTCCTAGAAGTGCTTCGAATTCGCTTTCCAGCGATTGCCTTGCATGGACTTCCCAGATCCATCGATGCGCCCAAGCTCCGTACCCTGGAATGTACTCGCCCCTTTGGATGGCCTTATTTCGACCGGCTCACAGATCAGACATACTATTCACTGAAGAGATTATTGATCTCTGCTGATGCAAATGGAGAAATAAATAGCGACTACCTCTTTGGTCTCCTTTGGAAGTGTCGGAACCTCTGTCAATTAGGATTCAGTGGATCAGTTTCACGTGCTGATAATGAAGAGCCCTTTCCTCTGCTCAAAAATCCATGGCCCTACATTCAAGCGGTCGATCTCACAGGAATCCGTGCAAGCTGGCTGGATGAATTTCCGTTCCTCACATTGCCCACTTCTATCCACACACTTTCATACAATGTCACAGAAAGTGGCGGCATGAGATGGACGGACTCCTTCAACTTCCAGAATGTAAATTTCCTCTCAGAGAATCTTCAGCAACTCAACCTCTGCAATATAGGGACGTTTGTGCTTAAGCAAAATGGTGATGTTCCATTGGCGTCTCCTCACCTGACTGCTTATTTTCCGCGATTACAAGTATTGGAAATTCGACGCAGTATGCTGTGGGATAACTTTTGGAAGTATCTCATGCCCTTAGACTCAGACGTTCCTCTTCCCATGCCCAGCTTATCCAAGCTCATTTTAAAAGGCTGTAACTTCTCCTGGTTTCATTTGCAGACGGCAATTTCATCCTGTCATGATCGTCAATGGATTGCAGCCCTCAAAATATTAGTCCTGGGAGGAGTTCTTGGTGCAGAGCCAGCTTATCATCGTATTATAAAGTTCCGCCCATTGGACCTACAGAATGTGACGTGGGTCAAGGATTCCAATGATTTGACAGGTATGATTGTCATTTTCGCTGCATATTTATCCCAACACATCTTTCATTCTAGCAATTCGCCAGTTCCGCGCAGTCATTTGGTAAACTGTAGGAGCAGGAGTACAATGCCACCATAAAGACTTGAGAGCGAGAAGTAGTGTGAGCGGGTGAAGGTGCGTGATAAAACCTAAACTTTACATTCACAACTGGAAATGATTGGAGGAGAGGGACAGACCATGGGTCGTCCTTATTAAATGGCAATTATTGCAACTGCGACAATGAAACCAGAGGCTAAATTATTTATCTGTGCAATTGCGTTACTGTAGCGAAAATATACTTTGAGAGGGTTTATGTCACCATCGCTCCCTGATCTATGTGCAGCTTGGCGCATCTAGATGGTTAATAAACATAACCCCGCCACATTTTTTGTCCACCCGAAGCACAGTAAATGGAATGCGGAGGAGATAACCAAGTACAGTGTAGGATCGGTCCTTGGTTCACAACCGGTCCTTGGTCCACTTTTGATAGCTTTCACATATGTTATGTGGCACTTATGTAAGTCTCTAAAGATGGTGTAATTAGTTTGGTATTAGTGGAAACTCCCGAGCATGGCATGGGTCGATTTGCGCAAGCGCCCGTGCAACTTAGCCCACCACTCCTTGGCTCGGGCTAAAATATTTATCTCAGCATATTTTGAATATATTATAGGCTCTAGAGTGAGGAGTACATATTTAATGAGACACTGGATACTTTTTATTTACAAAGCTGTCCGTGTCCTGGGCTGGAGGGACAATCTCCTTGTGCTGAACCAAGGACTGGTCCTACACTGTATATCCGTTACAAATAGCATGAAGTTTGTTTATTCCTACGAGCTATAATTATCAAAGAGACTAATGAATATTTGACAGTCGTCTGGTTCCGAGGGGTGAATCTGAAAATGTGGAAAGAGGATAAGGACGACATCCCGCTGAATGGTATAAGAGGAGCCCTACAGAAAAGCTGACTTTATATCCGAAGGCTGATATGACAAATACTGGGCAGCGCGGTTGAGTAAAAAGAGGACAAGAACATAACTATTAAGTTCAGAATAACCGTACCCCATAGGATAGGAGGGAATTCTATCATAGGTATAAAGTGCGAACCTTCATCTTATCAAGGCCGACGGCGAATTTTATGCAAGGATTCCACATGTTATATAGGTATATAAATTTGGTGTGCGTTTCTGCGAAAAAGTTAGGGGTGGAAGGGATTATCTGCCTAATGGTTGAACCCACTAAATGCCACATACAATACGCACATCAATGATCTTTTCAATATTTCGTTTAATCCAAGGTCTGTTCTTTTTCTTTTTAATCATTTAAAGACATTTTACTACTAATCAAATGAGCTATCCGTACAGCCACGAACGACATAACACCAGCATGACGCCAACCAAGACGTGTCTCGGCGTACGGCACAAGATCGGTCCTTATTCAACGGTTGCCAACCATACGGGCACGCACTAGCCTACTGAAGGAAACTGAAGGAATCGCTGGTGCAGATTGATGATAAGGACTAGGTTTCACGCTATGTTTTTCTTTCTGGTTATTTTCTTTCTTTACTCAGTTCTTCTCAATTTATTCACAATCGCCACTCCCCGCATCGTTTAGACTCTGCCTGGCTCCATCTACAATACCTGCCTTGATCCGTCTTACCTCCTGGATCGCAATCGACGCTGTGGACTTGGGACACCCATAGAAACGTGTTGGCGGGCACGTAAGTCTTGTGAATCTCAGAAAGGCAGCGAATCTCATCGGGTGGGTGGATTTGGGTTGTACGGATTGCCGACCTGTAACGGATGACTTCATCTATTCTGTTTAAAATTGGATTATCTATTTTGTTTTTGTTTCCTGATCATTATCTTAACTCCTATCATTTCTTTCACCCTCAAATCATGTCGGTTCATTTTCTGTATATATGCCATTGGCATCCGTCGAACTATCATCACATTACCGAGTTACATATTACAGAGTGAGATTAGATTGAGGGGGTGGTTTTACTTTCACTAAACCTCCCTTTACCCCTTCAAGAACCCTGTGCGATCATGAGTTAGGACCGTATCCTGTGTATAGACTCTACGTCTTTCTCACATCGTAGAACCAACCATTCGCGAAATGTGTTGAGGTTGCGCAGTACTCAAATTTCCATTTGGGAGGATAGGAAATCGGGAGTGTGTGAGATGTGTACCACGAGGAATCTGACGCAGATCAGGGCGAATAAAAGTTCGGCCAATAATAAGTGACGCAAGAGAGCGAGATGGACTCAATCATAGAGGATGTCAGTATTGACAGTATCAAATACTGAGAGGCACAGTTGGGAAAATCTCAGCTTTCAACAAATGTGCTCTACCATTAAAAATCAGCCCGCATTGGGCCCTGTATCAAAGAGAGGTTCATCTGATGGCCCTTAGACCCCAGCATTTGATATAAAACTAGCCTTCAAATCAGAATCATTTATATGGAATAAGCGGGATGTAACCAGAGGGTTCTATGGACATGATATCAGGTACAACAACCTCACGGAGAAACAATATTTACAAACAGGGAAGTATATGTTGTTAGCAACTCAGTGTTTAGCGCAACGGAAATTGGTATGGTTCTTTCGACCCCTTTTTACATCTATTTACACGAGACAATCTTTGTTAAGACAGAACGAATGCTGCACATACACCCTCTTACACAAGGAGTATCTGAGTCTCGGGTCTGCCCGTACGCGCCCACATATGTCGTAGCAAAGGTTTGACCAGCGCATATAAATCACCGGAGACTACCTCATATCGTAGATATGTCGGTAATCCTGGTTATATATACAAATATAAGCACAATTCCGGTCATATATATCTTCCTTGTCAACAGTGCGTAACCACAGATCTCATTGGAACGACCATGGTATATAAATGCTCTGGAGACAGAACTATGTCTACGTGGCATTTTTTTCAGCCTTCTGCGACACAGGATATTATATATTGAAAATTTTAAAGGGAGGAAATTCATATACTTTGTCGGTTGCAAGTCTAAGGGAGCTGGGAATACATTATCTCCACCACATAGAGATACAAAAAGGCTATTCTTTCTGGTCCATGGGTCTGCATAGGGCATACCTCAAGGGATACCCATTTGGACCCAATTTCTGCAATGTTATTGTAATGGATATCCCATTTTGACCGCATTTTCAGAGCAGTGGTGTTTGACAGCGAAAAGGACTGGCTAGAACCGTGGAATGGGAGTTTGAGACGCGGTCCCGACGACCAGGTCCCCAGAGTTCACCGATATTCCCTGACCGTGATATCAAAAGCCAGTGGGACTTAATCAAAGGAATTGAGAAGCATCGCCAATAAAAATTTAAGTTGTGTTACGTAGGACTTCGGGATTTGGAAATGCTCCGGTATGTCCGATGGTATCTCGGCACCGATCGCATTTGAAAGGTACTGTTTCCTGCTATCTGGTACTTCGATAAAAAACTCGAAGGGGAGTGGATGCAGACAGAGTAGAGTAATAAGGATCTTGGATCTTTGAAGGAAGATTTCGAGAAGAGTGAAGTTCCTTATTGGTAAGTACACCAGTCCACAGTTCACCCCAGCACTGTAAACCCAAAGCGCTTGAAAATGTACCGTCAGATGTATGGTCAGATAGTACACTACAGTACAAAATGCTCCTGTTTTTTTGCCGCTTTGTATCGCTTTGAAAAGTGAGGCTACTGGCACTTCCGGTGCTTTCGACTATTTCCATTACAGCCGTTTAAACGGGACAAAACTGACCGGAGTGCCGTTTAGAAGTGCATTCAATGAACAAAACGCCCCATCTTTGGGTTTAAATTGCCTGTTGCTTTTCTTCGAGATGTAACAGTGCGAACTATATAGGACATAAGCAACGCTTCGTGGTCAGTATATAGATTCGGATTCGGGAGTAAGTTCCTTCCTCGGGGTTTGATTCTGATTCTGTACGAGGAGATATCATCTTTTGGTTGTGTTGAAAGATACATATCGAGGTTGCCCTCCCACTTCGAGTACTATCGATCCCGAAATACGGCATGCTGTACCGTAGTTAAATATCTGCAGAGCACGTCACATCAACTCTCGAGCTCTCAACTTGGACGTCTATGAACTCTACCCCCGAGTTCCTTTTTAAACGACAGACATAGGTGAATAGTCTTCTTTGTTATATATGAGAGCTGAAAAGTCTGCTAATTCTCTAGTAATCGGATTGTTGCTTATTATGATGCAGCGCTAACATCACTTCTATTCTACCGCTATATCCTCACTTTTGAGGTCTGTCAGGCCATGTTGTATACTCTCTTGTTTAGACGGGTAGACATATATCTCTTCGTTTCTAGCAAGAAAGAATCTATGTTTGGAACCAGCGGAAGACCATCCCATTCTTTCTGTTCTTCATAATTCGCTACATCCCCCTCTTGTCGTTCTCAGTGGATCAATATTTCGTCTACAATGGGCTATCAATAAATTTTACCCACACAAAGGATTCAAATGTTTGTATTATCGGATGTTCCCGACTGGTGGGAACAGCACTCGTAACTGTGGCTCCAGGAGGTAGGAACTGCCACCCCTCACTTTCATCAGTACTAAATAGTGACTCTTCTCTCCGTCAGCTATTTTATGTGAGAATTAAAGTTTAAAGCACATCCCATTTATCCTCCTGAAACTCGATGAACCTTATCACAGGCCTCCGGGTGACTGCTCTTTATCCACATAGTGACTCAGAGAATACATATTTGGCTGCAAATGAATCCGCTGCCATGGTTTGTAGATCGATTGGTCCTTCAGTATGAAAATACTCCGAATTAGATAGTGACTAACCCGTATGCCATGGACGCCGGTCGGTGAGCCATGTACGGTACGGAGGTCGCCGTAAAGCTGGCCGTACACGTAAACGAATACGTGCCGAACCCTACTTCTCACAGCTGAGCCCGCAGGTACGCACCGGCGCGGGTGACGAGAATCTCAAGTTCTGGAGGCTGTGGGAGGTCCCGAAGAAAAAGAAGGAGAAAACTACGCGTAATCTTACTGGAGAGAGTATCTTGCCGTTGCGATGAACAGTCCATTCTAGGTATCTTTCAAGAATACCGTGCAAACCATTATTCCCTTTTCTCTTTCTTCTTGCCTCAATGATTTGCCTGTATTCTAGTGACATCCTTTCAGATCTATTATCTATTTGGGATAGTAGTCAGCGTCATTCGATACATAATATATGTTTGCGAACTGTGAACCGACCTTTTAGTTTGACCGTGGAGAGCATGCTCGCGTCGCATGACGTCACTCGCAACTTTCTTTAAAAATGGAGGGCCGCAAGCAGCCGCAGAACATACTATAACTTTGCCACGTCTCCTACTACACCCCACAAGTCCCTTTGATCGCCTTCCCCGGTCCACCTACGGATGGACAAAAGTCAGCGGTCCTGGACCCAGGAGCAATAACTTCGTCTCGACACAACCTACCGCGGACAATTCTATGCGGATGACTACGGATCCGGCGGAGGTCGAAGCACAGAACAAGGTGATGAGAATACGCGGAGGATGTATCCCCTGTCCAGTGAGCTGAACTTGACGAAATCGCGTGTGGACGCTTCTGACGCTTGGGGCACCAGGGTGGGTGCTGCACGATTATTCCCCTTCCATGCTGCTGATGGCCGCATATACCCTGTACATCCAACCGTCATGAGAGTTTTAATATACGAGGACCTCTGGCCTGTATTAGTAGCGTAATAACTCACCGTGATTTAATTCGTTATTTCTGGTTCAAAGTCTGAGTTGAGCTTCAAGTTCCCTTCCCTTTCTCTCCCTGGCTTCGAAAGAATGCACATGACGATCGATCAATTGTAATTGAGTTGAATGCTGTTGCATAGTAACATTTTGAGATTGATTCTTCAACGGAGTTAATCAAGAGTTTTCGACTGCAAGATGATTTGTAAAATTCAGTAGGGGAGGACAGGTGTAGGCGGTAGAATGATGTCTGTCGCAAGTGCCGGTAGATCTGTTCCAATCTTGAGAATACCTGGACCTAAGGCAGGTTGAGCATTGTTGCTGGGCTTCAATGGACTCGCAAACGTCAAAATATGATTAAAGGCTCTAACTGGGAAGTTGGATAGACTCACTTCTGCGCTGCAGCAAACCCCGCCTTTGTAAAATAATTCTTGCAGATGCTCATTGCTATCCAAAGCTATCGCACTTCTTCTTTTGGCCGCACAACGACTAAATGGCTTCTGTGGCTTTCTGCGGTATTCGGATAGAACGCAGTCTGGCATCGCGCTCAGGCTTTTTCGCTGCATTGGGAGAAAGGAGGACTGAAGAATGTTGTTAAGCGTCTGTCGGCGACGCTGAAATTGGCGAGGACATCGTCGACGACGGTGTGGAAGAGGGTTGATGGGCGACCACGATAGCCCACGCAGAGCTGAAATGGAAATCAACGAAACACTGATCTGTTATTGACGTGACGGGTCACTTTTGATGACTTCGTTGTCACTCTCGGCAGCAAATCATTTCTGTCCGACTGGTTGAACGTTCGAGGAAGCGGATATATCAACGAAAACGCGTTTTTAATCCACGGTTTAAATTCTTTGGGTTTGTAACTGCAGTCAGTGCTGAGAATTTTCAATAAAACCACTTATAAAACCCCCCCTCGGTCTCTGTAAAAGGATTCTTCCAATTGCGTAAATGCAATTACACTGAAGAGCACGGTGGAGCTTTTCAGTAATATCTTAAAGCAGCTTCCTGAAACTGTACTTATTTCCCTCGACAAATTGCTTTGTACTTCCTAAATATTCTTGAGCCAAAATTATGATGCTTTAACCTCCTCTATGGAAGATAAATACTCGACATGGAAAGGACTCTTGGCGTCAAACAATCTTCAAATACAGACCGAGAATTGGCATCCATGTTGTTAGCACAAGGAGAAGAAACCGAAATCCTGTAGGGAAACCCACATTAAATTCGACACGAGTATGAATGAAACAGGAAATCATAGGTCAGAACTATGAAAATGAAACATACAACAACCAGAGCCAATTGAAAAGAATATACACTGCCCCCCTTATCATGGAGTCTCGAAGGTTTGAAAAATGGGAAATTATGTTTAGAAAGAAAAACAGAATGGTTGTTCATTCGTGTTTCTTGATGAACCGCCCAACACTGTGACAGAGTAAACTGTCCTCTTCTCCTTCCTTCTCCCAGGCACCAAGTTGTTGGCCTTCAGAAAGTACCTCTGGTAAAGGTTCCCAGCAAGTTAGATTCTTGATGTAGATATCAGTAGGACGGTGAAGTGCGCATCCGTCAAAGAAAGTCTGGAAAAGAAACAGGAAAGGATCAGGATCAGGAACACTCAAGAACAAAACTGGACTGCCATATCTCACCGCCCACAAAGGTGTCCAGATATACTGCCAGATTCGCACATCCCACTTTTTGCTGGCAACATGTTCATAATACAGGAATTGTCCACCAGGTTTCAAGACTTTGTACATCAATCCAGAGATAGTCTTCTGAGGGCTCGGAACCGAACAGATCATAAGAACAGAGACGAGGGTATCGACCTGGCCACTGATTTGTGCGACGATTTTGTCTAGTTCCTCCGCCCCACAGGACAAGATCTGAAGATTCCCTGCTTCCTCAGTAAACCCACAAGCTGCGACTTCTATCTTCAATCCTTCGTGCATTAGAACATTGGGTTCGAGGGCAATATACTTGGTGACGTTGGTGGGATCAAGATAGCGAGCGGTGTAACCAAGTCCTAGACAGTGATGGCGGTGAGCAACAGCTCCCACGCCCCTCCGATCCACTCACCAGCGCCGAGATCAAGAACGATACCCTTAGCGTAGGGTGTAATAAGGACTTTCTTCGCTTCACTACCGGCTTCATCGACGAATCGACCATACATTTTCCATACCTCAAAGAACATAAGTCTTTTGAGCGCGGATGGACGAAAGATGAGTAGAGGAGTCTTGAACACAGCCACGAGGGCGGGCCAGAAACACGCTTGGAATGACAGGCGGAGGCGTTCGAGGACGGAGAATGCCATGGAGAGTTTCATGATGGTAGTGGTGGGGGGGAGAGGTGGGGTGCTTCTCTGAGGGATGGGAGGCCTTTTATATGGTATTGCTAAGCCTTTCAAGCCAATAAGTTGGCTCTAGATATGAGTGATTGATTCTAAAGCAGGGGTTTAGAGGATACGTACAACTTCTCTGGCTGAGGTAGCCTGACTCTCGGGGTTCGGTTGGGTAACAAGCTGTGATGGGGTAAATTTAGGTCAGAAAACTTGAGCGTTAAACTATCATCTCCTTTATATTAATTCGGATAGAACATCCGAAAGGATTTCTACAGTTTCCAAGCCCAAATTTGAGAGAGGATGAGTGTGTGAGGTAAGCCATGCTATACACTGCATCCCCTTTCGGTAACGCGGCGCTTTGATCCTCGGGTTACTTCCCTTAGCTGACTAAAGGAAGAATATGTCTCTAAAATTGTAAAACTCGCTTGAAATATAATACTTACAACTCTTTGATTCAAATCTGAGTTTTCTGTAATTTTAAATTCCGGGTGAGCTTAAATCCCCGCCCGAGGAAACGCCGCAGCTGACAAAGTGTTCCCACGCATCGAATACTGGTTACTAGAAAATTATGTAGAAAGGTTCCACGTCAGAAATTAAATATTGAATAAAATCCAGGATGTATTATATATGAATAGAAGTATTTTATAAGACTAATCATTAGTAAATTATAGATATCAGGCGGTACTACTCTTATTGTTTACCAATGCAAGTTCCGGCTACCCCTGTAACCTCCACCCCCCCAAAGCGCGAAGTCTCACTCTAACGTGTCTATCTGGCGTATTTTGGAGACTTTATTTGAACTATTTTTTTCTGTACTCGCTAATCCCCCTCATTAATTACTCCTGTAAATTTGTATAGGTTTAAAATGTACTACTTATCCAGGGAGAAAATTCCACTGCCGGTATTCATAGAGAAGCGTAAACTATCTTGACAAAAAAGAATGAACAACACATGCCTTGAACGCACAATTCCTACAAAATAAGGTGGGATGCAGAAATCAACCACTATACTACAGAGTAACTATTACGGATACATTATCACCTATCTCTGAGCCAATAACGAGGCGATCCCTTCCCCAAACGGTAAATTTCCTGCGCGCGAGAAAGATTTTGTCAGCCGCGGCATTTCTTCGGGCGGGGGATTTAAGGACTGCCTTAAGTCCCTCGACTCATTCTGGATTTACAAGTCACCCCATTTCAAACTTCGCAACTATTCTCTCTCTACATCATTTCCTCTGAAAATCATCTAGAAGAGTTTCTAGAACAACTACAATTCAGCCATCGATTCCAAAGCTTGATTCACAAGGTCTGAATTTCCCAGTTCATAATCCTTCACTTTAAACGACGATGATAATGTTAATTATCTTCCCTCAAAAGTCTGTAAGGTGGTCATGCACCCAGATTTCGTCGAATTTGGGATGCTCGATTATCTATACACATACATCGTATACAAGCGTTGGACACCAAGTAAGAGTAAAATGATTCGTACTTTTATTATTTCTAACTCTCTGCCAACAGACACTATAGTGGCAGACCTCTTCATTGTCGCTGTTGATGGGACCCATCTGCGCACATTAACTGAGATCAAGGTTGAACGACAAGAATTACTTTTGCAGCTCGTGTATTAGGGAGATACGATGTGATCTTCCAACCACTATCTTCCCCTAATTATGTGAAAAATCAGGCTGCAACAATATCGTCCGAACGCGAAGACCTTCGAGTGTTATATCACTCTCTGGACTCTTTAGCAGGGGCTGCACTTAAACAAGCTCTGGCGGAAAATGCCATCCCCGGAAACGAGGTATTTCTATCTTTCCAGATATTTTTACACACATAATTCCAACCCATCTTTACGTCAGATTGATCGTACTCGGTACGCTGAACTTGCAAGGAAGGCAGCAAAGTCTTTCGTCCCTGGCAATTTGCCCAATGCAGCGGCCATTTCACGTTTCAAAAAAATCATCCCGGAAATGCAGGAAGTTACGAAACACGTAATTTCCGTTCACCGAAATATATTTGAGACATCAAAGATATGAACTTTCAATTTAAAGGTAAATAAGAGACCGCTCACTTGTGACAATTCCGACATTGATGGAATAAAGTGCGACTCGCTTGAGAGCCAGACAACTCCTTTAAATGTGGAACGGATAAATCATATATTTTTCTTCATATTTAAAGGGTTAATGAGTGATGTATTGAGCGTTGCCTCTTCAGACAATACATCAGCACCGCACTGACCGTACCACGGTTGATGTTATTCAACTCCCATCTGAGTCAGGTTCCGCTGTAGGACTGACAAAAGGGAAATGCTCTGTAGCATCTGGAATCCAATTTGTAACGGCACTTTCAAGTGTGATGATTAATTGAGTTCAACTTGATATCGCAGACAAACACTCACACCATGGAAGTAGCGGTCCTTTTAATGTCCTGTTAAGTATTTCATTGTGCTTGTGTCTCCAGGAAGCAAGTGTGTGGTACTTACAAATTCCTGCAACTATGACCTGACAGTCAATCACTGGAGTAACAAAGGGTCACAGACTAACTTAGCTGGATGATGGAAAGTGGTATCTGGGATAAATGGTGATGAATTTCTACAGAGTTCCTCGTTTACGGAGTCATACCAGGAGTGCCACAAGCTCTCTACGTTGACCACTCACTAAAGGTGAACCACGCTTCAGCGATGCTCTTTGAAGCAAGTTCTTGTCCACGTACCAACCCAGATACAAAAATGTAAAACCTGGCAAAGGAAAATGAGTCGCATATACATGCATCCCAAACGGTTATTTACCCTTGTATAACACTGGCCAAGCTGTACTGGAAATGAGAATAGCAGGCACTGCAGAAGATGTCTGTAGTGGGCTGCCTTACGTGAATGAACGTTGACGGCTAGAGGCCGTAAGTGTTAAGCGATAAGGGACTTAGCAGGTTATGGACCGACCAGAATCCTGTGAAATTAATGATCACCGTGTCGGAAAACCATTAGCAAGTGTTCTCACGCAGCCTCTCTGTTACGCCAATAAACCTATAATTAAGTGGCAGACGGGCGGTTACGAAAGCAGAATAATTATAGAATCATAGTGAAAATAAACCGCAATGTGTCAAAGAAACTGAACGTGTAGGTTAGACTACATAATTGATGTCAAGGCTATTTGGTGTACAGCGAGAGGGAGACGTAATATGCATGACAGTCATCCATATTCAAGGATCTAATGAGGTATGCTTACGAATAGTTTCAAAACCCTCGAATCTTCTTTATAGTTTCGAAAATGATGACTACCTTGTGAAAGAGAGATTCAGCACAACCTATATATCCCGATTCCATTATATCGGTGAGTGGGAAGAGAGTGACTGCCAGAGAACATATGGTGCGGAATATGCAATGGCTGAATGATCAGCTTCTATTTTTACCTTCTCTAGTTGGCTCCAAGTAAAGCTGGCCTGGCCTACCGCAAACCGTTAGCCATATTCAGCCACAGAGCCTTTAAGTAAGAGTTCGAGGTTATTGGGTAAACCGTAGATGCGGACTCCAGACTATTGAGATCTGTTCAGTGTTATCATTTGATGGCGGATTAGACATCATTGAACATGTTTGGCACCGTCAGTGATCTTTCGTCGAACCATACATAGTCATAAATGGACAGCTTTTTCTAGCATGGCAGGCGCAGGGATGTTTTACATATGATGAGGCTACGGAAAGGATGCGTACAAACAAACAAAAATGCTGCCAAGAATCGGCAGTACCCACTATCACAGATATTACTATTACTATTATACCGCTGGATGTGTCTCGGACTACAGTACGAAGAGGGCGTGAGTTCCCCTAACACGTTGACACCCAACGGCGCCTGAGAGTCGAGAACAAGGAGAGAGTGGAGGGACTGAGGGGACTGACTTTTAGCAGGTATGATATTACTTTTTGCACCCGTACTACTCTCTGCAGTCTTGGGCCCAGTGTCGCCTTGAACCTTTCTCTAAGAAGTTTCTTTATCATTATGCCGTGCTCCTCACTACGCCAGGGAGAAGGCAACAACAGCTGCCCCATGCATGATCCTACAAACGTCGGAACATCCTTCCCAATCTGATTCATCGCAGCTGCAATCACGTATCCAATAAGGCATAACGTAATCAGCAATCATAATCACAGGAGGGACGCTCAAGCAAAGTCACCTCGATGGCCCTTCAACATCTGTGGGATATCCTTACTTTGCGAGTCCAAAATGTAGATCTTGCCATCTTCTCTCCAGCCCACTTCCCACTTCCTACCCGTGACCCTAAAGCACGAGAATATGCTGTAAAGTGTATTAACATATCCTGCATACGCCCCAGCATTAGCAGACGGTGTTGTCTTGTTTTCATCCAACGCCAGATACACCAATCGTATGTCCACTTGGGGTGTATTTCAACGACGCATAACGTGTACGAGACTTATCTGAAGGTCGATGGTGAAGCTTGTGGCGCTAGGGACCACTTGCTTCACGAATTCCGTAAGGGAACCCCATCGTGTCGTGTCCATGTGCAAATGGCTCTTATCCCAGATATATTCATGAGACCCCTTTTAATTGCGGGTCGCCGAAAAGATGGAGTCGATTCAGTCAAACTTGAATTTATGAACAAGGGCAACGGCTCCCTTCAAACTTCAAAGTGGGATCAAGGAATGACGGTGACTGTCGCCGCTCCGACCCTGCATGGCTGGGCGAATTTCTGGTCGCATTTCGACATGACCCCTTGCCTCTTTCCCCAAGATCACCTTAGTAAAATTAATAGCATTGTATTTACCAAATAAAATTGAATAAAATCGCACATTGTCATTATGCCGGAGATATATTAAAAATTGCGTCGCGCCATTTCCGGCTGGAACGGTCGCCGGGAATCTCTTCTGGATGCCAGGCCCAGTTGACCTGCAATTTCCTTTCTCCAGGAGGACCTTTAAGAATCTCTTTCGCTGCTTTGATGAGGACAGAATTTTCAATGTCCTCGATGGCGGCAGGTGCACCGCAGCAGACTTCAATGGTGAAATTAATATTAGAAAGGTTTTTCAAGGGTTTCAGAGCGAGGATGGCATCTTCGCTTCTCTATCGCCCAGCTTGTATCATTGTTGGCGTTGGCGGAAAAATAAGACATACCGAATAACCGGGTATAGAGAAGCCCCTGAGGGTCAAAGAACGTAGCTTCGGAGCAACTTTGACAATTCCTGAAGCATGAAAATAAGAAAGGAGATCTGACTAAACAAAATTGTAACCTACTCTTAGCCATGGTGACACTCGGGAAGACGTCCACCAACACTTCGACTTTCGTCGAATTGGCAGCAGCAAGAGCGCCAACCAACTTGCTTCCATCTTCCTCGGTACAGGTGACGGATATGACACCAGGGCAGCAGCGTAGTATGTTATGGGCGCAGGAGGGAAGGATGACTGTCTTGATCCATGGATAGGAAAATCCTTCGAAAGCGTTCTTCAGAGGCGTCGTCATTTGCGAGTGTGCGTGGAGAACCTCCAACGTCTCGAGATTCGTCATCGATTTTAAGGCTTGTGCAAAGGCTGGAAGAACCGTCTTCGTGGAACACCGAGTTAGTACAACATGACACGATCTAGAATAATAGGTAATAAGTATCGTGCTTTCTAAATAGAACAAGAAAAAAATGGTGAGAACGCACTGCACATAAGTCGCTAATTCCTTATTCTTCGGATTTGACAATACCACACTCCGCACCTCCATCTCGTTCGAAACGCGCTTATACCAAGCTCCTCCGACTTTCCTGTTGTAACAGTTGAAACGTTTCCACAATAGTGGAAGCAAACGCTGTCGTAATCCACGGCAAGTTTGCGAAAGAACTAACAAAGCGTCTTCACGCAGATAATCCGGCGAAGCTATTGATGGGTCGTCGAGGAAACGTTGACCGCAAGAATTGCAATTGACGTGCTTCGCAGCGATTTCGGGAAAGTAGGACAGGATTTCAAGGACGGTTTCATTGGGAAATTTCAGAAAACTTGACTGAGAACATGGTATCGACGCGATGTTTGACGTCTCCTCCTCGTTGCGTTTGTGGGCTGTTTTGACGCGTTTTGGGGGCATTACGATTGACTTCAAGAGACGAGCAGATATGATGTTGGCTTTGAACTTGAATTAAGGTAATGCGGTATCGTAGGGTATCAGCTTTGCGTAGCCACCCGCACCTGCGGCTGAGTTTTAAAAATGTAGCACCGAAAGCAAATCAAGCTTTTGCCGGTTTGGTAGTAACCTCTGAGTTCCTAGTATAAGCCTTCTTAGCTCAGTTGGTAGAGCGCGTCACTAGTAATGACGAGGTCAGTCGTTCAAATCGGCTAGAAGGCATTC
>Ga0157379_10000690_pt1 | contig 27381 bp, 22 predicted proteins | sample S25metaG_FD_121802 | JGI IMG/M metagenome (GOLD analysis project Ga0157379, IMG submission 121802) | Switchgrass rhizosphere microbial communities from Kellogg Biological Station, Michigan, USA - S2-5 metaG | ecosystem: Host-associated > Plants > Roots > Rhizosphere > Soil | place: USA... | reverse complement strand
GCCGATCGAGATCTCGCGGCCGCTCAGTACAAAATCGCCGGAAGGATGGTGCTCAGGATTGGACACCAGCACCAGGTGCGCGAGCGCCTCGGGGCCGATGGCCAGCCGCGCAAAATCGAGATCGGTGTAGGTATCGCCATTGACGACGATAAACGGGCCGGCTCCCAGCAATTCCAGCGCGTGGTGGATTCCGCCGCCCACTTCCAGCGCGCCTGCGGGCTCCTGGCTGTACTGGATGCGCACTCCGTACTGCTCGCCGGTTCCGAGACCCTCGCGAATCGCTTCGCCCAGCCAAGAAAGGTTGATCACCACCTCGCGCACCCCGGCACGCGAGAGCGCTTCCAAGTGCCACACGATTAGGGGTTTGCCGCGCACCAGCAGCATCGGCTTAGGCGTGTTGTCGGTCAGCGGGCGCAGTCGCTCACCGCGGCCGGCCGCCAGCACCATGGCCTTCATGCGCTCACGCTCGTAAGCTCGCGGGCATTGGCGGCCTCCAGGCCCGGGACCAACCGCGCCTCGACCCACGCGCTGAAGCGCCGCAGCTCGGCGTAGCGCGCCGCGGCGTCGCGCACATACTTGAGCGTCAGCGGCAGGTCACTGAGGTAGTCGCGCTTGCCATCGCGATACCAGAGTCGTGCAAATATTCCCAGCACCTTGAGATGGCGCTGCAGGCCCGCCATCTCAAACCAGCGCATGAATTCAGCGCTGTCCGCGCCGGCCGCCACGCCCTCTGCTTGCAACCGCTCCCGGTAGTCCTCCAGCCACGCGCTGTAGCGCGGCCGCGGCCAGCTGATGTAACAGTCCTTGAGGAGCGAAACGAGGTCATAGCCGATCGGCCCGGCCAGCGCGTCCTGGAAATCGATGACGCCGGGGCTGTGTTTCGGGGTGATCATCAGGTTGCGCGAGTGATAGTCCCGGTGCACGAACACCACCGGTTGAGCCAGCGCCTCGCTGGTCAGGAACTCAAAAGTCTCGGTGAGCAGCTCCGCATCTTCTGCGCCCAACTCCAGGCGCAGGTGCTGCGTGCAGAACCACTCGGGCAACAACCGCATCTCGCGCTCGAGCGCCGGCGCGTCATAGGGCCGCAATTCCCGCGCCGCCTGCGTGCCCCGGGTCTGAATCAGCGCCAGGCTGGCAAGCGCCTCGGCGTACAGCTGGTCGGGATCCCCACGCTCGCCCAGGCGCGCCAGCATGTGAGTGCTGCCCAGATCCTCCAGCAGCAGGAAACCGCGCGCGCTATCGGCGGCCTCCACCTTTGGCACGTGCACTCCGCAAGCGGCCAGCAACCGGCTGACGTGCAGATACGGCCCCGTGTCTTCCTTGTCCGGCGGAGCATCCATGACTACAGCGCTCGCTCCGGAGCTGCGCCAGACGCGCAGGTAGCGGCGAAAACTGGCGTCCGCAGAGGCCGGCTCGAGCCGCACGTCGCGTGGCCAACCCAACTCGCTTGACAGCCAGTCCCTAATCAGTGCAATGCGCACATCGACCATCGATCCGCCACCTGAACTTGATATTGCTTGCCCCGCATGATTGCGCGGGCTTTGGCGCAATGACGCCCATTATAATGGGCGGGCCCATGAATGACTTCCCGCACCGTCGCGGCTGCCTCAAACTTGCGCTGCTGCTGTGCGCGTTGACCGGTGTTGCGCAGGCCGACGCGCCCTCCGACGCGCCCGAGTGTCCGCCCGCCCCGGCCGAGGAGCTCACGCCCGCCGCCAACGAGGCGCCCGGCACGGTGCGTTGGTCCGGCTGCCGGATGTCCGTGGCCGCGAACGGCGACACGGAACTGACCGGCGATGTGGCCGTCAGCGTCGATGGCAAGCAGATGCACTGCGATCATTTGAGCTACCTGGCCGACAGCCAGGAACTCAAGATGAGCGGCACGGTGCGACTCGAGGACTCGGGGGTGCGCATCATCGGCGACACCGGCGACTATAGCAACTCGGGCGCGCAACTGACCCACGCGCAGTTCGAGCTGCTCCAGCATCCCGGACGCGGCGAGGCCGAGGCGGTATCGACCGTACAGCCGGACGTGTTCCAGCTGCACAACGTCAGCTACACCACCTGCCCGAAGGGGGTGTCGGACTGGCTGCTGCGCTCCAAGAGCATCACGCTCGACACCAAGGCGCTGCGGGGCGTGGGCCGCGACACCGTGGTGGTGTTCAAGGGCGTGCCGCTTATGTACCTGCCATGGATATCCTTTCCGCTCAGCAACGCCCGGCAGTCCGGATTCCTTTATCCCACGCTGGGCAGCTCTTCGAAGAGCGGTGCCATCGTCTCGATGCCCTGGTACTGGAACATCGCCCCGAACCAGGATCTGACCGCCACGCCCACGGTGTACACCCGCCGCGGTGTAGATCTGGGTACCGAATACCGGCTGCTCGAGCGGGCGGGACAGGGAGCGCTGCGCATCAACTACCTGCCGGGGGACAACCAGCTGGCCAACGCGAACCGCAGCTGGCAGCGGCTCGATGGGATCGATGAACTGGGCGCTGACTGGCGCGTGCGGGTCAATCTCCAGAACGTCAGCGACACGCACTACTTCGAGGATTTCGGCAACGGCCCGCAAGCGAGCAGCACGGTGTTCCTGCCCAGGGACGTGAGCCTGACGCGACGCGACGATATCTGGCAGCTGGGCGCACAACTGCTGACCTTCCAGACGCTCGACCCGCAGCTGATCGTGACCGATCCGGGCGATCGTCCGTACTGGCAGTTGCCGCGCCTCACGGCCACCGGCCAGTGGCGCAATAGCTCCGGCTTCAACGGCGATCTGCAGGGCGAGTGGATCTACTTCGAGCGCGATCTCGGAACCACCGGCTGGCGCGGCTGGGTGCAGCCCGGCGCCGGATACAACTTTGATCGTCCCGGTTACTACTTGCATTCGCACGCGGCCTGGAATTACACCGCCTACGGACTGCACGACGCACCCACGACCGATGCGACGCCCGATCGGAGCCTCCCCATACTGACGCTCGACAGCGCCATGGAACTCGAGCGCAGCACCGGAACGGGTGATGCGCGCCGACTAACGCTCGAGCCGCGCATCAAGTACGTGTACATACCGTACCGCGATCAGGCCATGCTGCCGATCTTTGACACCGATACGCCCGACCCGAACATGGTCGCGCTATTCCGCGACAACCGCTTCGTGGGCCCCGATCGGATCGGCGATTCCAACGCAGTGACCCTGGCGCTGACCAGCCGCATGCTGCAAGCCAGCACCGGACAGCAATTCCTGAGCGCCACCATCGGCCAGACGATTCACTTCACCGATCCTCGAGTGACCTTGCCCGGGGAGACGGCCGGTGCCAATCAACGCTCGGACCTGATCGCCGACATCGACCTCACCGCGTATCGCCACTGGAACTTTCACTACGACATGGCGTGGAACCCGGAGACCTCGCAAACGGAAAAGACGCTGCTCACGCTGCAGTACCTGCGCTCGGGCACCCAGGTCGTCAATCTCGGCTACCGATTCACGCGCGGGAGCGTGGAGCAGGTCGACGCCTCCGCGGCCTGGCCGGTGGGGCGCCACTGGGACCTGTACGGGCGCAGCGTCTACTCCTTAATGGACAGCCAGTTCGTCGAAAGCTTCGTCGGATTCCAGTACCACCAGAGCTGCTGGGGCGTGCGCTTCGTGGTGCGCGATGGCGTCACCAACCGCGATGGTTCCCGGACCACCGGCTGGTACTTGCAATTGGAACTCAGGGGCCTGTCCAATGTCGGATCGGGTGCCGACTCTTTCCTGCATGGGTCGATTCAGGGATACTCGTCAGAATGAAATTCAGTCTATTATCCCGGTTGCTGGTTGCGACCCTGGCATGGACCGTTGGGGCCATGGCGGCGGACGTGCCGGCCCCGCGGGCACACCCGAGTCACGGCACCTCGCTCGAGAAGATCGTCGCCGTAGTCAATGATGGTGTGGTCACCGAAAGCGAGCTCGACGTCCAGGTCGCCGAGGTGACCGACCGATTGCGTGCCCAGAACGTATCGCTCCCCTCGCCCGATGTCATGCGCAGTCAGGTGCTGGATCGTCTGGTCCTCGAGGTCATACAGGAGCAGCGCGCGGACCACGCCGGCATCAACGTATCGGACGAGCAGGTCAACGGTGCCCTGCAGGACATTGCGACGCGCAACAAGGTGAGCTTCGATCAGCTCCCCGAGAAGCTGGCCGCCGAGGGCATCAACTATGCCGACTACCGCAAGCAGCTGCGACGCGAGATTCAGCGGCAGATGCTGCGCAATAGAGACGTGGTCCAGCGCATCAACATCTCACCGCGTGAACTCGACCGCTATATGGAGCGCATGAAGGGCACCGCCTCGGCGGGCAACGAATACAACGTCTCGCACATCCTTATCGCAGTCGCCCAGGACGCCAACCCGACGCAGCTGGCCGCCGCGCACAAGAAAGCCGAGGACGTCGCGGCGCGCGCCGCCCAGGGTGAAGCCTTCAACCAGCTGGCCGTCAGCTATTCCGACAGCCAGACCGCGCTCGATGGTGGTTCGCTCGGCTGGCTCAAGGGCCCATCGCTCCCCACGTTCCTCGCCGAGGTCGTGCCGCGTATGAAACCGGGACAGGTCAGCGACATTCTGCAGACCGGGAGCGGCTTTCACCTGGTCAAGCTCAACGACGTCCGCTCAGCCAAAGCCACGCAGATCATCAAGCAGACGCACCTGCGCCACATCCTGATGAAAACCAGCGAAGTGGAGGACGATGCGACCGTCAAGCAGAAGCTCACGGAGATGCGCGAGCAGATCCTGGCGGGCGCAGACTTCGCGGTGCTTGCCAAAGCCAGCTCGGCCGATCCGGGCTCGGCGATCGACGGTGGCGATCTGGGCTGGGCCACGCTGGATACTTTCACTCCCGAGTTTGCCAAGCGCGCCGCGGCGCTCAAGGACCAGGAAATCAGCGAACCATTCAAGACTCAGTTCGGCTGGCACATCGTGCAGATGCTCGGCACCCGGGATTTTGACAACACCGCGACCGCGGAGCGCGAACAGGCCTATGCGCAGCTGCGCGAGAGCCGCGTCGATGAGGCCACCGACGTCTGGCTGCAGCAGCTGCGCGACGAGGCCTACGTTGAAATTCGTCTCTGAGGCCGCAACGCCAGACCCCCGACAATCATGCTGCCCATCGCGCTAACCAGCGGGGAAAGCGCCGGCATCGGGCCCGACCTGTGCATTGCCCTCGCTCAGCAGGCGCGCGACTATCCGCTGGTGTGCCTGGGCGATCAGGCCATGCTGCGCGCGCGGGCCGAGCGGCTCTCGCTCCCCTGCCAGATCTCTGATTACAAACCCGACCAGCCCCCGACACGCGCGGCCGGCGAGCTCACTGTTCTGCATCAGCCGCTGGCGGCCCCCGCGGTCCCTGGCCATGTAGAGATGCGAAACGCCCCCGCGGTGCTCAAACTCATCGACCGCGCGGTACTCGGCTGTCAGCGGCAGGAATTCTCGGCGATGGTCACGGCGCCCGTGCACAAGAGCGTAATCAACGATGCCGGCGTGCCTTTTACCGGACACACCGAGTACATCGCCGGGCTTTGCGGCGTGCCCTTGCCGGTCATGCTGCTGGTCAGCGGGCGCTTGCGCATCGCGCTTGCCACCACGCACCTGCCGCTGCGCGCGGTGGCCGATGCGATCAGCCACGATGGCCTGCTGGCGGTGCTGCGGGTGCTCGATGCCGGGCTGCAACAGTTATTCAAGGTTCCGCGGCCGCGCATCGCCGTGTGCGGACTCAATCCGCACGCCGGCGAAAGCGGTCATTTGGGCACCGAAGAGCAACGCATCATCAAGCCGGCGCTGAACTCGGCTCGCGACTTCGGACTGGACGTGCGCGGCCCCTACCCCGCCGATACCGTGTTCGTGCCGCGCAATCTCGATATGTACGACGCGGTGCTCGCGATGTACCACGATCAGGGATTGCCGGTGCTCAAGCATGCGGGCTTCGGGGCGGCTGTCAATGTCACGCTGGGCCTGCCGATCGTGCGCACCTCGGTCGATCACGGTACCGCTCTTGATCTGGCGGGTACGGGACGTGCGGACGCGGGCAGTTTGCAGGCGGCGATCCGCCTGGCCGCGAGCTTGAGCGCGCGGCCCTCCTGACGGCGCCTCGTCCGGCACCCGAGCGATGCGCGCCCGCAAGCGATTTGGCCAGCACTTCCTGCATGATGCGGGAGCGATCGGGCGCATTCTGGCCGCGATTGGCGCGCGCACGGGCGAGGCGGTGCTGGAAATTGGGCCGGGCCGGGGAGCGCTTACCGCTTCGCTCCTGGCCGCGGCCGGCGCGCTGGATGTGGTGGAGATCGATCGTGACCTGGCCGCAGCGCTCCGAGAGCGGTACGCGGCGCAACCTGCGCTCCGGGTGCACGAGGCCGACGCGCTTGAATTCGACTATGGCGAACTGGCGCGCGAGCGGGCCCAGCCACTGCGCGTAGTGGGCAACCTCCCCTACAACATTTCCACGCCGCTCCTGTTCAGGCTGCTGTCCTACAGTTCCAGCATCCGCGACATGCACTTCATGCTGCAGAAGGAAGTGGTCGAGCGGATCGTCGCCGCACCGGGCAGCAAGACCTACGGCCGTTTGGGTGTCATGCTGGCCCCCCGCGTGCGTGCCACGCGGCTGCTTGAAGTCGGCCCGGGGGCCTTCCAGCCCCCGCCGCGCGTCTGGTCGGCCGTGGTGCGGCTCGAGGTCCAGCCGACACTGCCGGCGTGGGCCGCCGAACCTAACTACGGCGCGATCGTCAGCGCGGCATTCGGTCAGCGCCGCAAGACTCTGCGCAATGCGCTGGCGGGCCTGCTGAGCGCCGCGCAGATCAGCGCTGCAGGGATCGATCCTGCAGCGCGCGCCGAGACGCTCGCGGCGGAGCAATTCGGGCAACTGGCGCTGGCAGTAGCCTCGGGCGCGCGGCTGTGATTCACTACAGTCTGGACCGGCAGCCAGGCACCGCCCGATGTCAAGTTACCGCCAGTTACTGGTAGCGATAGACCTCACCGAACAAAGCCGCGCCATCGCCACCAAGAGTGTCGAGCTGGCGAAGCAATGGCAGGCGCAGGTACGGCTCCTGCACGTCATCGAATTCGTGCCGGTCGAGCCCATGAGTGACGCGCTCGTGCCGGTAGTGCAAATCGACGACCGACTGGTGGCGCGGACCAAGGAGCAGATCGTGGGCCTGGCTTCCTCGCTGGGCCTGTCCGCCGACTGCTGCCGAGTGGCCACCGGCAACGTCAAGGCCGAAATTCTGCGACAGGCCCGCGAAGTGGGTGCGGATCTGATCGTGCTGGGCTGCCGCGAACGCCACGGACTGTCGATTCTGGTAAATCTCACGGAAGACACGGTGCTGCACGGGGCTCCCTGTGACGTGCTGGCCATGCGAGTGCGCTAGGATGGCAACATGAATGACCGCCACCAGATCCAGGTTGACGTCGAGACTGCCTATCTCGAGGAGCAATCCGAGCCCAGCGAGCATCGCTTCGTATTCGCCTACACCATTACGATGCGCAACTCGGGTCAGGTGCCGGCTAAGCTGCTGACGCGCCACTGGATCATTACGGACGCGAACGGCCGCATCCAGGAAGTGCGTGGCGAGGGCGTGGTCGGTGAGCAGCCGCACCTGCAGCCGGGACAGGGATTTCGCTATTCGAGCGGCGCGGTACTCGAGACACCGGTGGGTTCAATGCACGGCAGCTACCAGATGCTGGCCGACGATGGGCAGCAGTTCGATGCGCCGATTGCCGCCTTCCGGCTGGCCAAGCCAGGACTACTGCACTGATCGCTGAGGTACGCTCGCCGATATGACCCGCTGGGCCATTGGCGATGTGCAGGGCTGCTACGCCGAACTCGATGAGCTGTTGCAGCGCATACGCTTCAACGCCGATCGCGACCTGTTGATGTTCACCGGCGATCTGGTCAATCGCGGCCCCCAGTCGCTGGCCACTCTGCGCCGCATCCGCAACCTCGCGGCCAATGCGATCGTCGTGCTCGGCAACCATGACCTGCACTTGCTGGCGGTGGCTCACGTGCACGATCACCGCTTGCGCCGCAGCGATACCCTGGATGAGGTTCTGGATGCCCACGACTGCGAGCCGCTGCTGGCCTGGCTCCTGGAGCGCCCGCTCGCACACTACGATAGCGCGCGCCAGGACCTGCTGGTGCACGCCGGCCTGGTGCCGCAATGGCACGCGCAGCAGGCCGCGCAGCTTGCGGGCGAGGTCAGCAGCGCGCTGCGTCGCGATCCGAGCGCGGTGCTCTCGGCGATGTACGGCGATGAGCCGGATCGCTGGGAGGAGTCACTGGAGGGCGAGGACCGGCTGCGTTTCATCATCAACGTGCTCACCCGCTTGCGGGTATGCACGGCGCAGGGCCGCGTGGACCTGCGTCAGAAGGGACCACCCGGGGAGAGCCGCTCGCCGTGGATGCCCTGGTTCAAGGTCAAGGAGCGCGCCAGCGCCGCGGTGCGCGTGATCTTCGGCCACTGGTCGACGCTCGGTCTGTACCGGGGCGATGGGGTGCTGGGCCTCGACACCGGCTGTGCCTGGGGCGGTGCGCTTACGGCCGTGAACCTGGACGACCCCGACTCACCGTCGGTGGCCGTCCAGGCGCGCCGCAGCCCCGCGGCGGGCTGATCCTGCGATGTCAGTAGCGGGCGCGCACGCCGAGCGCGTAACGCGGCTCGAACTGCGTGGTGTTGAGCCGCAAGTCAGGCCAGACCAGGTAGTAGTGCTCTGATTCCTTGGTGAGGTTGGAGCCTTCCGCAAACACGTTCCAGTGCGGAGTGATCTGGTAGCTCGCCGAGGCGTCCAGATAGAACGTCGGCTCCTGATACTCTTGAAATCCGGTAATGCCGCCGTAGTCCTGCTCCACCGCGCGCTTGGAGCGGTAGTTGCCGGCCACACGGACCTCGAATTTTGGGTCCTGGTACCAGAGGATCAGATTGGCCTGGTTCTCGGAGTTTTCCTGGAACGGAATGGTGTTGCCGGCAATGTCCTTGCCGACGTTGCTCGGCGAGTAGGTGTAGTTGGCATCGACGCCAAGATTGCCCCAGAGGCCTGGCAGGAAGTCGAAGGCCTGCTTGATCCCGAACTCGAGTCCATGCAGTGACTTGCCGCTTCCCTGGCTGGGCCCACTGATCCCGACGCAGCGGCGCACCACGCCGTCCTGGTCCGGAAGGTCGCAGCGGGTCGTGCCCTGCTGGACAATGAAGCTCTCGACGTCCACGTAGAAGAGCGCCAAGCTGACCATGCTCGAGCGGCTGATGTAGTACTCCAGCGACATGTCGTAGTTGCTCGAGCGCCAGGGATCCAGATCCGGATTACCCGCCTGCTGGCCGCCGTACACCGCGAATACCGCCGGCGGTCCGGCCGTATAGGCGTAGTCCAGGGTGAGTCCGCCACCCCACTGGTCAAGATCCAGCAGCTGCATGTTCTTCGAATACGCCAGGCGCAGCCGCAGGTTGTTGCGCAAGTCGAAATAGATATTCAGCGCCGGCAGCGTGTCGGTAAAGCTGCGGTCGGTGTTGACGATGCCCCCGTCGTGCGGATTGACGTAGTAGGCCACCGGCACCGGACTCACGCTGTGCTGGTCGATATTCAGGTCGGTCTTGATCAACTTCACGCCGACATTGGCCGCCCACGGCACCCCCCACACGCCCCGGAAATTGGCCTGCAGGTAGCCGGTCGTCTGGCTCACGTCCACGCGCCAGGTGCCGGCCGGATCGTAGTCGCGGATCTCGCCCGGATACATGGCGTTCTGGAAGGCCAGCACGTTGTCCATGATCTTCGGATCCAACGCGTAGATGCTCACGCCCTGCACCTGCGCGAGATGCTGATACAGCTTGGTGTTGTTCGCGATCATAGTACCCAGCTGGCTTGGGTTCAGACCCACCAGCGGGTTGGCGCGATAGAAACCGGTCACCGGGTCGCCGGCCTTGCAGGCTCCGGGTATCCCCTGGCCGTCCAGCACGATGTCGGCCGCCTTGTAGTGCTGGTAGCAACCGGTGGCGATCGGAATGCGAACGTTCAGATTCTCCTCACCGGTGTTGGGATCGACCGGGTTGTAGTAGGCCTGGCCGCCGTACACCGGGGCGATGAGTGCAAAGTTCTGGTTCTCCGCGGTGCGGTTTCCCTGCCGAAGACCGAAGTCCAGCGAGATGTTGGGGTCATCAAATTTGTAGTGGCCGTCCGCGCGCAGAATCTGCATGGTGGCCGAGCGATCGTAGTCACCCTCGGACGCCACCGTCTTGAGCGCATAGGCGCTCTCGTTACCCAGCGTCGATGTAATCGAGGACGGGAGCGATATGCTCATGTGGTTGCCATCGAGGTTGATGGTGGCGGCCGTCAGGTTGGGCGCGAAGCCGTAGGGATTGAACACTCGCGAGCCGCCGGGCACCACGTAGGCGTAAGTGGCCGGCGGAACTGGTGGTGGCAACGCATCGGTCGGGCTGTTCTTCCATATTGAGCCGTCGGAGACCGCGTACTGCAGGTAGCTTTCCATGTGCAGCTGGCTGGCGTTGGCGTACACGCCCCTGATTTCACCGGTGAACTTGCCGCCCTGGTCGTAGGCCAGTTCCAAGTTGAAGTTCCGCGAGGTCGAATTGGTGACGTTGTCGTCCGAGTAGGTTTCGATATCGCCCATGTAGAACTGGCGCTGCGGAGATACGTAGAAATCGTTCAGGGGTCCGCCGCCATCCGCGCCGTTGTAGCCGTCGTAAACCTGCACTCCGGTGTTGCGGGCGTTGAGCGGCACGAAAGTGGCGCCATCCCAGTTGGCGGAATTGAGTTGGTAGCCGGTCTGGCGGTCGTAGCTGTCCTGGTTGGTATAGAAAAAATCGCCGAGTAGCGTGAGTCCGGCGCCCAACATCACCTGTGCCGAGGCGTTGAATCCGAGGCGCTTCTTTTCGAGCTGTTCGTCGATCGCCGCATAATCCGCGGTGTTGTAGTACACGCCGTTTGCCCGGCCGTCGTGGTTCACGTCCACATCGCACCCGGTGCCGTCACTCGAGGTGTCGAGGTAATGGGTCGGATCATCGGGATCACCACCGTAAATGCACTCGGAGGGATGCAGCATGGTGATGCCGTGTGGGATCGGCGCGCCGTTGAAGGCGCCGAGGAAACCGACGTCGGTGACGGTGTTGTCGGAGGTTTCGCCGACCAGCTCGCCGCTGTACTGCCCCTGCCCGTCGAAGGAATGCTCCAGGGTCACGTCCGTGTAGGCGACCGAGGCGACCACGCCCCAACGCTCGCCGTGAAAGCCAAGTAGTCCGTCCACTTCCCCCTGGTTCTTGCTGGTCTGACCGCCCGTGAGCATCGAGCCCGAGATCGCCGTGGTCCAGCCAGTGTCCAGGTCGAATGGCCGGCGGGTCTTGAGGTTGATGGTGCCGGTGATGCCGCCGTTGAGCAGACTGGCGGTCGGCGTCTTGATGACGTCCGCGCCGGAAAACAATTGCGAGGGGATGTCGCTGTAATCGGGCTGCACGCTCACGATCGAACCGGCGGTCATGAACTGCTCGCCGTTGAGGAGGTTGCCGACCTGCGGCAGGCCACGCACGTTGACCGAGGTGCCCTCGCCGCCCTCGCGGTTGATCTGCACGCCGGTGATTCGCTGCAGCGAATCGGCGATGGTACGGTCGGGCAGCTTGCCGATGTCCTCGGCCGAGATGCTGTCCTGAATGGACGCCGCGTCGCGCTTGAGTTCGACCGAGCGCTGTTCCGAGGCACGCACTCCGGTCACGACGACCTCTTCGATGACCGCCTGGTCGCTTGTTACCGGCGTCTGGGCATAGATTGCCGTGCTCGCCAGCAGCATGCCAAGGGCTGTGGATATGCATTTTTTGGTGAACATTTATTTCTCCCTTCCGTGCTGATTGGGCAGCGGAGTGATCAACACTTCCATCTGCCATTTATCCGTCGCGTGATCGAGATGGCTCTGGTAGCCAACGTAGTTGCCGTCAAAAATGTGCTGGAACAGGCAAGCGCGCTCGCCGGTCTGCACCGGGTTGCCGCTCACCGGCTCGAACGGTCCATCCGCCGCCGGGGCGGAAAACACCTTGACCTGCCACTCGCCGCGCTGCTTGTCGTTGTAGCGACCGGGGTAGATCTCGGTGGCCAGGTAGTAGACGCCCGGCGAAGCGGCGCTGGCGCCGGGCAGCTACAACAGATTGGGGGCCGCCACGGTTTCCTTGCTGTGCATGAGCACCTTCTCGGGAGCCTTGGCGAGCGCATGCACGTCGCTCGCACTCTTGCTGACGATATCGAAGTAGTCCTCGTCATTGCCGCGGTAGAACGTCAGGACGTAGCGCCCGGTGATTGGGTCGTGGAACAGGTTTGGATTCTGGTTACGCTGCTTGGCCACGGGCTCGACCAGGTTTCCCAGCTCCTTGAGGTGGATGCCATCCTCCGAGCTCGCCAGCACGATGTGGCTCGTAGGCGTGTCGTAGTCGCGCGTGATCGCAAAATACAGAGTGCCGCCGTTGACCTGGACCACCGAGGGCCAGCGGGCATTCAGCCACATGGGGTTGGCATCGAACTTGCGCCAGTGCGTCAGGTCGTTGCTGCGCATCAGGCCCATGCCGCGGCCATTGTTCAGTCCGTACCAGGCCCAATACCTAAATCCCCCGCGATTGAGCTCCAGCACCGACATGGTGTGGGGCTGCTGGTCTCCTTCCCACGCCTGCGGCGGCAGGTCGAGCAGTTGCGGCTTGGAGAGCTGCAGATAGCTCAGCGGTGCGCTGGCCGCGATGCCGACTGCGGCCAGGCCGGTCGACAGCAATGAGGCGATGTGCCAGCGCCTCGCATTGGCGCGTCCTATGCTCATGTCTTGCTCCCCAGCAGTGCATTGTTGATCAATGGCCGGGCCCACAAACCCACGCTCAGGACGAAGCCGAAGGTCACGTACAGCAGCAGCATGCCGGCACGCAGGCCGTAGCGGTCGCCGATGCCACCGATGATCAGCGGAATCACCGCGCCACCCATGATCCCGGTGCACAGGATCCCGGCGAATGGTCCGTGATGGGCAGGCACGGAATTGAGCGCCAGCGACACCAGCGTGGGCCACATGATCGAGGCGAACAGGCCGATGCAGGGGAACGCCAGCAGCGAGACTGGCGCCGGCCCAAACAGCGCCAGCGTCAGCATCACCAGCGCACCCACCGAGAAAGCGATGAGCACGCGGCGACTGTCGAACAGCTTGAGCAGCAGCATGCCTACGAGACACCCGGCCGTCAGCAGCCCCCAGAAATACGAGACTGCCGCCGCGCCCTTCGAGTGCGGGTCGAACCCGTGGTATCGGTACAGGAACTGCGACATCCAGTCCGCGCTCCCCTGCTCGCAGCCCACGTAGGCCACGATCGAGAGGAAGTAGAGCCAGGTCACTGGGTTGCGCAGCAGTACGGCGTACATCTGCAGTGTTCCGGCCGATTCTTCCGCCGAGCGCTCGACCACCGGAAGCTTCAACGTCGCCACGTACGCAGCCATCACCAGCGTCGCGAAGGCGAACAGCCAGTAGATCGACACCCACGGCAGGCTTGATGGCGTCACCCTGGCCAGCAGTCCGAGCAGGGCGCCCGAGGGTTGCTGGCCGGCGCCCAGGTGCGTCACCAGATACACGTACACCAAGGGACTTAAGAACGATGCCGCGCCGAAGATCAGCTGGGCAAAGGCCGAGTTGTAGGCGAAGTGCTCCTCGCCGCCCGCCACCCGCAGCAGCGGGTTGATGGCCACCTGCAGCGCTGCCATGCCCGCGCCCATGACGAACAACGAGGCGATCGCCACGTGGTAGCTCGGATACAGCGCAAAGCTCAGCGCCCCGACCGTGCCGCACAGGAACGACACCACGATCAAGAGCTTCTCCCCCCAGCGCTCCACCAGAAAGCCGGCAGGTATCGACATCACGCCGTAGGCGATGAAGAAGGAAAACGGCAGCACCGCCGCCATCGCCAGCGACACCTTGAAGCCGCTGATGATGTCGGGCACCAGTGGCCCCAGGATGTTGGTGAGGAATGAAATGACAAAGAAGATCACGAACACCAACCCGACTATGAATCGGCCGGAGGTGGTGCTGGCTCCCCGTTGTGCTGGTGCCGTCATTATTCGGTTCCCGTTATTTTGCTGGCCTGCTCGAAATATCCCGCCTCGCGTCCCGCCAGGCTCGCCAGTGCCAGGGTCATCATCTGCACCGGCAGAATCTCCAGAATCGGCCGCAGTGCCGGCGCGCACGCCGCCAGGCGCAGCGCGGGCAGCGCCGCCTCGGTTCCGATTTCATAGCAGTGCGCGCCCCGGGCGATAAGATCGCGCACCAGCCGATGGTTAAGCTCCTGCGTGCGATTGTCGCCGCGGTAGACGGCGATCAAGATGTCCGGGCGCAGCATTTCGATCGGGCCGTGGCGAAAAGCAGCGCTGCTCATGCCCTCGGCGTGCACGCGCGCGGCCTCCTTGATGATCAGCGCCCCGGTGCCTACCGCGCTCAATGAACTTCCGCGTCCGGTAAGGAACAGGTGTCTGGCACCGCGCAGCTTTTCGGCAAGCGAATCGCTGTGGCCCCGCCAGTCACGCAGGTAATCCGCTACCAGGTCGGCCGTCGCACCCAGCTGCGCCAGAGTGGCGTTCTCCTCGGCCCCTGCGAGCACGGCCGCCAGCCACTGCAGGATCAGCATGTTCGCCACGTAGGTCTTGCAGGAAACGGAGAATTCGGGACCCGCCTGGGACAGGAGCGCGAGTTCGGCGCGCTGCGCCAGCGGGCTGTTCGCGGTATTGGTCACCCCAAGCACGGTGGCGCGATGCTCAAGCTCCAGAAGGCGGATGGTCTCCGCGCTGCCACCGGACTGCGAAACGGCAATGATCAGGCTCTGCTCGCCGCACAGGGGCAGGCCGTAGTGGACCAGCTCGGCGGTCTCCATCATGACCGGCTCAAGTCCCGCCTCGATCAGCGTCAGGTTGAGAGGATGCAGCGTGTGGTAGGAGGAACCCATCCCGGTGAGCACGATGCGCCGCCACGGCCGCTGCGTTACGAATTTTCTCGCCTGCGCCCACCGGCCCGGCTGACCCAGCCAGGCGAGCGTGGCTCGCAGGGCCTGCGGCTGGGCCATGAGATCGTGGAAGTACTGGCCCTCGACGACGCTTGGCACTGCTTTCACCGACATGTCTTAAGCCTTTCCGAAGCGGTGATGCCAGACCGCGGCGGCACCGATCAGGGGCGCATCGTTGCCCAGTGCCGCGGGCACGATCTGGACGCTGGCGGCGGGCACCAGGCCACAGCTGCTCTGCACGACGGCGTGAATAGTCGGCATGAACAGGTCTGCTGAATTCATGACACTGCCCGAGAGCGCGATGACCTCGGGGACATAGAGCGTCACCAAATTGGCGATGCCCACGCCCAGATAGTTCCCGGCGCGCTCGATCTCGCGCTGCGCGAGCAGATCGCCCTGGCGTGCGAGCTCGCATACGTCATGCGCGCTCAATCGGTCGCGATGCGGATAGTCCTGGGGTGCTTCCTTGAGCACCCGCGCCGCGATCGCCGGGCCGCTGGCGAGCACTTCCCAGCAGCCGTGCGCGCCGCAATAGCAGCGGGGACCGCTGGCCTCGATGGTGTGGTGGCCGATTTCGGGGTGCGCGCCGTGCACGCCGCGGTAGAGCGCCTTGTTGATCACGATCCCACCGCCGATTCCGGTGCCGACGGTTATGCAGATCGCGTGGCTCTTGCCCTGAGCGGCGCCCCATCGCCACTCACCCAGCGCGGCTGCATCCGCATCATTCTCCATAGCGACGGTCAGCCCGAAATGGCGGGCCAGGCGTTTGACGGGATTGCAGCCCCGCCACTCGGCCAGATTTTCCACCGACCCGATTTCACCGCTTAAGGGATCAATGGGCCCCGTGCAGCCGATGCCGATACCCGACAGCCTGACATCCGCTAGCGCACGTGCCGCCTCGAGCATGGCGGCCACCCGCATCATCGCCGCGTCGAAGCCACCGGCGACTTCCGTGGCGTGTACTTCCTTGGCCAGAACCTTGCCGGCGCCATCAATCACGCCTACCGCAATCTTGGTGCCGCCAATATCGACCGCGCCCACCACGTTGTGTTGCGATCCCATACTTAAGGCTGTCGCCATTCCAGAATGGCGCCGCTGTAGGGAGCCAACTCGATCATCCAGCCGTCCTTGTCGCCAGCGATCGCGCGGCGGCCGGCCGTATCCAATTGCTTGAGATCGCGCACGTCAAGCGTGCTTGTCAGCCGGGTCTTGAGCGCCTCGCTGCTGTGATTGGCCAGCACAAAATAGCCGCGGCCACGGCCACTGAGCACGGACGATTCGACCGAGGGCTGATCGGTCGAGACGCGCGCTCGCGCGCCGCTCCAGTCGCGCAGTGCGCGGTACAGGCGGTACGCCATGTCGTGTTTCTCAAAGGCCTCCGGCTGACTGCCGAGCCAGGCTTCCAGGGGATACGCTGAAAGCAGCGTCCAGCCTTTCCCCAACCGATGAGCCACCAGCGCCGGTCGCTGCTTGTCATCGACGGCGATGACCTCACCGCCGTCGACTTCCAGTCCCGTGCCCCAGTACTTGGCACCGCTCCCCGGCGCCGTGAAATGAAAGCTGTCGCCCGGCTTGAGGTCCCCGAGCGGCTTGACGATCGAGAGCGTCAGTTCGCTCGCCACCGCGCTGTCGGTCATGCGCGCCCCAAACAGCGAGGCCATCTCTGGGATGGCTGCGTTGGCGGCAAGCGAGGCGTACAACACGCCGCCCGCCTTGACGTAGGCGGTGGCCTGTTCCCAGAAATCCGTGTGCAGATGAACGAAGACCGGGTCGGTGGCGGTCAGCGGGGATGGCAGCAGCACCATTGGGTATTGCTTCCAGTCGCCCGCCTCGCGCGGTAGTGCGGGTTGCAGGCCCGCGCGGTGCGCCAGAATGAATGCCGAGAGCACGGAACTCATCACCCACTGATTGCCGTCGTAGGGGGCGGGAGCCTGCCCATTGACCGCCCCGCCCTCGCTGACCGACACGTACGGGATGACTTCCGGCCCGGTGAGTCCGAAGCGCGAGAAGTCACCGCGGGAGCGCGCCCATTCCTCCGGGATCACGATGGCCGCATCGCCCGCGGCCACGGACACGCCTTCGAGATTCATCTGCGCAACGGTCTGCTCGAATGCCTGGAACGATGCGCCCTGCGGCCGCAGCTTTCGATCCCAGGTGGTCAGGCCGAACTGCGTCTCGTGCGGCGAGCGCAGGTAGGGAACCTTGCGGTATTGCTCGGGCGCAGCATCGGTGTAGCACCACAGCAGGAAGCCATTGGCGCCGGCCGCGAGCGCCGAATACAGACTGACGCGATCAAACTGGCTGATTTTTTCCGGCGTGTATTGCGCCGTGGACGCACCCATCTCCTGGACCATGACCGGCCGGCCGGCTCCGCGGCTGAGCGTGGTCTCGAAGGCCGCCCCGTAGGTGCTGCGCTCGGAGACCATCGGGTCCGGGAACAAGTCGGGGGTATAGATCGTGTACGGATGCACGCTGAGGAAATCGACGTCCGCGGCGATCGTGTCGGGGCGAAACGGGCCGTGCTCCATGTCCTGGGTGCTGACGCCGACCACGATCGGGTGGAGCTGGTCGAACTTGCGCAGCCCCCCGGCAATCAGCCGGGTCCAGTTGACGGCCATGGCATCGCTGGTGTCCGCGGCGATCCAGAACGGCGGCTCGTCGGTCAGATCCCAGGCCAGAATTGCGGTCTCATGGGCGTAGCGGCGTCCAAATTCCTGGGCGTGGTTGGTCTCGAGCCGCAGCATCTCCGGGTCGGCTTGTGGATTGCGGCCCATTCGCCAGGGCACATCCCAGTAGGCCTCGCCGACTTCCCCTCCCACGAACAGCGTTGGGTGCAGGTAGATGTGGTGCTTATGAGCCAGAGCGATCAGATGGTCGAACTGGTCGAAGGCCTGTGGGTTGTAGTTTCCGGGTCGGGGCTCGAACCAGGCCCACATCAGATCGAGGCGGACCGTGTTGAAGCCCATGCGCTCCATCTGCGCAAAATCCGCTTCGATGTCCTGCGGGTCCCATTGCAAGGGCCATTGCATGGCGGCCTTGGCCGGCACCCAGTGCGCACCCACCACCAGGAAACGGTGTCCGTCGCGGCTGAAGTAATTGCCGTCCAGATGCACTGCGGGCAACGGCGCCCCATTGCCCGCACCAGGCGCGAGCAACAGCGCAAGCAGGCCAAGCGACACCAAGCATGCCGCCGCCCTCCCTAGTTTTTCTGTGTGCCGCACCCTGCCCTGCAACGTATGCTCTTCCGGCTTAGGCTGGAAACGCGCCCGACCACGCCCCTAGTGCGCGCTCCCGCAAAGTGGCATCATATTATCATATGTGGTATTGAGCAATGCTGGGGCGGCGGCGAGGATTGGCAGCCTATGCGCGGCAATAGCGTGGGGAATTCGGCAGACACAGTGTCGCTGGACCTGCACCTCGATAACGACAGTTTTGTCCCCTACTACCAGCAACTGGTCGAGCAGGTGCGCGCGCTGGTCAAGTCAGCCGCACTGCGCGAGGGCGATGTCTTCTATTCCGAGGGAGAAATCGCAGCGCTCTTGGGCATCAGCAAAATGCCCGTGCGCCAGGCCTTCCTGAAACTGCGCTCCGAGGGGTTGCTGGTCATCGAGAAGGGCAAGCGGCCCGTGGTGGGCTCCAGTCAGGTGCCCTGGAATTTTCAGCAGCTGCGCGGATTCAGCGAGGAGATGCGCCGGCGCGGGCTGGTGCCCTCGGCCAAGGTCCTAAGCCTCAAGCGCGCGGGGGCCAGCGCCGAAGTGGCCCACGCCCTGCATCTGAACACGGGCGATCCCGTGTTCGTGCTCCGGCGGCTTCGCTACGTCAACAATGAACCGGTCGCTCTCGTGAGCAGCTACCTGCCCGTGGCGCTGTTCCCGGATCTGGACAAGCAGGTCATGGGAAAGTCGTCGCTCTATGCGGTGTTCGAAAAGGTCTACAAGCGCAAGTTGAACTGGGCGGAGGAAGAGATCGGCGCCGTGGTCGCCACCCGTGAGGTGGCGAAGATCCTGGGAACCAGCCCGGGAAAGGCCCTGCTATTCGTGCGCGAGACCACCTACGACCTGCGGCGCATTGCCATCGAGCACAGTCACTCGCTGTTGCGCGCCGATCGCTACAAGGCCACGGTGGTCTCGGTCCGCAAGCGCTGAGCGGCGCTTACGGTCCGTAGCTCAGGAGCAGCTCACCGGTCGCCGGCGCATACAGACCCTGCGGCACATGCAAAGTGGCGGTGGCGCCGCCCGTAGGCACGCTTAAAGTTACGCGCTGCTCTCCGCGCACCTCCAGGCGTGCGAAGGCGCCGGGGCGGACGGTAAATTCGAGCCTGATGGGCCAGCCATGACCCTCCGCCGGACGCAGCCGCAGTTCACCCGTGCCGCTCAGGCCCGTGAGGTCAACATTCAGGACGTTGCGATCCCAGGTCTGTGTCAGTACTGGTGGTGTCGCGCCTTCCGCGGCCACCACGACCAACTCATTGACCGGTGGCTCCGCGGCCGGCGGCGCATGATGCCAGGGCCACCAGCTGCGCACCGTACTGCAGCCGCCCAGCAAGCTAACCGCGACCAACAGGACGAGACCGGAACGGGGGTGCGACGGTGGATTCGAAGTCTCTGAAATCACGACAATATCCTATGTAATTCCCGCAACGCTCGAAGGCCCGGACAGTCGCGAGAGGTATCCGGATTTGCGTACCATACGCGACCCTTGAGGGTTTTATCAGTCGGCGGCTTCGTCGACATAATATAGGCGCATGGGAACTCTACAGCCGCTGAATTTGCACCGCTGGATCGAGGAGCACCGCGCGCTGCTCCGGCCACCGGTGGGCAACAAACTCATATACCAGGACAGCGAGTTCATTGTGATGGCCGTGGGCGGGCCCAACGCGCGCCGCGATTTTCACGTCGACCCGGCGGAGGAATTCTTCCACCAGATCGAAGGCGACATGGTGCTGCGCGTGGTCAAGGACGGCCGCATCAATGAAGTGCCCATTCGTGCCGGAGAAATCCTACTGCTGCCCCCGCGCGTGCCGCATTCACCTCAGCGGCCGGCCAATTCTGTAGGACTGGTGATCGAACGCCATCGACGCTCTGGGGAGCTAGACGGGCTGCAGTGGTACTGCGAGCAGTGCTCCAATCTGCTCTATGAGGAGTTCTTTGCCCTCACTGACATCGAAACCCAGTTTCCACCGGTTTTCGATCGCTTTTATGCCAACGCCGATCACCGGCGCTGCAAGCGCTGCGGCCAGCTCAGTCCGTTGCCCACCGCCGCAGCAGCCGCCGATTCCAGCCGAGCAATGTGATGGCTAGTGCGCGTGCGCCGCAATCGGCCGCCCTGGAAGTGGACGGTGTGCGCTACGAAATCGATCTTCGCCACGCGTGCGATCTGTCTATTGCCGTGGACTTCGACCAGCACCAGCCCAGTTTTTTTGGAGCCCCGAAGGCGCGTCGCGCGCCGCTGGTGATCGGCAGTTTCAGCGGCCAGGTGCAAAGCGGTGCGAGCTGCAACTGCAGCACCATCACGCTTACACCTCACTGTGACAGCACCCACACCGAGTGCGTGGGACACCTGACCGTCGAGAGTCTGGCGGCCCGCAATGTCATACCGGGTGGCTTCCTCAAGGCACTGCTGGTAAGCGTGACGCCTGAGCCCGCGGGCCAATGCTCCGAATCCACACGGCCGGCACCGCAACCGGGTGATCTGCTGGTCAGCGAAGCCGCCCTCAAGCGTGCTTGGCCCGCCCGCCTGCCCTTCGCTCCGGAGGCGCTGATTGTGCGCACGCTGCCCAACTCGCCTCTGAAGCGGACCCGTGATTACGGTGTCGAGCCCGCAGCGTTCCTGTCGTTGCCGGCAGCCGCATTCCTGGTACAGCGTGGCGTTGAACACCTGGTGCTTGATCTGCCCTCGGCCGATCGCGCCGATGACGGCGGACAGCTCAGCGCCCACCGGGAGTTCTTCGGCCTGCCCTCTGGCGAACGGTCGCTCACCGCCGCGCGCCGGCCGCAATGCACGATCACCGAGCTGGCCTACATCGAGGATGCGCTGGCCGATGGCGCCTATTTCCTGAGCCTGCAGTTTGCGGCGCTCGGCGGCGATGCGATTCCCTCCCGTCCGCTGCTCTATCCGGTGCGGCAGGCGTGACGGAGAATTCTGCCGGGCGCGCAACGCGCCATCGGGCTGAGGAACTCGATGCCCGGGATCCGCTGGCGTCCTGGCGCTCGCGGTTCGCGCTGCCTCGCGACGAGCGTGGACGGGAATTGATCTACCTGTGCGGGCACTCTTTGGGGCTTGCACCCGTGGCCGCGCGCTCAAGGTTGCTCGAAGAGCTCGAGGACTGGGAGCGGCTCGGTGTCCTTGGACACGAGCACGCGCGTCGCTCCTGGATTGGTTACGCCGAACGACTTTCGTCCGGCCTGGCGCACGTGACGGGGGCTGAGCCCTCCGAAGTGGTAGCGATGAACTCGCTCACCGTCAATCTGCATCTGCTGCTCGCCAGCTTCTACCGGCCTACCGCCGACCGCCACCGAATTCTCATCGAGTCCGAGGCGTTTTCATCGGACCGCTATGCACTGGTCTCGCAGATCCGTTGGCACGGTTATGATCCCGCCACGACCCTGATCGAGGTCGCACCGCGCGCCGGGGAAGAGCTGCTGCGCTACGAGGATATCGCCGCGCGCATCGAGGCCGAGGGCAGTCGCCTGGCGCTGGTGCTGTGGCCGGGAGTGCAATACCGCACGGGTCAGGCTTTCGAGCCGGCCGAGCTGGTGCGTCGTGCCCGTCACGTCGGCGCGTCGATCGGCTTTGATTTGGCGCATGCGATCGGCAACTTGCCCTTATCGCTCCATGACTCAGATGCTGATTTCGCCGTCTGGTGCAGTTACAAGTACTTGAACGGGGGCCCGGGGGCGATCGGCGGTGCTTTCGTGCATGAACGCCACGCGCGGGATGCCCGCCTGCCGCGATTGGCGGGCTGGTGGGGCAGCAATCCGGCTACGCGCTTTCGCATGGGGGAGAATTTCGAGTTGTCCGCCGGCGCCGCGGGCTGGCAGGTCAGCAATCCTCCGGTGCTTTCCTCGGCGCCGCTGTACGAATCGCTGCAAATGTTTGGCAGCGCCGGCATCGCTGCGCTACGGGCGAAGTCGCTGCAGCTGACAGAATTCCTGCACGAAGCCTTGCTGAGTTTGTGTGGGGAGCACATCGCCGTGATCACCGGTAAGGATCCACAGCAACGCGGCTGTCAGCTTTCCGTGCGCGTACGGGCGGACAGCGCGCGGGCGCGGCGCGTATACGCCGCACTCGAGCGGCGGGGAGTGGTGGTGGACTGGCGCGAACCCGACACGATTCGGATGGCGCCGGCACCGTTCTACAACAGCTTCCTGGATGCCAGGCGCGCCGCGGAAGAGCTCGCCGGCGCCCTGGCTGAGCACTGACGGGCCGCCTACGGCCTTTTGAGGAAATGTTCTAGGTGATCCGCGTCGCATCGCCCAAGGCCGAGCGGATACTGATCGTCGGCGCCGGACCGGTCGGCACGCTGCTTGCCATCCTTCTGGCCCAAGGCGGCCTAAAGGTGCGCCTGATCGAGCGGCGCGCCGATCCGCGGTCCCATGGGAGTGATCGCGGCCGATCCATCAACCTGGCGCTGGCGGCGCGCGGCCTTACGGCTCTGGAACGCGCCAAGGTACTTACCCAAATCAAGCCCGACATGGTCGAGATGCGGGGGCGGCAACTGCACGATCGCTCCGGTAATGGACCGCTCCTCGCCTACGGCCAGAACGAGGGCGAAGTGATCTACGCGATCAGCCGTGCACGCCTCAACGTGGCCCTGATCGAAGCCGCGGCAGATCATTCTCTCATCGAATTGCACTTCAGCCAGCGCGCGCTGGACATCGATCCGCGCTCGGGAAGCGTCCGCTGGCGGGATGAGCGCGACGGCGCTGAACACAGCGATTCCGCCGAACTAATCATCGGTGCGGACGGCGCCGGCTCTGCATTGCGCACCGCGCTGCGCGATCGGGACCTGCTCATGGCCTCGGAGGCGCCGCTCGCTCACGACTACAAGGAATTGCAGATCCCGGCGGCCCGCGACGGCAGCTGGGCGCTCGAACCCTATGCGCTGCACGTGTGGCCGCGCGGCGGGTACATGCTGATCGCACTGCCCAATCCGGACCGTTCGTTCACGGCGACGCTGTTTCTGCCCGCGCAAGGCGAATCCGGATTTGATTCCCTGACTTCACCGGAGAAGGCGCGCGGGTTTTTTGCTGCCCAATTTCCAGACGCGCTTGCGCTAATTCCTGATTTCGACGCGCAATTCGCGCACAACCCGCGCGGGCAACTCGCGACTCTCCACTGTTGGCCCTGGCACGTGCAACGGGCCTTGCTGATCGGCGATGCCGCGCATGCGATCGTGCCCTTCCACGGCCAGGGCCTGAACTGCGGATTCGAAGACTGCCTGCTGCTCGCCGATCTGCTGGCCGGCCGCGAGGATGCGCTCGAGGCCTGCGCCGAGTTCGAGCGCGCGCGCCGCCCCAATACCGATGCCATCGCCATCATGGCGCTCGAAAATTACGAGGAAATGCGCTCTACCGTGCTGGCTCCGGACTACGCGACTCGCAAACAGCTCGCGCTAGATCTCGAGCTCCACTTTCCTCGACGCTTTGTTCCGCGCTATGCCATGGTCATGTTTCACGCGGAGATCCCCTACGCCGAGGCCCTGCGCCGAGGTGCCTTGCAGGAGGACATCCTGGACGCCCTGCTCGCCGCCAGGGCCGGGGCCGACTCCGCACTTGCCGCGCAGCTCATGGATGACGCCCACCTGTAGCGGCTGAATTCGGAATGCTCCGCGCGAATCTCAGGGCACGCGATCGAGCGTGAGGAAGGTCATGGCCCACGGGTGACGTTCATCGGCCGCGTGTTCCGTGCGCGCCACTTCGCGCCAGTCTTGCATGGCAAATTCCGGGAACCAGACGTCGCCGGGCGGCGTCGCATGCACCTGAGTCAGTTCCATGCGGTCGGCGCGCGGGAGCGTCGAGCGGAACACCTCGGCGCCGCCGATGACGCACAGCTCGGGTACATCAGCACAGCGCTTAAGGGCCTCCTCAAGGCTGGCCACGCCTTCGACGCCAGCCGGTAGCGATTGCGGGCGGCTGGTAAGCACCACGCTGCGCCGCCCGGGAAGCGGACGACCGATCGAGTCGAAGGTACGACGACCCATCAGCATCGGCTTGCCCATCGTCAAGGCCTTGAAGCGTCGCAGATCGTCGGGCAGGTGCCAGGGCAAGGCATTGGCGCGGCCAATCACGCCGTTGTCGGCCAGCGCCGCGACAATGGTCAGCCTCAAAGTTCGACCTGGGTTGCGAGCACGATCACGCGCTTATCGGGCATGCGAAAGAACTCCATGGCCTGCGTGCTGCGCCTCTGCATCCAGGCAAACAGCCGGATGCGCAGCCCCTCGTAGCCATCACGCGGACGCGGCCGCACCAGGTGCCAGCCGAGAAAGAACGAGCAATCCTGACCGAACAGCCGCAGACCGCGCACCCGGCACTGCTTGAGTACAATGCTCACGTCGGGCGTTTCCATGAAGCCGAACCGCGCGGTAACCAGGTGTACGTTCTCCGTCAACTCCTCGATGCGCACCCGATCACTCGGGTCCTGTCGTGGCGTACGGGCAAATTCCATGTTGAGGAACACGGCGTGCTCATGCACCACGTGATAGTGCTCGAGGCTGCGCAGTAATGCGGTGGGCACAAAGCGGGGCTCGCTCACGAAGAACACCGCGGTGCCGGGTACGCGGATCGCGCTTGAGAGCAAGCCCGGCAGGTCCTTCAACGGCACCGCCATATCGCGCAGCGCGGCCCGCATCAGCCGGCGCCCTGCCCGCCAGGTCATGAACACGCCGTACAGCAGTGTCGCAAACAGCAGCGGCACCCATGCACCCTGTGCGAACTTTGTGAGGTTGGCGATGCCGTAAGTCAGATCGATCAGCAACAGTGGCCCGAAGGTCAAGGCCACTTTCCAGGGCGCCCAACGCCAGTAGGAGGATGCCAGCACGATGCCCAGTATCGTCGTGATGGCCATGGTGCCTGACACGGCGGCCCCATAAGCGCTGCCGAGTGCGTCCGATGAGCCAAACCCCACCACGAAGACGCAGACGGCGAGGAACACTAGGGCATTGACCACGGGCACGAAGATATGTCCGTGCTCGTGTGCCGAGGTCTGCAGAATTCTCAGGCGCGGCAGCAAATCGAGCTGCACGGCCTGGCGAGTCACCGAAAACGCGCCGGTGATCGTGGCTTGCGAGGCGATGATGGCCGCCAGGGTGGCCAGCAGCACCATCCAGGGCAGCATCATGGTAGGCACAAGCGCAAACAGCGGCTTGTGAGACGCCGCGGGGTTGGCGAGCACCAGGGCTCCCTGCCCGAAATAACTCAACAGCAGGGCTGGCCACACCAGACCAAACCAGGCCAGCCTGACCGGTCCCTTGCCGAAGGACCCCATGTCGGCATAGAGCGCTTCGCCGCCGGTAACTGTCAGGAACACTCCTCCCAGGATCGCCAGCGCGACTCCCTGGTGCTCCATGAGCAGGGCGATGCCGTAGCTGGGGTTGACCGCACGCAGGATGCCGGGGTTGTGTATCACGGCTGCAGCGCCGGTCCACGCCAGCACCGCAAACCACAGCACCATGATGGGGGCGAACAACCGCCCGACGCGTTCCGTACCGCGACTCTGGATGGCGAATAGCACGACGATGATCAGAAGCGTGACCGGGATTACTGCCCGGGTCATCTCAGGGTTGAGCAGCTCCAGCCCCTCGACCGCCCCCAACACCGAGATCGCGGGTGTAATCAGGGCGTCGCAATAAAACAGCGCCGCACCCATGACCGCAAGTGCGATGATCGCCCGACCCCAGCGCGGCGCCTCCTCCAGCCAGCGCTGCACCAGCGCGAACAGCGACAGAATGCCGCCCTCGCCGGCGTTGTCCGCACGCATGATCAGCATCACGTACTTGAGAGTGACGATTGTCAGCAGGCTCCAGAACATCAGCGACAGGACACCGAGCAGACCCTCTGGAGTGCTCGCCTGCGGGCCGGTGGCATTCAGCGACTGCTCCAGGGCGTAGAGCGGACTGGTGCCGATATCGCCGTAGACCACACCGATTGCGCCGAGCGTGGCGCCCACTGATATGCGTTTGCGATGCACGAGTGTTACGCCCTGATCAGAGTTCCACCTGCGTGGCCAGCACGATTACGCGCCGATCGGGCATGCGGAAGAATTCCACCGCCTGGGTACTGCGCCGCTGCATCCAGGCGAACATGCGCCTGCGGATGCCTTCGTAACCGGCGCGCGGCCGCGGGCGCACCAGGTGCCAGCCCAGGAAGAACGAACAGTCCTGGCCGAACAATTTCAGTCCGCGCGCCCGGCATTGCTTAAGGGCGGTGCTCACATCCGGAGTCTCCATGAACCCGAAGCGCGCCGTGACCAGGTGGACGTTTTCCAGCAGCGTGTCGATCCGCACCCGATCGTTGGGATCCTGGCGCGGCGTGCGCACGAACTCCATGTTGAGAAACACAATGCGCTCATGCACGACGTGGTTGTGCTCGAGGTTGCGCAGCAGCGCCGTCGGCACATACTGCGGCTCGCTGACCAGAAACACCGCAGTGCCCGGAACGCGCGTGGCGCTGCCAAGCAGCCTGGGCAGGTCCTTGAGGGGTACCGCGACCGCGCGCAGCGCGGCGTGCAGCAGCCGGCGTCCCGAACGCCAGGTCGTGAATACCCCGAACAGCACGGTGGCAAACAGCAGCGGCACCCAGGCGCCGCGCGCGAATTTCGCCAGGTTAGCGATGCTGAACATGACATCGACCACCAGCAGCACGCCAAAGGTCGCGACCAGCTTCCAGAATGGCCAGTGCCAGCGTGCGTAGGCCAGCACCACGATCAGCACCGTATCGATACACATGGTGCAGGCCACGGCCGCACCGTAGGTGCCGCCGAGTGCATCCGAGGAACCAAAACCGATGACAAACACGCACACCGCGCAGAATACCAGCGCATTGACGACCGGCACGAACACCTGCCCGTGCTCGTGCGCGGAGGTCTGCAGGATGCGCATGCGCGGCAGCAAATCGAGCTGCACCGCCTGGCGGGTCACGGAAAACGCGCCGGTGATCGTGGCCTGGGAGGCGATGATGGCCGCGAGTGTGGCCAGCAGCACCATCCACGGCAGCAGGCTCACGGGAATCAGAGCGAACAGCGGCTTGTGGGCTGCCGAGACGTGGGTCAGTACCAGGGCTCCCTGGCCGAAATAGCTCAACAGGAGCGAAGGCCAGACCAGGCCGAACCAGGCCAGACGCACCGGGCCCTTGCCGAAGGAACCCAT
>Ga0157379_10000689_pt1 | contig 27401 bp, 22 predicted proteins | sample S25metaG_FD_121802 | JGI IMG/M metagenome (GOLD analysis project Ga0157379, IMG submission 121802) | Switchgrass rhizosphere microbial communities from Kellogg Biological Station, Michigan, USA - S2-5 metaG | ecosystem: Host-associated > Plants > Roots > Rhizosphere > Soil | place: USA... | reverse complement strand
GCGTTGCTGGCATCTGTGGCTGCGCGTACGCCTACTGGAGCATCTGCGCGGCGACATCTACTGGAAGGAGGTCGACCGCGGCGACTTCGGTGTCCTGCGCCACGAGGTGCATCCCGATCGGAGGCTGCTCGACGAGATCGCCCATCACGTCGAGAGCGGCCTCGAGAATATCGAGATCATCAGCTGGTCGCTCGAGCACGGGCGCGCGCTCGACGACGTGCTCGCGATCCTCACCTTGCTCGACGTGAACGCCCGCCGCATACCGCGCTTTGCCTGGCTCGGCGCGCCGTCGGTGCGCTGCCGGCGCCTTGAAGCCCCGGAAGGTCGCTGCTAAGTTTCGCCCCTACCAACCGGTCTGGGGCAGTAGCTCAGTTGGGAGAGCACCACGTTCGCAACGTGGGGGTCGAGGGTTCGAATCCCTTCTGCTCCACTCCATTCTCACGGCTGCCGTAGGCCCGCCGGCCTACACGCGCCGATCGACCAGCTGCGGCTGATCCTTTGGAGTGTCCTCGGGGCGCCCGAGCTTGATGGTCCGCACGGTCGCTTTGGTCGCCGCGTCGACGACGTCGATGTGCACCAAACGAGCCTGCACGTCGACGCGGATCGACAGCTCCGTGCGTCGAAATGACGATGGCGTGCTGGTCGGGTCGGAGGATGAGCGCTCCGGTGCCTTCCGCGCACGTGGTGTGGATAGAGCACGATGGTCACCGGCCCGTCTCGCAGGCTCCGGTGGACTCGTGGAGGCGCTCCTGACGCCTGCGTCGATCGCGCTGATCATCGCGGCACGGTCCTCTCGCTTCCACCCCGGAGGCGAGCATACGGGTTGCCAGTCTCGCTGGGCGCCATCGCACGCTTGCAAGGTCAAGGAACCGCGAATCAAGAAGTTACGCGCTCACCGCCGCCATTGAAGGCGGAAGGTCCCCCACACCCCGTTCCCACGCACCCTCTTTTTTTCGCACCCATCCCGTGTGCGGGGGAGACGAGCGCGGAACCGGAAGGCGGTCGGAATCCGCGACCCGGTACCCGCGCGCGCCACCAGGTTGTCGATCGGCATCAAGGTGGCGCTCTTCCTTCAGCACGCCGGACGCCGTAGGTCCGAGCACTACGCGAGAGGGCGAAAGGAGCTCGGTATGTCGGACAAGGTCTGCATCGTCGCCGGCGCCGGACCCGGGACGGGCACGGCGCTCAGCCGGCGATTCGGCGCCGGCGGATATCGGGTCGCGATGCTGGCGCGCGACGAGGGGCGCCTCGCGGCGCTCGAGCGCGAGATCACGGGCAGCCGGGGCTATGCCGTCGACGTCACCGACGCGGCCCGCGTGCGCGACGTCGTCGGCCGCATCCACGCCGACCTCGGAACGCCGAGCGTGCTCGTCCACAACGCGGTCGCGGGCCACTTCGGGGAGTTCCTCGACGTGCAGGCCGCGACGCTCGAGAACACGTTTCGCACCAACGTGCTCTCCCTTCTCCATCTCGGGCAAGCCGTCGTGCCGGCGATGCTGGACGCCGGCGGCGGCGCCATCGTCGTCACCGGCAACACCTCGGCGTGGCGCGGATCGGCGAACTTCGCGGCGTTCGCGCCGTCGAAGGCGGCGCAGCGCATTCTGGCGCAGTCGATGGCGCGCAGCCTCGGTCCGCGTCGGATCCACGTCGCCTACGTGGTGATCGACGCGGTGATCGACGTCCCCTGGACACGCCAGGCGTTCGCCGGGCGGCCTGACGACTTCTACGCCAAGCCGGCCGCGATCGCCGAGACGGTCTACCACCTGACGCAGCAGGATCGCTCGGCGTGGACCTTCGAGGTAGATCTGCGCCCGTTCGGCGAGAAGTGGTGAGGACCCGGTGAGCGACCCCGGCCTCGCGCTCTACGTCGACGCCTTCTACATCAGCCCCTACGCGTTCTCCGCGTTCGTCGCGCTGCGCGAGAAGGGTCTCACGTTCGAGGCGCGCGTCGTCCCGCTGCAAGACAAGGCGCAGCAGCGGCCCGACTATCGCGACGGATCGCTGACGGCGCGGGTGCCGTCACTCGTGCATGGCGACTTCTGGCTCTCCGAATCGAGCGCGATCGGCGAGTATCTCGAGGACGTCTTCCCACCACCCGGGCACGCCGCGCTCTATCCCCGCGACCCGCGCGGCCGTGCCCGCGCCCGACAGGTCCAGGGCTGGCTGCGGAGCGACCTCGGCGCCCTGCGCGAGGAGCGCCCGACGACCACCATGTTCTACCAGCGTGCCGACCGTCCGCTTTCGAGCGCGGGCCGGGCCGCCGCCGAGAAGCTGGTGCGCGTCACCGAGCGCCTGCTCGCCGACGGCGCGGAGCACCTGTTCGGTGCGTGGTCGATCGCCGACGCCGACCTGGCGTTCATGCTGCAGCGCCTCCTGCGCAACGACGAGTCGGTGCCGGCGCGCGTTCGCGCTTACGTGGAGCGGCAGTGGCGGCGCCCCGCCGTCCGCGAGTGGGACGAGCGGCAGCGGATCCCGCTCGTCCCATACGAGGGTTAGCGTCGCGCGCCTTCCGGGCTCACCCGCCGATCGCCGACTTGATCGATTTCAGGATCTCGAGGTTCTTCTGCAGGCCGTTCACCTGCTCCTGCATGTCGCTGATCGACGTGCCGAGCTTGGCGGCCGTCCCGAGCGCGCCGCCTGAGTCCCCGGCTTGCTTCATGACGGCGCCGCCCACGGCTCCGCCGACGTCGTTCATGTCGGCATTCGCCTGGCGCTGCGTGACCGAACCGCAGACGTAGCCGGCTCCGAAGATCGCTACCGTCGTGGCGATCGTCACCATGGTTTTCACTCGTCGCGTCATGAGGATCCCCTTTCGTTGCGCGAGGATGCATACCCGTCACGCACCTCGTGCGCTTAGTCGTGGGTGCCGACTGATGCAAGCCGGCCCGTGCGACGGCCGCTCACTGCGACGTGGTCGAGGCGTGGAAATCGTCGAGCAGCTTGGCGACCGAAGAGAAACGATCGATCGCTCCGACCTTGGCCTCGACCCCCTCGGCGCGCAGGATGTCGCGCGCCCTGCCGCGCGCGTTGACGAGCCGGAGGATCGCGCCGCGCGCCGACAACGCGTCGCTCAGGCGCGCGAGCATGCGTGCGCCCGCGAGATCCACGTGCGGGGAGGTCTGGAGATCGCACACCACGAGCTCCGGCTTCTCCGCGCGCGCGCGCTGGAGCACGGTCCGGATCACGTTCTCCACGTTGAAGTAGAGCAGCGAGGCTTCGACGCGGAAGATCAGCACCCCGGCGATCGTCTCGTTGTCCGCGTGTCGGGCCAGGTCGGAGAAGCGCCGCGTCCCGGGAATGCGCCCGAGGAACGCCACGTGCGGAGCGGCGACACGTCGGAGCAGCATCAGGACCGTCGCGATCGACGCGAGCAGAATCCCCTTCAGGATCCCGAGGAACAGCACCCCCACGAGGGCGACCATGGCGACGCGGAACTCGAACCGATCGAGCTGCCGCAGGCGCAGGATCGCCGGGACGTCGATGAGCCCGCGCACCGCGACGAGCACGATGGCAGCGAGGACCGCCTTGGGCAGGTTGGCGACCACGCCGGTCAGGAAGAGCAGGCAGAGCGCCAGCGCCGCCGATGCGAACACGAGCGAGAGCGGCGACTTCGCGCCGGCCTTCTCGTTCACCGCCGACTGCGAGAGCCCGCCTGCCACCGGGTATCCGCCGCCGAGCGCGGCGAGCAGGTTCGCCGCACCGAGCCCGAGGAGCTCCTGGCGTACGTCGAGCGGGTAGCCGTGCTTGGCGGCGAACGTCCGCGCTGCCGAGACCCCTTCGACGTACGCGAGCAGCAGGCAGCCGAACGCGAGCGGGATCACCCCGTCCACGTCCCGCGGGCGGAGCGCGAGCATGTGAAAGGTCGGCAGGCCGCTCGGCACGGTGCCGACGAGCGCCAGCCCGGCGTCGCGGAGGGGCGTCAGCGCAACTGCAGCGATCGACAGGCCGACGACGGCGATCGCGACCGGGCGTCCCGGCAGCAGCCGCTCGCCGAGGAGCAGGAACGCAAGCGCGGCGACGCCGACGACGGTCGTTGCCGGGCTCAGGTCCCCGAGCTGGCCGGCGAGCACGTAGAGGCGGGCGAAGAAGCGTCCCCCGCCCCCGGGCACGCCGAAGAGCGCCGGCAGCTGCGTCGAGGCGATGGTCAAGGCGGCGCCCGCCTTGAAGCCGAGCAGGATGGTCTCGCTGATGAAGCTGGTGAGCGCGCTCAGCCGCAGGATCCACGCCGTGACGCTGAGCACCGCGACGACCGCGGCGGCGAGGGTCGCGATCTGTCCGTAGAACACCGCGTCGCCGCCCGCCATCTCCGCCACGGTGCCCCCGACCATCAGGGAGATCGCGGACGTCGGTCCGATCGCCAGGTGCCGCGAGGAGCCGAGCAGCGCGTAGCCGAGGCCGCCGAGCAGATAGCCGTAGATGCCAACCTGCGGCGGCAGCCCGGCGAGGCCGGCGTAGGCGAGCGCGACCGGGATCGCGTACGCCGCCAGGGTGACGCCGGCGACGAGGTCCGCCGCCAACCACCGCGGCTCGTACGCGGCCAGCCACGCGGCCGGGGGAAAGACGCGCCCGAGGCCGCTGGGCTCCTCGTCAGGCAGCTCCGGTCCGGACGTCGTACCCATGGACGATCCGCCGAGGAGCTACTCCTTGCCCAGCAATGCCTGCTTGGCCGCGGCCAATTCCTTCCGCTTCGTCTTGTCGATGCGCGGGTACTCGAGACCGAGCGAGGCGAGCGTATCGACCACCGCGGCCGCGACCACGAGGCGCGTGAACCACTTGTTGTCCGCCGGCACCACGTACCAGGGCGCCTCCGGCGTCGCCGTGTGTTGGATCGTCTCCTCGTAGGCGCGCATGTAGTCGCCCCAGAACTCGCGCTCCCTCGCGTCGTTGGCGGAGAACTTCCAGTTCTTCTCGGGGTTGTCGAGCCGCTCGAGGAAGCGCCGCTTCTGCTCGCCCTTGGAGACGTGGAGGAAGAACTTGCGGATGACGACGCCGTTGCGCGCCAGATACTGCTCGACGTTGCGGATGTCCTCGAAGCGCTCCTTCCAGATGTGCTTCGTCACCAGCTCCGGCGGCAGCTTCTGCCCCCTCAGGAATGCTTCGTGCACGCGGACGACCAGGGTCTCCTCGTAGTAGCTGCGGTTGAAGATGCCGATACGACCGCGCTGCGGCAGGCATCGGAGGCAGCGCCAGAGGTAGTCGTGATCGAGATCCTCCGCCGAGGGTCCCTTGAACGAGAAGACCTCGCAGCCCTGGGGGTTCACCCCCGACATGACGTGCTTGATGGTGCCGTCCTTGCCGGCGGCATCCATCGCCTGGAAGATGAGCAGCACGGCCCAGCGGTCCTGGGCGTAGAGCTTGTCCTGCAGAGCAGCGAGGGCTTCGATGCCGTTCGTCAGGGCTTCCTTCGCGCGCGGCTTCCCCTCGGAACCGAGGCCGAGCGTGTCACCGGGATCGACGTCGCGCAGCCGGAAGCGCTTGCCCTCGTCGACGCGGAACGGCGCACTGAACTTCCCTGCGCGCTTCAACAGCTCCTTGGTCGTCATGCCGGGCTCTCCTTCATGGACTCGCGAAGACGATCACGACTGGCCAGCATGCGCCAGGCCTACTCGTGCCGACCGCCTCCGGGGACGATCGCGTCGAGCGCGTCGCGTCGTATGGGGTAGCGCTCGGGATGCCGCGCCTCCTCCTGCTGCCATCCGCCGCCGAGAGCGCGATACAGCTGGAGGAACGCCGTCAGCTGGTCGAGGCGGACGCGCGCGAGCGCGAGCTCCGCCGGGAACAGCTCCTGCTGCGCCTCGAGCACCTCGTAGTACGAAGCCAGCCCTCCGGTGTAGCGCATCATCGAGAGGCGCACCGCGTCCTGCAGCGCGACGACCTGCTGCTCGAGGTCGACGCGGACGAGCGCCAGCTTCTCGCGGGCGACCAGTGCGTTCGACACCTCACCGAGGGCGTTCAGCACCGTCTGCTCGTACGCGAGCTTCGTCTGCTCCCACGAGGCAACGCTGCCCTTGTAGTCGTAGTAGAGCCGCCCGCCTTGGAAGAGCGGGCCGAGGAGGGAGCCGCCGATGCTCCAGATGTTGGCCGGGCCCTTCAGGATGTTCTCGATCTCGGTGCTCTGGGCCCCGTACAGGGTGGTGAGCCCGAAGCGCGGCAGGAAGTTGCCGAGCGAGACGCCCACGACCGCGTTGGAGGCGACGATCCCCTGCTCCGCCGCGAGCACGTCCGGGCGCCGCTCGAGGAGCGATGACGGCAGGCCGGCGGGGACGTCGGGTGGGTGCGTCTCTTCCGTCAGGGCGACGCCGCGGGCGATCTCTCCCGGCTGTCGGCCGAGCAGGATCGCGATCTGGTTCTCCTTCGCGACGATCTGCCGCTCGAGATCGGGAATGGTCGCCGTGGTGGCCGCGAGTGCGGCGGCCGCGCGCGACGTCGCGAGCTTGTTGCCGACGCCGCCGAGCAATTGGCGCGTGAACAAGTCGAGGGTGTCCTGGAAGGTCTCGCGTGTGCGCAGCGCGATCTCGAGCTCGAGATCGAGCTCCCGGAGCTCGAAGTACGCCTGGGCGACTCCGGTCACGAGCGACAGCACCACGCCCCGCCGCACGTCCTCGGTCTGCACCAGATTGGCGAGCGATTCTTCGGTGGCGCGCCGGATGCGGCCCCAGACGTCGATCTCCCACGCCACCTGGAAGGCACCGAGGAAGACGTTGCCGGTTTGATTGGCCCCGCCGAACGGGTTGAAGACGCGGCCGCGCTGGGCGGCGCCCTCATACGAGATCTGCGGCAGGAGGTCCGCGCGCGTCACTCCGACCGCGTACCGCGCCTGCTCCACGCGCGCGGCTACGATGCGGATGTCATAGCCGTTCGTGAGCGACTCATCGATCAGGCCGACGAGCACGGGATCCTGGAAAAGGTCCCACCACGGTACGTCGGCGATCGAGGCCGGCGACGTCGTCGGCTCCGCGCCGCGGTACGCGTCCGGCGTCGCCACGGGCGGGCGGTGGTAGTTCGGGCCGATGGCGCACGCGGCGACGAGGAACGGGAGCGTCAGCACGGCGATCCATCGCTCAGCGCGCGCGCGCCGCGAGCGCCGCATCTAGTGCGCCCCTTCGGGCGCGGGTCGTGCCGGCGTCGGGGTGATGACCGCGGCCTTCTTCCGCCCGAGCAGCTCCACGAACGCGAAGTTGCCCGGGATGAGGAACACGCCGAGCATGGTCGCGACCAACATGCCGAAGAACACCGCCGTCCCCATGACGTTCTGCGCGGCCGCGCCGGCGCCGCTCGCGCGCATCAATGGAATAACGCCCATGATGAAGGCGAACGCGGTCATCAGGATGGGCCGGAAGCGCAGGCGTGCCGACTCGAGCGCCGCCTCCTCGACCGACATCCCCTCCTCGTTCTTCGCCTTGGCGAACTCGACGATGAGGATGGCGTTCTTGGCGGCGAGACCGATCAGCATGATGTTGCCGATCTGCACGTACACGTTGTTGTCGTAACCGAGGAGCCAGACGCCGAAGAAGGAGCCGAGCGCGACCAGCGGCGAGCCGAGCAGGACCGCCCACGGCAGCCGCCAGCTCTCGTACATCGCCGCGAGGAGCAGGAACACGAATCCGATGGCGAGCATGAAGGTCGGGCCGGCGGGGGGCGCCACCTTCTCCTGGTACGCCATCGAGGAGTACGCGAAGGTCATCTCCTTCGGCATCGCCTCCTTGAACACCTCCTCGAGCGCGGCGAGCGCCTGGCCCGAGGTGAAGCCCGGTGCCGGCACGCCGGTGATCTCGACCGAACGGAACAGATTGAAGCGGTTCGTGATCTCCGAGCCGGTGACCCGGGTGATCGTCACCAGCGTGGAGAGCGGGATCATCTCGCCGGTCGTCTCGCTGCGCACGAAGATGGCCCCGATGTCCTGCGGCCTGAGCCGGTAGTCGGCGTCGGCCTGCGCATAGACGCGGAAGAGCCGTCCGAAACGATTGAAGTCGTTGATGTAGCTACCGCCGAGCACCGTCGACATCGCCTGGAAGACCTCGTTGATGGGCACGCCCACGAGCCGCGCCTTCTCGCGATCGAGATCCACCTTGACCTGCGGGTAGCGCGGATCGAACGAGGTGAAGAGGTTGGCGAGCTCCGGCCGCTTGCGCGCGGCGTCCAGGAACGCCCTCGCCTGCTCGCCGAGCTGCGCAATCGTCAACGACCCGGTGCGATCCTGCAGGAGGAAGTTGAAGCCCGCCGACGCGCCGAAGCCCGCGATGGTCGGGATGTTGAAGGGAAACGCGAGGGCCTCGGGAATGCCCGCCAGCTGCCGCTGCACCGTGGCCATGATGCTGGTGACGTGCAGCGCGGCGCCGTGACGCTCCTCCCATGGCTTCAAGCGGATGAAGATCGTGCCGAAGTTCGGCTGATAGGTGCTGGTCACCGCGCCGTAGCCGCCGATCGTCTGGTACGACTCGACGCCATCCGTCTTGCCGAGGATCTCCTCGATCTGCGCCAGCGCGCTGCTGGTACGCTCGAGCGACGCGCCGGCCGGGAGCTGCACGGCGATGCCGAAGATGCCCTGGTCCTCGTCGGGCACGAAGCCGGCACGAAGCGCGCCGCCGAAGATGCCCGCGCCCACGGCGACGATCGCGACGATCACGATCGTCAGCGCCGAGCGTCGGACGAGCAATCGCGTCCAGCTCACGTAGCCCTTCGTCGTCACATCGAACGCCCTGTTGAAGAGCGCGAAGAACTTGCCGAGCGGTCCCCGTGCCTGCTTGTGCGGCTTCAGGAACATCGCCGCCAGCGCGGGCGAGAGCGAGAGCGCGTTGAACGCCGAGAGCAGCACGGAGATCGCGATCGTCAGCGCGAACTGCTGGTACATGCGCCCCGTGAGGCCGCCGAGGAAGGCGACCGGCAGGAACACCGACGAGAGGATCAGCGCGATGCCGATGACCGGCGCCGACACCTCCTTCATCGCCTGGACGGTCGCGTCGTGCGGCGTCATCCCGTGCTCGATGTGATGCATGACCGCCTCGACGACGACGATCGCGTCGTCGACGACGATGCCGATCGCGAGGATGAGGCCGAACATCGAGAGCGTGTTCACCGAGAAACCGAGGAGCGGAAAGAAGATGAACGTCCCGATCAGCGACACGGGAACCGTGAGGAGCGGGATGATCGTCGCGCGGAGATCCTGCAGGAAGATGAACACGACGAACGTCACGAGGATCACGGCCTCGAAGAAGGTATGCACGATCGACTCGATCGACGCCTCGACCGCGGGCGTCGTGTCGTAGACGATCTTGTAGTCGACGTCCTGCGGAAAGAGATCCTTCGCGTGACGCATCGTCTCGTAGATCGTCTCGGCCGCCTTCAGCTGGTTGGCGCCCGGGAGCAGGTAGACGGCCATGGCGCCGGCGGCCTTGCCGTCGAGCCGCCCGAAGGAGTTGTAGTCCTGCGAGCCGAGCTCGGCGCGGCCGACATCGCGGATACGGATCCGCGCTCCGGTCTCCGTCTCGCGGATGATGATGTTCTCGAACTCCGCGGGATCGACGAGACGCCCCGGGGCGCTGACGGTGTAGGTGAACTCTTGATCCTTCGGCGACGGCGCCATGCCGACGCGTCCGGCCGGCGCCTGCAGATTCTGCTCCTTCACCGCCGAGATGACGTCGGACGGCGTGAGCCCGAGCTTCCCCAGCTTGTCCGGGTTCAGCCAGATCCGCATGCTGTAGTCGGTGCCGCCGAAGAGATCGACCTGCGCCACGCCTGGAATGCGCAGCAGCTGGTCGCGCAAGTTGATGCCGCAATAGTTGATGAGGAAGGGCGCGTCGTACGTCCCGTTCGGTGAGTACAGCGAGATGAGCATCAGGATGCTCGGGCTCATCTTCTTGACGGTCACGCCCTGCGCGATGACGTCCTGCGGGAGCTTGGCCTGCGCCGCCGAGACCCGGTTCTGCGTCAGGACGTTCGACATGTCCTGATCGACGCCGACCTGGAAGTTGACGTCGAGCTGCATGCGGCCGTCGCTGGTGTTCGACGACTTCATGTAGATCATGTTCTCGACGCCGTTCACCTCCTGCTCGATGGGCGTGGCGACGGACTGCTCGACGGCGAGGGCGGAGGCACCGTTGTAGTTGGCGGTCACCCGGATCGTCGGCGGCGCGAGGAACGGATACTGCTCGATGCTGAGGCCCTTCAGCGTGAAGAGGCCGAGCACGACCATGATGATCGAGATGACGATGGCGACGATCGGGCGGCGGATGAAGAAGTTCGCCATGAGGGCGCTCGCTAGTTCGCCGCCGGCAGCTCGGCCGGCTTCGGATTCACGATCAGTCCGTCGCGCACGCGTTGCAGACCGTCGACGACGATGCGCTCGCCGGCAGCGAGCCCCTCGTCGATGACCCAGTCATTGTCCACTCGCGCGCCCGTCTTGACGGCACGGATGCTCACCTTGTTGTCCGCGCCGACGACGGCCACCTGATACGTGCCCTGGACCTCCTGCACCGCACGCTGCGGCACGACGACGGCGTCGCGCTTCGACTCGACGGCCGCGTGCACCTTCGCGAACTGGCCGGGACGCAGCAGGCTGCGCGGATTGGGAAAAAGGCTCACGACGAGCAACGTTCCGGTCTTCACGTCCACCTGGCGGTTCGCGACCGACGCCCTACCGAGCTCGGGATATTTGCTGCCGTCGGCGAGGACGAGCTCGAGCGTGCCCTCGCGCTTGGCGCTGCCGTCGACCGGCATCAGATCCGCGTAGCGCAGGTACTCCTGCTCGCTGATGGGGAAGGACACCTTGATCGGGTCCACCTGCGAGACAGTGGTGAGGACCGTGTTCTCGCCGATCAGATCACCGACCTGCGCGACGCTGATCCCGGCGACTCCGGCGATCGGCGACTTCAGCTGCGTCCAGTCGAGGTCGAGCTGCGCCTTCTCGACGACGGCGCGCGCCGAGTCGACCGCCGCCTTGGCCGCGCGGTTCGCCTGGACGGCATTGTCGAGCTCCTGTTGGCTGATGGCGCCTTCTTTGGCGAGCGGCGTGTAGCGCGTCACGTCCTGCTGCGTCTTCGTGAGCTGCGCCTCGGCGCGGCCGAGATCGCCCTTCGCGGCATCGAACGCGGCACGGTAGGGACGCGCGTCGATCGTGAAGAGGAGCGTGCCGGGCTTGACCAGGGTGCCCTCGGCGTAGCTCTGCGACTCGAGATACCCCTGGACGCGCGCGCGGATCTGTGCGTTCACCGAGCCGTCCATCGTGCCGACCCACTCCGAGCGCAGCGCGACGTCCCTCGCCTGCACGGTCGCGACCCGGACGTCGGGCGGCGGCGGCGGCGGAGCTTCGTGCTTCCCGCCGCAGGCGCTTACCGCGGCGACAACGAGCACGAGCGTCCAGGCTCGCAACCGCACGCCGCACAGCAACTTTTGCAACCACATTGCGCCGTCAGTCACGCGAGTGGGTCCTCCCACCTATCGGGGATCGAGTCAATCGGATGGGCACGCAGCCAATGGCGCTACGGCGTCCTCGGCGGCAGCAGATAGAGCGTCAGGGCGAACACGAGGTAGACCATCACGACCAGCACGCCGACGAACCACGCGGAGCGTCCGCTGTTCGTCACGAGAGCGGCCGTCACGGTCGCGATGAGCATCATCACGACCGCGCCGGGCCAGAACTCCAGGGTCATCGGCGCCGGACCAATCACGTAGCTGAGCGCCACCAGCACCGGGGCCACGAAGAGCGCGATCTGCGCCGCGCTTCCGAGCGCGATCCCCACGCTCAGATCGAGCCGGTTCTTGCGCGCACCCGAGAACGCCGACGCCATCTCGGCCGCCGCGCCGACGAGCGCGACGACGATGAAGCCGACGAACGCCGGCGTCATGCCGAGCGTGAGGGCCGCGCCCTGCACCGACGCGACGAACACCTCGCTGACCAGCGCGACGAACAGCGTGACCCCCGCGAGGGTCGGCAACGCCAGCCCGAGCGGCCAAGGGGCCTCGTCGGCGGCTTCTCCGTGCGCGACGCTGCCGAAGATCTCGCGATGCGTCCGGAGCGTGAACAGAAGCCCGAGCGCGTAGGCGACGATCAGCAGCACCGAGAGCCCGAGGCTCAGCTCCTGCAGGACCGGCGTGGCGGACGACGGTACCGATCCGTCACCGACCGCCGAGGGGACGAGCAGCGCGACGGTCGCCAGGAAGAGCATCCCGGCCTGCAGTCGCGCGTTCAGCCGATTGAACTCCTGGACATGGTGGCGCAGCCCGCCCAGGAGAAACGAGACTCCCAGCATGAACAGCGTGTTCGCGACGATGGCACCTGCGATGGACGCCTTGACCAGGGTGTACTGCCCGGCGCGCAGCGCCGCCAGGGCAATCACCAGCTCGGTCAGGTTGCCGAGCGTGGCGTTCAAGAGGCCGCCCACCGCGTCCCCGGTCTTCGCCGCGACGGACTCCGTGGCGTGACTCAGCAGCGCGGCCAGCGGGACGATGGCGAGCACCGACAGCACGAAGAGCCACGTGTGAGCGTGCGGCGCGACACGTTCGCCGCCCAGCACGACCGGTACGAACACGATCAGCCACAGCAGCGGCGTGCGTCGGAACTCGGCGAGCAACGGGCCCATGCGCTGATCCTCCTCCTTGCTCAGAACTCCACGCCGACCGCGACGACAATCGTCGGCGTGTGGGTGTCGGGATCGAAGACGTAGGTCGTCAGATTGACATGCTCATAGGACACGCCGGCGAGCACGCCGCGCTGGAGGTCACGATCGGTCTTGTAGGCGCGGGTGCGCTGTCCGGCGAGCCCGATGCGCACCCATTCGAGCGGCGCGAGGGTGAGCTCCGACCAGCTGTAGAAGAAGCTGTCGTGCGAGGTCGTCGTATCGAAGACATACTCGTCCTCGCTGGAGAGCTCGAGTCGCCACCAGGCGACCGAGCCTCGCACGCCGGGGGCGATCCCCCACGTATCGCCGACGACGCCGCCGAGCATCGGAGTCACCGTCCACGCGAGCGTGTCGCCGCCCGCGAAGTTGTAACCCAGCCACAGCGAGCCGGTCTCCGTAGCCTCGTAGTCGTACCGCACCTCGAGGTGGAGCCAGTCTCGATCGGCGGTGATCGTCGGCTGCGCGTAGTCGCGATCGTGGGGCACGACGTAGGTGTAGACCGACACACCGAACGCCCATCGCGCCTCCGACGCGGACGGCGTCGCGGCGGGCGGGGTGGATGGCGTCTCCACGGGCGCCGCCTGCTCGGGTGCCGGCGCACTCTGCGCGCTCGCGCAACGGGCAGCGAGGACGAGCACGCCCGCCAAGCCCACGACCATGCGACCTGAGCCCCGCGTCTCAGCCCCCGAGCGCGATCGTGAACCCGACCAGCGCACAGCCGAGGCCGACCATCACGACGCCCGTACCCCACGGGTGATACCGCGTAGCGCGGCCGAACGCGTATCCGGTCACGAACAGCATGACGATCGCGATCGCGTTCGAGAGGCGCATGGCACGCACGACCTCACGCGCGAAGACGAACGGCAGCACGACTGGGAGGGTCGCGAGGAAGACGAGCAGGAAAACGCCCAGGGCGCCCCACCAGTCCGGGCCGCGTAAGCGGGGACGCGACGGCGGCTCCGCCAATCGGCCGAGATGCAGTCGGACGCGCTCCAGCTCCTCTGGCTGGAACACCGACGCCACGAGCGGCGGCATCGCGTCGGCAATCGCCCGATACGCTTCCTCTGGCGTGGCGGCGTTCCGCACGGCGAGCACGGCCCGGATGTCGTCCGCCTGGCTGCTCAGGCAGCCCATCAGGTACATGACGGCGTCGATGAGCCCCCAGGCGAGGTTGCAGCCGAGCGCGCCGATGAGCATGGTCCGCACGTCCTCCCTGCCCGCGTCGGCGACGCTGAGCGAGCCGGTGATGCTGAGGACCATGATCAAGCCGAAGAGCACCTCGGAGATGCGCTCGACCGGCTCGAGCACGCGCACCGACGGACGATCGTCCCGATGCTCGGCCATCGCCCGACCTCTTACCTGGCCGTGGTCGCGCAGCAAAACGACGGGCGCCGCGTCCGCGCCCTTGAGTTTCCGTGCCGCGCGCGTGATGCTGCGCGGCGATCGACGCACGGAGGAGCGATGCGCGACTCGACGAATCCGGGCCGACCCCCCCACGATCTCGCGGGTACGACCTTCCAGCTCCTCGCGATCGGCGCGCTGATCGCCGCCAGCGCCTGGATTCTGCGGCCGTTCCTCGCGGCGACGATCTGGGCGGTGACGATCGTCGTCGCCACCTGGCCGCTCTTCCGTGGGGCGGAGACATGGCTCGGCGGCCGGCGCGCGCTGGCCACGACGGTGATGACGCTTGCGCTCTTGGTCGTCCTGGTGGCGCCGCTCTACGTCGGCATCGCGTTTCTCGTACGCAGCGCGAAGCAGGTCGGACACTGGTCGCAATCGCTCGCGACGATCGCCATCCCGGCGCCGCCCGCCTGGCTCGAGCCGCTTCCCCTGCTCGGTCCGAAGCTCACGGCGCGCTGGCAGCAGGTCGCCGCGGCCGGTCCGGAGGAGCTGGCGGCACGCCTCCGGCCGTACGGACGCACCATGGCCGTCTGGTTCGCCGGTCAGGTCGGCGGTGTCGGACTCCTCTTCGTGCAGTTCCTGCTCACCGTGGTCATCGCGGCGATCCTCTACAACAACGGTGAACGGGTGGCTGCCGGCGCCACGCTCTTCGCGCGCCGGCTCGCGGGAGCGCGCGGCGAGAACTCTGTCCGCCTCGCCGGCCAGGCAGTCCGCGCCGTCGCGCTCGGCGTCGTGGTGACGGCCGTGCTACAGGCGGCGCTCAGCGGCATCGGTCTCGCGATCGCGGGCGTACCGTTCACCCCGGTGCTGACCGCGGTGATGCTCTTCCTCGCCGTCGCCCAGATCGGCGCGGGGCCGGTTCTCATCGGGGCGCTGATCTGGACGTATGCGCAGCGCGGCCCCGTCTGGGGGACCGCCCTCCTCGTCTGGGCGATCCCGTGCGTCACGCTCGACAATTTCCTGCGTCCGATCTTGATCCGGCGCGGCGCCGACCTGCCGCTCCTGCTGATCTTCGCCGGCGTGATCGGTGGTTTGATCGCGTTCGGCGTGATCGGGCTCTTCATCGGCCCGGTCGTGCTCGCGGTCGCCTACACGCTCCTCGTCGAGTGGGTCTCCGAGACCGAACAACCGGGCAAGCCCGGGGTGCCGTCTCGCTAGGGCTCGATCAGGATTTCGAACGCTCCACCACGTCGAGCGCCATGTCCGGCGCCGGTGCCTCGAGCGCTGGGGCATCCTGAGTGGCGCCACACGACTGCCGCGACGCGGCCCGCGACTGGCGCGCCGCGCGGTTGCCCCTGAGCAGGCTGCGGCGGGCGGAGCCGTGTGTCCGACGCCGCACCTGCGCGGCGCGCCAGCGGACCAGCTGGCGGCGCAGCGCTTCCGGCACGATGCCCAGCGCTTCGCACACGTTCACGAAGGAGCACAGCCAGCGTCGGTCGTTGGAGAAGAGCCAGCGCTCCGCCTCGCCGAGCTCGCGCCGGCTCGCGGCGTTCGCGGTGGCGAGCGCCTGATAGCGAATGATCGCATCGGTCAGCACGGCAAGGAGCAAGTTGCGCTCCGGCTCGACCGTCGCGCGGGCACGCAGGAGCCCGACATCGGCGATCACCCCGAAGTCGCTCGGATCGACGCCCTCGTATCCGTCACTTTGGATCTCCCGAAGCTCGGCTTGCATCGTCGTCCCTCCTGCGGGCGGCGGGCCCGCGTCTGTGGAAGGAGGGGATTGCAGGCAGCGTGCCTCGTTGAGCGGCTGACCCGTAGAGGATATTTCAGCCCGTGCCGCGCGTCGTTTCGACACGCCGGGCCGGAACGACACGCAGCCAAAGCCCGGGCGGGCGGCTCGGGGACGACCGTTTGACCGGGTCCCACCCATGGCCTAGGCGTTGCGGCGACGTCGGAGGACCGCCCCGTGAGGCTCGCACGCAAATTCACCCTGGCGATCGCGGTCGCCATCCTCGTCGTGATGGCGGCGTACGACTACAGGCTGATCAGTCGGGAGGTGACCCTCTTCGACGCCGATCTGGAGCGCACGGAGCACCTGAAACGCCTCCTGCGCGCGAGCATCGAGTCGGTGTGGCGCGAGCACGGCGACGACGCCGTCGCGCGGCTGGTCGACGACGCCGCGGGCTCGCTCGAGTACGTGAACACGCACTGGTTCTGGCTCGACGCGCCGCCCGGCGATCCGCGCCACCTCGAGATACCCGCCGATCAGCGGGCGACGCTGGAACGCAACGAGCGCGTCCGCTTCGTCCGTGACGACGCCAACGGCGATGCCTGGCGCTACACCTACATTCCCATCGCCATCGAGGGCTCGCGGCGGCGCGGCGTGATCGAGGCGGCGGAATCGCTGCGCGAGCAGCACGAGTTCATCCAAAGCACGCATCGGGAGATCATCCTCACCGCGCTGGTCGTGCTCCTCCTGTGCGTGGCGGCGGTCTACACGGTCGGGTTGCGTTTCATCGGACGCCCGATCCAGCTGCTCCGCGACAAGGCTCGTGCGACCGGCAGTGGCGACTTCGGCGCGCCGCTCGTTCTCAAACAGCACGACGAGCTCGGCGAGCTGGCGCACGAGCTGAACGGGATGTGCGATCGCCTCGCCGACGCGCAGCAGCGTCTCGCCACCGAGACCGAGGCCCGCATCGCGGCGCTCGAGCAGATGCGCCACACCGATCGGCTGACGACCATGGGGCAGCTCGCCTCCGGCGTCGCGCACGAGCTCGGGACGCCGCTGAGCGTGATCATCGGCCGTGCCGAGATGCTCGCATCGGGAGACACGCCGGGCGATCGTGTCGCCGAGGGCGCCAAGGTGGTGCTCGATCAGGCCCACCGCATGGCGGCCCTCATCCGTCAGTTGCTCGACTTCTCACGGCGGCAGGGACCACGCTTCGGACTCGCGAGCCTGCGTGCGATCGCGGCACGCACCGTCGACATCCTCGGCGCTTTCGCCCGCAAGCGCGGCGTGACGCTCGAGCTGCAGGCCTCGGACGCACCGCTCTTGATCCCCGTCGACGAGCATCAGATCCAGCAGGCCCTCACGAACCTGATCATGAACGCGGTGCAGGCGACGGCGAGCGGGGAGCGCGTGACGGTGAACCTGGCGGCGGCTGACGCGCCGGACGGAAGCCGCTGGGTGCACGTGAACGTCGAAGACCATGGCGCGGGGATTCCGGCGGAAGACCTCTCCCGCATCTTCGAGCCCTTCTTCACCACCAAGAGCGTCGGCGAGGGCACGGGGCTCGGCCTCTCGGTCGCCTACGGCATCGTGCACGAGCACGGCGGGCGCATCGACGTCACCAGCAGCGTCGGCCGCGGCAGCCGCTTCGCGATCGTCCTGCCGCTCGCCGCAACTTCGCAGGGAACACAGGCGGTGTCATGACCAAACGCGTCCTGGTCGTCGATGACGTGCGCGAGATGTGCGAGATGCTGGCCGAGCGCCTCGCGCCGCTCGGGTTCGAGGTGATCTGGCGCACGGCTCCCGCGGAGGCGCTCGACGTCCTCGCGGGCGCGGACATCGACGTCGTCGTGACCGACATCAACATGGCGGGCATGAACGGTCTCGAGCTGTGCGAGCGCATCGCCGCCGCACACCCCGATGTCCCGGTAGTCGTGATCACGGCGTTCGGCAGTCTCGACACCGCGATCGGCGCGATTCGCGCCGGCGCGTACGACTTCCTCACCAAGCCGTTCGAGATCTCCGTCATGGCCCTCGTCCTCGAGCGCGCCATCCAGCACCGGCATCTGCGTGCGGAGGTGAAGCGCCTGCGGGCATCCGTGGCCGAGAGCCGTCATTTCGGCGTGCTGCTCGGCAACAGCACGGCCATGCAGCACGTCTACACGCTGCTCGACCGCATCGCCGACTCCGACGCCTCCGTGCTGGTCACGGGCGAGAGCGGCACGGGCAAAGAGCTGGTGGCGCGCGCGCTGCACGAGCGCGGCCGACGCGCGCAGGGCCCGTTCGTCGCGATCAACTGTGCCGCGATGCCGGAAGGCCTCCTCGAGAGCGAGCTCTTCGGCCACGCGCGCGGCGCCTTCACCGACGCGCGCGCGACGCGCACCGGCCTGCTGGTGCAGGCCAGCGGCGGCACGCTCTTCCTCGACGAGATCGGCGATCTGCCCCTCGGCTTGCAGCCGAAGCTCCTGCGCGCGCTGCAGGAGCGCAAGGTCCGTCCCGTCGGCGGCGACGTCGAGGTGCCCTTCGACGCGCGCTTGGTGTGCGCCACCAATCGAGACCTCGAGAGCGCCATCGAGGAAAAGCGCTTCCGCGAGGATCTCTACTTCCGCATCAACGTGATCACGGCGCCTTTGCCGCCGCTTCGCGCACGGGGCGGCGACGTGCTGGTGCTGGCCCAGCACTTCATCGAGGTCCACGCCACCAAGGCCGGGAAGGAGGTCGCGGGCCTCGCGCCCGCAGCCGCCGAGCGTCTGCTCGCCTACCCCTGGCCCGGCAACGTACGCGAGCTGCAGAACTGCATGGAGCGCGCCGTGGCGCTCACGATCTATACCCAGATCACGGTCGATGACCTGCCGGAGAAGGTGCGCGAGTACCGCCGCTCGCACGTCGTCATCGCCGGCGACGATCCATCGGAGCTGGCGTCGCTCGAAGAGATGGAGCGACGCTACATCCTGCGCGTGCTGGAAGCAGCGGGCGGCAACAAGACCCTGGCCGCCGACATCCTCGGCGTCGGCAGAAAGACGCTCTATCGCAAGCTCGAGCGCTGGCAGTCGCACGAGGACGGGGAATGACGAACCCGGACGCGCGCCGCCGGGGCGAGCCGCCACGTCGGGGGCGCATGACCCGCCGACGGCCGATACGGACCCTCCTGCGCTGGATCTACGGCGGGCTGCTCGGCCTCGCCCTGCTCATCTTCCTCGCCTGGGGTGTCCTGGCGCTGATCTACGCCGGGCCCCGGCCGCAGTGGCTGGCGAACGCGCTCGCAGGAGCCTGGCTGATCGGCGAGCTCGGCGCCTTGCTGGTCCTGCCGCGTCGCCGCGGCCTCGCGACGTTCGCGGTGCTGACCCTACTGCTCTTCGGATGGTGGTCGACCCTGCGCCCGCGGAACGACCGTACCTGGCAGCCCGACGTCGAGCGCCTGGCGAGCGCGGAGCTGCACGGCAACCTCCTCACGATCACCAACGTGCGAAATTTCGACTACCGCTCCGAGACCGACTACACGCCGCGCTGGGAGACGCGGACCTACGACCTCGCGCGGCTGAACGGCCTCGACTTCTTCATGTCCTACTGGAGCGGACCCACGATCGCCCACACCATCATGAGCTGGGATTTCGACGACGGGCAGCATCTCGCCATCTCGATCGAGACGCGCAAGGAGGTGGGCGAGGAGTACTCGGCGATCGCCGGCTTCTTCCGCCAATACGAGCTGTACTACGTCGTCGCCGACGAGCGCGACGTCATCCGGCTGCGCACCAACTACCGCCACGAGACCGTCCACCTGTACCAGCTCCGCGCCCCCATCGAGCGCGCACGCAAGCTCCTCCTCGACTACGTCGCCGCCGTCAACCGGCTCGTGAAGGACCCCGAGTGGTATAACGCCGGCACCACCAACTGCACGACGACGATCCGGACACACGTCACGGACATCGGCGTCGCGATGCCGCTCGACTGGCGGCTGTTCGCGAACGGCCATCTGGACGAGCTCCTCTACGAGAAGGGCAGCATCGACACGAGCCGGCCTCTCGCGGAGGTGCAGGCGGCGAGCATCATCGACGCGCGCGCGCAACGAGCGGATCAGGATCCGGCGTTCTCGGCGCGCATCCGCGACGGCATGGTTCGGCCGCCCTTGCGCTCTCCCTGAGCGCGCAGACCGCGGCGTCGCGCCCTTGCCCGGGACATGGCTGCGTGTCATGAGCGCGAAACGGGAGGGATACCACCATGGCGCTCGGCAATAGACTCGCGGCGGAAGCGCTCGGGACGTTCTGGCTGGTGCTCGGGGGGTGCGGCAGCGCGGTGCTCGCCGCCGCGTTTCCGCAGGTCGGCATCGGTCTGCACGGCGTCGCGCTCGCCTTCGGGCTCACCGTGCTGACGATGGCGTTCGCGATCGGGCACATCTCCGGATGCCACCTGAACCCCGCGGTGTCCGTGGGGCTCGCAGCGGGCGGCCGCTTCCCGTTCGCCGAGGTCGTGCCGTACACCATTGCCCAGGTGCTGGGCGCGGTCATTGCGGCCTTCGTGCTGTCGGTGATCGCCTCGGGCAAGCCCGGATTCGACCTGGTTGCCTCCGGCTTCGCCGCCAACGGCTACGGCGCCCACTCCCCGGGCGGTTACTCCTTCACTGCGGCGCTCGTCTGCGAGATCGTGATGACCGCCATGTTCCTCGTCATCATCCTCGGCGCCACGGACCGGCGTGCCCCCGCGGGCTTCGCACCGATCGCGATCGGCCTCGGCCTCACACTGATCCATCTGATCAGCATCCCGGTAACGAACACGTCGGTGAACCCGGCCCGTAGCACGAGCCAGGCGCTGTTCGTCGGGGGCTGGGCGCTGGAGCAGCTCTGGCTCTTCTGGGTGGCTCCGATCGTGGGCGCCGTGCTCGGCGCGATCGTCTACCGGGGTTGCGCGGCGGAGTCCTGAGACTCAGAGTCCGACGCGCGCGAGATCGACGATGGTGCAGACCCGCGAGGAGTGGGTCACCCACAGGTCGTGTCCGTCGGGGCTGACGGCGACCGCCCGCGGACCCTGCCCCACCGCGATCGTGCCGACGACGGCGCGCGTCTGCGCGTCCAGCACCACGATGACGGACGTGCCGAAGCTCGCGACGTACACCCGCCGTCCCCCCGGGTCGAACGCGACGCCGATCGGCTCCGCGTCGACCGCGGTGGTGCTGATGTTTCCGCTTGCAAGGTCGATCACGCTCACGCTCGCGTCACGTCCGTTCGCGACCCACAGCTCGCTGCCGCTCGGCGAGATCGCCATGCCCGACGGCGTGTTCTTGAGGCGGTAGCGCGTCCCGAGCTGCCCGCTCGCGGCGTCGATCGTGAGAACCTGGCCGGCGGTGCAGAACTCGGGACAGCCGGCAACGTAGACGCGCGTGCCGTCGGGCGAGAGGGCGAGCGGACCGGGCTGGATCGGAAGAAACTGGCGGCGGACCTCGGCGTGCGTCACCGCGTCGAGCACCAGCAGCTTCTGGTTGGCAGCGTCGCTGACGTAGAGCCGCAGGCCGTCGCGGCTGACGGCCACGCGCGGCGTCAGCACGGGACGCGCGCCGATGCCGACCGGGATGCGCTCGGCGACGGTGCCGGCGCGGAGATCGAGCGCCCAGATGTAGCGCGAGGCCAGATCCATCACGAACGCGCCCGCGCCGCTCGGGGTGAGCGCAAGCGCATACGGATTGTTGTTGGTGCGGATCGCCCCGACGACCTGCGCGCTGGCGCGATCGATCACCGTCACCCCGTCACGCGCCGGTACGTAGCCGTGCCGGCCGTCGGGGCTGACCGCAACGTCGGTGCCATAGTCGGGGAGGCGCACGGTCTCGATCGCGACCTCGCGCGCCGGATGCGGAGGGGAGCTTGCCGCGCCGTCCGGAGCGAGGCGTGGCCCCGAGGACGCGGCGTGACACGAGGCCGCCATCACGAAGAGGACCGCCGCGAACGGCAGGCGTCGGCGGCGCTGCACCGGCAGCGAATCGGACATGAGGCGGCCATAGCCAGCGCCGACCGCCGACGCAAACGCACCTTCGACTATCGTCTCCGCGAGCATTTCGGATATAAGGCTGCCGCGCGGCGACGTATCGTCGCCGGACACTCGGTTATGACAAGGGAGGGTGCATGAAGATCATCAAGGGTTTGGCCGCGGCCGGAGCGGCCGGCTGCGTAGCGCTGCTGGTCGTCGGCTGCGCGGCGCACAAGGAGAAGCAAGCGGCGCCGGCGCCGGCGCCGGCGCCGGCGCACGCCGCGATGCCGAGCGGAGTCATCGACGAGGTGACGGCAAGCGAGACCGCGACCGTGAAGGCGATCAACCACAAGACCCGCGTGGTCACGTTGACGCACTCCGACGGCTCCGAGGTGACGCTCACGGTCGGCAAGGAAGTGCGCAACCTGCCGCAGGTGAAGGTCGGCGACATCGTGACCGCGACGTACCACGAGTCGGTCGCGTTCGCGGCCAAGAAGGCCGACGCCGGCACCCCGGGCACGTCGGTCGTGCAGGGCGCGGCCCGCGCCGAGCCGGGCGCGAAGCCGGGAGCGGCGGCGGCACAGATCACGACGGTCACGGTCACGATCGTCGGCATCGACAAGAGCGCGGGAACGGCCACGCTCAAGGGACCGCGCGGCAACGTCGTCACCGTGAAAGCCCGCGACCCGAAGAACCTCGACCGCGTCTCGGTCGGCGATCTCGTGGACGTGACCTACACGGAAGCCGTCGAGATCACGGTGCAGGCGCCGGCCAAGAAGCACCACAAGACCGCCGCCAAGAAGAAGTAGCGCACGAGCGCGGAGCGATGCGGTAGCGCATCGCTCCGCGTCCATCGCCGCCGAACCATGGGCGAGTGCCCATCGTGACGGATGACCCCCCGCACGCCGTCGCGACGTGGCTGCCGCGCTACCGGCGCGCCTGGCTGAGCGCCGATCTCGTCGCCGGCAGCACCCTCGCCGCGTTCGTCGTTCCCGAATCGCTCGCCTACGCGCAGCTCGCCGGCTTGCCGCCCGCGAGCGGCCTGTACTGCTACCTCTTCGCGGGCCTGGCGTACGCCCTGCTCGGCACCTCGCGCACGCTGGCGATCGGCCCGACGTCGGCGCTGTCGCTCGCCGTGGCGGCGACGCTCGGCAGCCTCGCCGCGGGTGATCCCGGTCGCCACGCGAGCCTCGCGGCCACGGCGGCGATCCTCGTCGGCGCCATCGCGCTCGGCGCCTGGATGCTGCGCCTCGGGAGCGTGATGTATTTCATCTCGGATACGATCCTCAGCGGTTTCAAGATCGGCGCCGCACTGGTCATCGCCTCGACGCAGATCCCGAAGCTGCTCGGCCTCGAGGGAGCGCCGCACGGCTTCGTCCCCGCGATCGCCCATCTCGCGGGCCACCTCGGCGCCGTCCACGCGCCTTCGGCGGCCATCGGCGGCGCGGCGCTCGTGCTCCTGCTCGCGGGCGATGCGCTGCTGCCGCATCGTCCGGTCGCGCTCTTCGTGGTCGCCGCGGCGCTGGCCGTCGGACCGTTCGTCGAGCTCGGCAGGCTCGGAGTGAAGCTCGTCGGCGACATCCCGAGCGGCCTTCCTGGGATCGCCCTGCCGCACATCGACCTCGCCGATATCCCCGCGCTCCTGCCGCTGGCCTTCGCATGCTTCGTCCTTGGCTGCGTGGAAGGCACGTCCGTGGCACGCACCTTCGCCGACCGCGACGGCGACGCCATCGACACCAACCGCGAGCTGCTGGCACTCGGCGTCACCAACGTGGTCGTCGGCCTCGGCAAGGGCTTCCCCATCTCCGGCGGGACGTCGCAATCGGCGGTGAACGACACGGCGGGTGCGAAGAGCCCTCTATCGTTGGTCGTAACGTCGCTCTGGGTCGCGGTGGTCCTGCTCGTCGCGACCGGACTCTTCCGCGGGTTGCCGCAGCCGGTGCTCGCGGCGCTGGTGATCGCCGCCGTCGCCCGCCTCGTCCGCTTCGAGCAGCTCCGGGCGCTCTGGGCGACGAGCGGCTCCGCCTTCGCCGTGGCGGTGCTGACCGTCCTCGGCGTGCTGCTGCTCGGCATCCTGCAGGGCATCCTCGTGGCGACGCTCTTCTCCCTGGCGCTCCTGATCCGCGCCCTCGCGACCCCCCCCGTCGCCGTGCTCGGACGGCTTCCCGGCACCGACCTGTTCCGCGAGATCGCACGTCACCCGGACGGCGAGCGTGTTCCCGGCGTCCTCGTCGTCCGGCCGCAGGCCGAGCTGGTGTACTTCAACGTCGCGTCGGTCTCCGATCAGGCGCTGGCCCTCGCGGCGAGCTCCTCCGATCCGGTGCGCGTGGTCGTCCTCGACCTCGCGCTCACACCGATGATCGACGTTTCGACCGCGCGCGCGCTCGGCGCGCTGCGTGAGCGGCTCGCCGCACGCGGCGTGGAGCTCCGCCTTGCCGAGGCCTACCCCGCCGTGCGTCAGCAGCTACGGCTCGTCGCCCCGGCGGGGCGCTTCGGCACCCTCGACACGCGCCTGTCGGTCGGCGAGGCGGTCGCGCAAGCGGCGCGAGAGATCGCCCGCTAGGAGAAGCTCAGGGACCGATCGTGCGCGCGGGCGGGCCGGCTGGCGGCTTCGGTTGGAAGCGCAGGCCCGACGCACAGCTCGGCTGCAACGTGCTGCCCTCGAACGAGCGCTGGCAATCCGCGATCGACTTCTGCGCGTCGCCGAGGACGACGTCATAGTCGCCGATCTCGACCTGCAGCGCACCGTGGCCCTGCAGCCAGCTGTGCGAGAAGCTGCTCTGCGGTTGGCTCGCCACCCGTCCCGCGACGCCGGCATGGAGCGCAACGCCGCGCCGGCACGCGGCCGCCTTGGCGTCGTCGGCGTCGCGCGTGCAGCTCCCGATCGCCTCGGAGCCGTCGGCCCGTGCCGCCATGTCGACGCCGCGCTCGCACGCCGCGTCGAGATCGGTGGCGGAGCCGTACTGCTCCTTGCAGCGCACCTTGGCGTCGATGCGCCGGTCCGCGGATGCCGGCGCTGGTGCCAGCATCACCAGAAGCCCCGCCGCCCCCAGCAGCCGGATGGCGGCGGCTCGTCGCGTGCGTCTCCGCTCCACGCCTCAAGCCTACTCGCTTCCACGTCCTGCACAACCGTCCGTTGAGCGGCCGCGCCGGGCCCTCCGCGGACCGGCTTGACCGGGGTAAACCCCTTCTGCTCCAACCTCTGCAGCGCGAGAGGAGCCCGAATGCGATTCGGCGTGTTCTATGAGCTGCAGATTCCGAAACCGTGGGACGCACGATCCGAGCACCGCGTCGTGCACGAGGCACTCGAGCAGGTGGAGCTCGCCGATCGTCTGGGCTTCGACTACGCGTGGTGCGTCGAGCACCACTTCCTGGAGGAGTACTCGCACTGCGCCGCACCGGAGGTCTTCCTCGCCGCGGCGGCGGCGCGCACGCAGCGCATCCGGCTCGGACACGGCATCCGCCAGGTGATCCCGAACTACAATCACCCGGCGCGCACGGCGGAGGGCCTGGGCATGCTCGACCTGGTCTCCAACGGCCGGCTCGACTTCGGCATCGGCGAGGGCGCGACGCGCCTCGAGCTCGGCGGCTTCAAGATCCCCGCCAAGGAGAAGCGCGCGATGGCGCTCGAGTCCGCCGAGCAGATCGCCAACATGATGGTGCTCGCGCCCTACCCCGGCTACGAGGGTCACAGCTTCTCGATGCCGGCGCGGAACGTGGTGCCGAAGCCGATCCAGAAGCCCCATCCGCCGATGTGGATGGCCTGTACCAACCGCGACACGATCCGGGTCGCGGCGCGAAACGGGCTCGGAGCGCTGGCGTTCGCCTTCGTCGATCCCGAGGAGGCGCGCTCGTGGAGCGGCATCTACTACGACATCATCAAGAGCGAGGAGTGCATTCCGCTCGGCCACAGCGTGAACGCGAACCTCGCCATGGTGTCCGCCTTCTCGCTCCATCAGGACCGCGCCGAGGCCATCCGTCGCGGCCAGGAGGGCTTCGAGTTCTTCTTCTACGCGGTGAACGCGCTGGTGGCGCAGGACGCGCGCCCCGGCCGCTCCGAGCTCTGGGAGTCGTTCCAGCGGGCGCGCGGCGACCGCACCGCCCAGCTCATCGCCAGTGCCGCCGATCCGCAGTACCGCGGCAGCGGCATTGGTACGCCCGACGACATGCGGGCCCACCTGCGTGACTTCCAGGCCGCGGGGATCGACCAGGTCATCTTCCTGCAGCAGGCAGGCCACAACCGCCACGAGCACATCATGGAAGCCCTCGAGCTGTTCGCCCGCGACGTGGCACCCGAGTTCGGGCGCGAGGTCGCGGCCCGTGAGGCGCGGAAGCACGAGGAGCTGGCCCCGCACATCGCGCGTGCCCTCGCCCGCAAGCGCTGGATGGCACCGCTCGGCGACGACGCCATCCCTGTCGTCCCGGCGTCACGCGCCAAGGCCGAGCTGAACCAGACGCAAAGCCACTGACGCTGCCGCCGGGCGGGCTATGCCGCCGCGACGCTCGCCGGCGCGGCCACCGCAGCGGACGCGGCACGGGCCTCGTACAGCGCGGGGTCGAAGCGGCGCGTGCGCCACCAGTAGCGGATCGTCGTGCCCGACCAGTTGTTGGTGATGACGCCCTGCTCGTTCACGTACCAGCTCTTCGCCACGCTCGCCCACACGCTGCCGGCGAGCTCGGCACGCAGGGCCGCGTTGTAGGTGTCCATGACGTCGTGACGGAGGTCACCCCAGGCGCGACCGCCCTCGCTGAGCCAGCGGATCGCCTGCACGATGTAGTTGGTCTGGCACTCGATCATGAAGATGATCGAATTATGGCCGAGGTTGGTGTTGGGACCGTACATCATGAAGAAGTTGGGGAATCCGGCGACGGTGAGGCCGAGGTAGGCGTGGGCCCCGCCCGCCCATTCCGCCTCGAGCGTACGCCCGCCGCGCCCCTCGATGCGCATCGGTGCGAGAAACGCCGTCGACTGGAAGCCGGTCGCCAGCACGATCGCGTCGACCTGGTACGCGACGCCGTCGCGATCCACGACCGAGTCGGCCGTAACGTGGTCGATGCCGGTCGTGACCACGTGGACATTCGGCCGCCCGAGGGCCTGATAGTAGTCGTCGGAGATCAGCACGCGCTTGGCGCCGATCGGATAATCGGGCACCAGCGCGGCGCGCAGCGTGGGATCGGCGATCTCCGTCTCGATGTTCTTCAGCGCCGCCTTGCGCATGAGCGCCTGCATGAGGCGGTTGCCGCGGAACGCCGGGAACTGCGACTCGTACGACATCCAGAGCAGCCAGCGGTAGAGGCGCGCCAGGAGCGGAATGCGGGTGAAGATGCGCTTCTCGCGATCGGTGTAGGCGCGGTCGCGACGCGGTAGCATCCAGTTGGCACTGCGCTGGAAGATGGTGAGATCGCGCACCCGCTGAGCGATCTGCGGGATGAATTGGATGGCGCTCGCGGCGTTGCCGATGACCGCGACGTGCTTGTTGGCGAGGTCGTAGGCGTGGTTCCAGCGCGCCGAGTGGAAGCGCTCGCCGCGGAACGTCTCGAGGCCGGGGATCGCCGGGATCGACGGACGGTTCAGCTGGCCGACGGCGCTCACCAGGATGTCGGCGACGATCTCCTCGCCGCTCGTGGTGCGCAGGTGCCAGACGCCCGCGTGCTCGTCGAAGCGGGCGCTGGCGATCTCCGTATCGAAGCAAACGTGCCGCAGCACGTCGTGGCTGCGCGCGCAGCCCTCCATGTAGATCTGGATCTCGCCCTGCGGC
>Ga0157379_10000686_pt1 | contig 27464 bp, 24 predicted proteins | sample S25metaG_FD_121802 | JGI IMG/M metagenome (GOLD analysis project Ga0157379, IMG submission 121802) | Switchgrass rhizosphere microbial communities from Kellogg Biological Station, Michigan, USA - S2-5 metaG | ecosystem: Host-associated > Plants > Roots > Rhizosphere > Soil | place: USA... | reverse complement strand
GCTCCTAGCCTGCAACCTGCTGGCCGGTGAGCCCGAAGCGCCGCTGGCGCCCGGAGAAATGCCGCAGCGCCTGCGCAAACTCAGCCGCCGTGAAATCGGGCCACAGCGTTTCGGTGAAATACAGCTCGGCATAAGCCAGGTTCCACAACAGGAAGTTGCTGACGCGCTGCTCGCCCCCCGTGCGGATGAACAGGTCCGGATCGGGAAGGCCGGCGAGCGCCAGGCCGCCGGCAAAGTCCGCCTCGCTTAAAGTCTCGCTGCGCAGCTCGCCGCGCTCGCAGCGTGCCGCCACCCGCCGCACGGCCTGCAGGATGTCCTGGCGCCCGCCGTAGCTGATGGCGATCTGCAGCCGCAGCCGCGTGTTCTCGGCCGTGGCCGCCGTGGCCGCCGCGATCCGCTCACGCAGGCGCTCCTCGAGCACGGACAGTTCGCCGACGAACTGCAAGCGCACCCCGCGCTCCTGGAGCATCGGCAGTTCCCGGTCGAGCGCCTCGCAGAACAGGCTCATGAGACTCGCGACCTCGGGAGCCGGGCGCGACCAGTTCTCGCTTGAAAAGGCAAAAAGGGTCAGTGCGCCTATTCCCGCGCGGGCGCACTCCTCGATGACCATGCGCACCGGATTGAGGCCGGAATGGTGCCCGGCGGAACGCTCACGGCCCTGACCCAGAGCCCAGCGCCCGTTGCCATCCATGACGATGGCCACGTGCTGCGGGAGCGGCGCTGGCGGTTCGGCCTTGGCATGGAGCGATGCTTTCATCGACGACTGCCGGCCTAGACCTGCAGGATCTCCTTCTCCTTGGCGGCCAGCTGCTGGTCGAGATCGGCGATGTGCTTATCGGTCAGCTTCTGGATCTCAACCTCGGCTTTGCGCTCGTCATCCTGCGAGATTTCCTTTTCCTTGAGCAGCTCCTTTACGTCGGCGAGCACGTCGCGCCGTACGTTGCGGATACTGACGCGTGCGTTCTCCGCGTCCTGGCGCACCACCTTGGTGATGTCGCGGCGCCGCTCCTCGGTCAGCGGCGGGAGCGGCACGCGGATCACGGTGCCGGCGGTCATCGGAGTGAGCCCAAGATCGGACTTGTGGATGGCCTTCTCAATCGGCCCGACCATAGTCTTTTCCCAGGGCGAGATGGCCAACGTGCGTGCATCCTCGACCGTGATGTTGGCCACCTGCTGCAGCGGCACGTCGGCCCCGTAGTAGTCGACCTTGAGGTGCTCGACCAAGCTCGGGTGGGCCCGCCCGGTGCGCATCTTCTTCAGGTCGGCCTGGAACACTTGCACGCATTTGTGCATGCGCGCAGCGGCATCTTTCTTCAGGTCTTCTAGCATGATGGCCCCCTCGCCTTCGCGCACCGAGCACCTCGGTGTGCGGCGTTACTCATTGGTGACAAGCGTTCCGGGCTCCTCGCCCTGCGCCACGCGCAGCAGGTCCCCGGGCGAATTCAAGTTAAATACCCTAAGCGGCAGATTGTGGTCGCGGCACATGACTATGGCGGTGGCGTCCATCACGTTCAGCCGCTCGGCGAGCACCCGCTCAAAGGTCAGGCGCGGATAGTGCTTTGCGTTCGGGTCGCGCACCGGATCGGCAGAGTATATGCCGTTGACCTTGGTGGCCTTGACCAGCAACTCGGCTTCGATCTCGATAGCGCGCAGCGCCGCGGCGCTGTCGGTGGTAAAGAACGGATTGCCCGTGCCGGCGGCGAAAATGACGATGCGGCCCTTCTCAAGATGGCGCACCGCGCGACGACGGATGTAGTCCTCGCACACCTCGTTGATGCGGATGGCCGACATCACGCGCGCATAGGCGTTCAGGGATTCGAGCGCATCCTGCAAGGCCAGCGCGTTCATGACCGTGGCCAGCATGCCCATCTGATCGGCGGTGACCCGGTCCATCCCGGCGCGCGCCAGGCCGGCGCCGCGGAAGATGTTGCCCCCGCCGATCACCACCGCCACCTGCGTGCCGAGCGACTGTACGTCGCGCAATTCGGTGGCGATGCGCTTGATAAACAGCGGATCGATGCCGTAGTCGGCGGCGCCGAGCAGAGCCTCTCCCGACAGCTTTACCAAGATGCGCGCAAAGCGCGGCGATCCCGTAGCACTCCCCATGCGCTCTCCTTAAAAAATGCCCCGCTTAAGCGGGGCACAATCGCTGATTCCTGCGGCGGCCTCCCGCCCCTTCAACTGCGCCCGGCCGCACTGACCTGCGCCATGACCTCGGCGACGTAGTCCTCCGATTTCTTTTCAATGCCCAGGCCGACCTCAAAGCGCTGGAATTCGAGCACTCGCGCCTGCGAAGCTTTCAGCAGTGCTTCGATGGTCTGGTCGGGATCCTTGACGAAAGGCTGTCCCAGCAGCGTGATCTCGGCGAGCGACTTGCGAAGGCGCCCGGCCACCATCTTGGCGGCAATCTCCGCGCTCTTGCCTTCCTGGCGCGCCTGCTCGGTCAGGATTTCGCGTTCCTTGGCCACTTCGGCTTCGGGAACATCGCTGCTGCTGATGTAGCGCGGGTTGCTGGCCGCGATGTGCATGGCCAAATCACGCGCGAGCTCGTTCGTTCCGCCCTCCAGGCTCACCAACACGCCGATGCGGCTGCCATGCAGATATGCACCCTGCGGTCCTTTGGGCTCCAGCCGCGCAAAGCGCCGCACCGAGATCTTCTCGCCAATCTTCGCCACCAACGCGCGGCGACGCTCATCAACGCTTTCCCCGCCGCTCAGCGGCGCGGCCAGCAGCGCCTCGAGGTTGGTCGGAGGCGAAGCGCTGACCTTGCGCGCCACGTCCGCGGCGAAATTGCGGAACTCGTGCTCACGGGCGACAAAGTCCGTCTCGCAGTTGACCTCCACCATTCCCGAGCTGCCAGCCTCGGCGGCCCGCTCGATGGCGATGACCCCTTCGGCTGCCACGCGGGTGGCTTTCTTGTCGGCCTTCGCCAGGCCCTGCTTGCGCATCAGCTCGGCGGCCGCGTCCAGATCACCCGCGGTTTCGACGAGGGCCTTCTTGCACTCCATCATTCCCGCGCCGGTGCGCTCGCGCAGTTGCCGCACCGTTTCGGCCGTGACGCTCATTGGTTCTTCCCGCGGCGGCTCCCAGCCGCACCGGGGGCCGGCCGACGCCGCACCGAGGCGGTGGCGCTCTGGGCCGCTGCAATGTCCGCGGTATCGTCCAGATCAAATTCCGACTCGCTGGCCTCGGGCGTTGCCGCAGCCTGAGGGGCATCGGCGGCAGCGGCCACCTCGGTTGCGCTCTCGGCTGGGGCTGGTGCCGGCGCCGGGGCGGCGGGCCCCCGACGGGTCGTTGGCTTGCGATGGCGGATCGGCGCCTGCGGCCGCGCGGGACGCGCACCACGGCCAGGCTTGCGCCGCGGGTTGCCCTGTTCGTCGAGTTCCACGAACTCGTCCTCGCTCACCGCCATTTGCGGGACCGAGAGCTTGCCTTCCATGACCGCTTCGGACACCGCGCTGGTGTACAGCTGGATGGCCCGCATGGCATCGTCATTGCCCGGAATGATGTGATCAATGCCATCGGGCGTGCAGTTGGTGTCGACCACCGCGACCACGGGGATGCCAAGTTTGCGTGCCTCGTGAATGGCGATGTGCTCGTGGCCGACGTCGACCACGAACAGCACGTCCGGGAGCGCCTCCATCTGCTTGATGCCGCCCAGGCTCTTTTCGAGCTTGACCATCTCGCGACGCAACATGGTGGCTTCTTTCTTGCCGCGCTTCTCGATCGCGCCTGACGCGGTCAGTTCTTCAAGATCGGCCAGCCGCTTGATGGACTGACGCAGTGTCTTGAAATTGGTGAGCATGCCACCGAGCCAGCGCTGGTTGACGTACGGCATGCCGCAGCGCGTCGCTTCGGCGGCGATCGCGTCGCGCGCCGAGCGCTTGGTGCCAACGAACAGCACGCGCCCGCCATCGCCGATGACCCGCTTGATAAAGGTCATGGCCGCAGCGAACAGGGGCTGCGTCTGCTCAAGGTTGATGATATGAATTCGGTTACGTTCGCCGAAGATATAGGGGGCCATCTTCGGGTTCCAGAAGCGGGTCTGGTGTCCGAAATGGACACCCGCTTCCAGCATCTGTCGCATAGACACGCTGGACATGGTCAATACCTCGTTGTCGGGTTAGGGCCTCCGCGTATCCTTGCCAGCGATTCCCACTCTTTATACTGGTCCTGGGGCGCCCTTTAGTCGGGGTCGGTCCTCAGGACCTGTAGGGGGTGGGGACACCCGGCTGCAAGTTACTGATACGCGTGTGGATTGCGTTGCCAAAAAAGGCCGCGCTTTATACCATGAAGTTCTCGCCGGAACAACGCTTTAGGCAGGTCTTTGCGCCCATGCTCCGCTCCACCCAGGTATCGATCAAGTCCTTAGAAGAACAGGCGAAATTGCGCATTTCGGGGCGCCTCGCAGCGGATGTCCTGGACATGATCGGCGAGCACGTGGTGCCAGGGGTCAGCACCGATGATCTGGACCGGATCTGCCACGACTATATCGTTAAGGTCCAGCACACGATCCCGGCCAATGTAGGCTACCGCGGGTTCCCCAAGACCGTGTGCACCTCCGTCAATCACGTGGTGTGCCACGGCATCCCCAACGAGCGGGTCCTCAAAAGCGGCGATCTGCTCAATATCGACGTGGCCATCATCAAGGACGGGTATCACGGGGACACCAGCCGCATGTACTACGTGGGCAAGCCACCCATCCAGGCCCAGCGACTGACCGAGACCTGTCGCGAGGCCATGTGGCGCGCGATCGAGCAGGTGCGCCCGGGTGCGCACCTTGGCGACGTCGGCTACGCCATCCAGCAGCACACCGAGGCTGCGGGTTACTCGGTGGTGCGCGAATACTGCGGCCACGGGATCGGGCGCGTGTATCACGAGGATCCGCAGGTGCTGCACTACGGCGAGGCCGGCAGCGGAATGGAACTGGTGCCCGGCCTGGTGTTCACGATCGAGCCGATGATCAACGCCGGCAAGCGCCACACGCGCGTCATGCCGGACGGCTGGACCGTGGTGACCAAGGATCACTCGTTGTCCGCGCAATGGGAGCACATGGTGCTGGTGACCCCCACCGGACACGAGGTGCTGACCTTGAGCGCCGCGGAGCGCAGCGCCGCCGGCCTGGCATGATCGCCGACGCCGCCGCGCTCGACGAGTTCAGCCACCCGACCGCAGCGCGCCTCGACTGGCCGCTGCTCGAACAACTCCCGGCGCTGCTGAGCGAGGGCGAGTACTCCGCGTCCTCCTGCCGCCAGCTGCTCGAGCGCAGCCAGCAGGAACTTCAGGAGCGCTTCCGCGCTGAGGAACCCATCGAGGCGCTGGTGCGCGCGCGCGCCTCCTTCATTGACCGACTGCTCGCCGGCTTATGGCGCGCGCGCCTGCCCCCGGCACTGGCCGAGCGACTGACGCTGACTGCGGTGGGCGGCTACGGGCGCGGCGAGCTGCACCCCTGCTCCGATGTCGATGTCATGGTGCTGACGCCCGAATCCTTGAGCGAAGCTGAGCGCGGGTTGATTGCCCAGTACGTGGCGTTCCTATGGGACATCGGACTCGCCGTGGGTAACAGCGTGCGCACCGTGGCCGATTGCGTGGCGCAAAGCCAGGCGGACGTCGGAGTCATGACCACGCTTTTGGAGGCGCGCTGGCTGGAGGGCTCCGACACGCTGCTGCCGGCGATGCGCGCCGCGCTCTCACCCGACCAGCTCTGGCCGGTGCGCGATTATTTTGCCGCCAAGGTGCGCGAACAACAGGAGCGCCACCGCCGCGCCAACGACACGGCCTACAATCTCGAGCCGAACGTCAAGACCGGGCCGGGGGGACTGCGCGATATCCAGACCATTGCCTGGGTGGCCAAGCGCCATTTCGATTGTGATTCCCTCGACGATCTGGCCGGCCACGGGTTTCTCGCGCCCTCGGAACTGCGGCGACTGAAGCAGGCCCAGGCATTTTTGTGGAAGGTGCGCTTTGGTCTGCACGCACTGACCGGGCGCCAGGAAGACCGGCTGCTGTTCGATCACCAGATCAAGCTGGCGCGCAGTTTCGGCTACGAGGACAGCAGCTACACTCTGGCGGTCGAACAGCTGATGCAGCGCTACTACCGCACACTCATGGACGTGCAGCTGCTCAATGAGCTGCTCCTGCAGCTGTTTCGCGAGGCGATCCTGAGCGAGGATTTCCCGCCCAAACCACTGACGCAGCAGTTCCAGCTGCGCGACGGGTCCCTTGAAGCTGTGAGCGAGGATCTGTTCACTCGCCAGCCCTCGGCGCTTCTGGAACTGTTCGTGCTGCTCCAGCAGCATCCGACCATCCGCGGCGTGCGTGCCGGCACCATGCGCGCCGTGGTCCGCAACCTCTGGCTAATTGACGAGGAATTTCGCCAGAATCCGCGCAATCACCGCCTGTTCCTCGAGATCCTGCGGGCCCCGCGCGGCGTGACGCACGAGCTGCGCCGCATGAACAACTACGGCGTGCTGGGACGCTACATCCCATCGTTCGGGCGGGTAGTCGGGCGCATGCAGTACGACTTGTTCCACGCCTACACAGTCGATGCGCACACGCTGTTCGTGGTCAGCAACGCCCGGAGGCTCGCGATCCCTGAATTCAATCACGAGCTGCCGCTGGTCTCGCCCATCATGCAGACGCTCCCAAAGCAGGAGATCGTTTACTTGAGCGCGTTGTTCCACGACATCGCCAAGGGGCGCGGCGGGGATCACTCCGATCTTGGGGCCGTGGACGCCGAGGCTTTCTGCCTGGAACAGGGACTGTCGCGCTATGACGCCCGGCTGGTCGCCTGGCTGGTCAAGAATCACCTGCTGCTTTCCGTAACGGCCCAGAAGCAGGACATCGGCGATCCCGAGATCATCAAGGACTTTGCCCGCAAGGTCGGCGATGAGGCGCACTTGGACTATCTGTACGTGCTCACCTGCGCCGACGTGCGCGGCACCAACCCTAAGCTGTGGAATTCCTGGAAGGCCTCGCTGTTCCACGATCTGTATGTGAAGACACGCCGCGCTTTGCGCCGCGGACTTGAGACCCCGATCGACAAGGACGAACTGGTGCGCGAGAACCGTGAGGGAGCGCGCCTCCTCCTTGAGGATTCTGATCTGGAGCCGGCTGCCATCGATGCTGTGTGGGCGAGACTTCCGGAAGCCTACTTCCTGCGCTACGTGCCCGAGGAAATCGCCCGGCACACGCAGGTCCTAGCGCGCCCGGATATCAGCGGCTCCGCAGCTCGCGTCGCGGTGGACTCGCAGGCCGGTAGCGGGACGGCTGCGATCCTGATGTACGCGCCGCATCGGCGCCACAGTTTCGCGCAGGCCACCGCAATACTCGACCAGCTCGGGCTCAACGTTGTCGACGCCCGTATCACGCCCGTGGGTGAAGGCTACTCGCTGGATACCTATCACGTGCTTGAGGAGGACGGCGCCGTGATCGCCGACAGCGACAGGCTCGCCGAGATCGAGTTTGCCCTGCGCTCGGCATTGAAGCGCCCGGAGGAGCGCCCGCTCGCGGTATCGCGTCGCTCCCCCCGTCAGCTGAGTGTGTTTCGCACACCGACACAGATTGCGATCAGCGTCGATGAACGCAACCGCCGCTCTGTGCTGGAGCTGGTGGCCGGCGATCGCCCCGGCCTGCTCTGCGATGTGGGCAAGGTGTTGTGGGAAGAGCGCGTGGATCTTGCTGCGGCCAAGATCGGCACGATGGGCGAGCGCGCCGAGGACGTCTTCTATATCACCGACGCCGAGCGGCGGCCCCTGGACGACGCCGCGGCCCGCCACCTGCGGACGCGCTTGCTGGAAACCTTGGGCCCGCGCGACAGCGCATCGACTCCGCCCTAGCAATCGACCTCGATCGCGCCTGCCTGCAGCGGCTGGACTTGCGCTGCCATCCCCGGCACGATGAGGCAGCAAAACTGAAAACCAACGGATTGCTGTGAAGCCCAGCGAGCTGCGTGAAATCATCGAAGCGGCATTCGAACGTCGCCAGAAGTTGACGCCCGAGAATGCGGGACCGGAGCTCCTCGCCGCGGTCGAGGAGACGATCGCGCTGCTCGATCGAGGCGAGCAGCGCGTGGCGGAATTCCTCGACGGTGCATGGCGCGTCAACGAATGGCTTAAGAAGGCGGTGCTGCTGTATTTCCGCACCCATGACAATCGCGTGGTCGAAGGCGGCTACACGCGCTTCTACGACAAGGTACCCCTCAAATACCAGGGCGCGTCCGCCGCCGAGTTTGCGGCGGGTGCGGCGCGCGTCGTGCCACATGCCATTGTCCGCCGGGGCGCTTACGTCGCCGCCAACACGGTGGTGATGCCCAGTTACATCAACATCGGCGCCTACGTGGACAGCGGTGTCATGGTCGATACCTGGGCGACCGTAGGGTCGTGCGCGAAGATTGGCAAGAACGTGCACCTGTCGGGCGGAGTGGGCATCGGGGGCGTGCTTGAGCCCTTGCAGGCGCGCCCGACGATCGTTGAAGACGACTGCTTCATCGGCGCGCGCTCCGAAATCGTTGAGGGCGTGATCATTGGCGCCGGATCGGTTATTTCGATGGGAGTGTTTATCGGCCAGAGCACCAAGATCCTGGATCGGTCCTCAGGCCGAATACTCCAAGGCCAGGTTCCGCCCGGATCAGTGGTCGTCGCCGGCAGCCTGCCTGCCGCCGACGGCTCGCACTCGCTCTATTGTGCAGTCATCGTCAAACGCGTCGATGCACAGACCCGCGCCAAAACATCGCTGAATGACTTGCTGCGGATGGACTAGGGGGACGAGCCGCGCCTAACCGTAGCGCCCGGTGATGTAGTCCTCGGTCGCCTTCTTGCTCGGGTTGGTGAAGATCCGCGTGGTCTCATCAAACTCGATCAATTCGCCCAGGTACATGAAGGCGGTAAAGTCCGACACGCGTGCCGCCTGTTGCATGTTGTGGGTCACTATGATGACGGTCACGCGCTCGCGGAGCCCCGTGATGAGTTCTTCAATGCGCGCCGTGGCTATCGGATCGAGCGCCGAGGTAGGTTCATCGAACAACAGTATTTCCGGATTGGTGGCCAGCGCCCGCGCAATGCACAGCCGCTGCTGCTGGCCACCCGACAGCGACAGGCCTGACTCATCCAGGCGGTCCTTGACCTCGTCCCACAATGCCGCGGCACGCAGCGCCTGCTCCACCTGCTCGGCCAGCCGGATGCGTGAGCGCAACCCGCGTACCCGCAGCCCGTAGGCGACGTTTTCGAAGATGGACTTCGGAAACGGGTTGGGCTTCTGGAACACCATGCCGATGCGCATGCGTACTTCGATCGGGTCGATGCCGCGCGCCACGAGGTTGATGTCTTCCGGATACAGCATGATGCTGCCTTCGTAGCGCGTGTGCGGCGTCAGATCATGCATGCGGTTGAAGCAGCGCAGGAACGTGCTCTTGCCGCAGCCCGACGGCCCGATCAGCGCGGTCACCTGCCGCTCGCGGAATTCCATGTTCAGGCCCTTGAGCGCCTGGAAATCCCCGTAGTAGAAGTTAAGGTCCTGGGCGCGGGCCTTGATCGGTGACTTGAGAGCCGTGGCACGCCGTGCCTCGTCGATCGCCACCTGCACTGAGCCTCGCCCACTCTCACGCACCGGAATTATTCCGGAATCCGTGTCGGTGGCCGGCATCAGGCCGGGCAACTTAACTTCACTTGCCATGATTCACCAATTGATCTTCTTTCTGAAGCGGTACCTGACATAGATGGCCACGCCATTCATCAGCAGCGTCATTCCCAGCAGGATTGCGCCCGCCGCGGCGGCGTTAGTCTGGAAAGCCTGATCGGGACGCGAGAGCCAGTTGAACATCTGGATCGGCATTACCGTAAACGGGTCGGTCAGCCACGTGAATGACAGGTACGGAAAATGACTGGTCATCGGCGGGGTTGGCAGAAATGCTATGAACGCCAGCGCCCCGATTGTGATGATAGGTGCAGTTTCGCCGATGGCACGCGACAGCCCTATGATCATGCCGGTCAAAATTCCGCCGGTCGAATACGGCAGCACGTGGTGCGCAGTAACTTCCCAGTGTGTCGCGCCAAGCGCGTAGGCTGCTTCCCGAATGGCGCGTGGCACTGCCCTCAGGGCCTCGCGGGTGGCAACGACTACAATTGGCAGGATCAGCAACGCCAGGGTCAGACCGGCCGAGACAATGCTCTGGCCGAGTCCGAATTTGTAAACAAATAAGCCCAGCGCGAGCAGGCCGTAGATAATCGAGGGCACTCCGGCAAGATTTGTCACGTTGATTTCGATAATTGCCGTCAGCCAGTTTTTCGGCGCATATTCCTCGAGGTAGATGGCCGCGGCCACACCAATCGGCATGGCGGCGAGCACTGTCACCAGCATGACGAGGCAGGTGCCGACCCAGGCAGCCAATATTCCCGCGCGTCCGGCGTTGCGGGAAGGGAAGTTCGTCAGAAAATCCCAAGTGAACCGGCCCGCACCATCGTGCACCAGCTTGAGAAACAGCAACGCTAGGGTAAGGAGCGAGGCAAACAGGATCGCCATACCGGCCAGCACGAAAAGCTGGTCGATGAACTTGCGGCGTCGCACCGAACGCTCCAGTTCACCCCAAGCTGACTGCGCCGCCTTCATCAGTACACTTCCCGGAAGCGACGGGTGAGGAAGAACCCTGCCACATTAAACAGCAGGGTAGTCAACATCAGCACCAATCCGGCCGCGAAAATCGATTGGTAGCCGATGCTACCGTGCGGCAGGTCGCCAAGGCTCACCTGCACGATGAACGAGGTAATCGTGGCCGCTGAGTTCAGCGGATTCCAGGTTAGATTGGGCTGTAATCCAGCCGCCACGGCGACGACCATGGTCTCTCCGACAGCGCGCGAGATGCCGAGAATGTAGGCCGCCGCAATTCCTGAGAGCGCGCCTGGAACGACCACCCGGGTGGCGGTTTGGAAGCGCGTCGAGCCCATCGCGTAACTGCCCTCGCGCATGTAATTGGGAACGGCGCGCATGGCATCTTCACTGACGGATGCCACATACGGAATGATCATGATGCCGATCACTAGGCCCGGGCTGAGCATATTGAATCCCGGCAGACCCGGAATAAAGCGCTGCAGAAACGGCGTGACCATCAGCAGCGCAAAGTAGCCGTACACCACGGTCGGCACCGCTCCGAGCAGCTCAAGCGCCGGCTTGACGATCTCCCGCACCTTGAATGGAGCGAACTCACTGAGATAAATCGCAATCACCGTGCCGCACGGAATCGCCAGGCACAGCGCTACGAAGGTAGTCACCAGCGTTCCGGCCACGAGCGGCATGATGCCAAAGCGCGCCTGGTCGAACATCGGAGTCCACATAGTGTCCGTAAGAAATTCCCGCAGCGACACATGCGAAAAAAACGGCAGCGACTCCGTTACCAGGATGTATACGATCGCCACCGTCGTGAACACCGCAACCAGCGCGGCGAACAGCAGGAACGACTCGACAATCCGGTCCCTGATCTCGCGGACTTTCATGCGCTTGCGCTGCACGCGCATTGCAGCGATGGACTCGGCATTGCTTGCGGTAACGGTCGCTACTGGCATGTTGTTCTGCTGCGGATCCGGCCTACGCTAAATTCGAGCGGCGGCAAAGCGTCTACGCTTTGCCGCCGCCTCTGCCAAGCTCACGCAGACTACTACGATCATCAGCGTCTGCGCTATGGCGATCAGAGCTTTGCTTCGCGCGCCAGCAGGTCCTCGACCTTCAGTCCGACCTGTGGCGTACCGCCGAAGACGCTGCCGAGCTTGTTGTTGTGAAAGTGTTGGAGCGCCGTTTGGTAGGCGGCGGGCACGAAGGGCACGTATTTCACTTCCTTAACGTATTGCGCGCCCTGGCCCAGATAGAACTCCACGAACTCTTTGACTTCCGGGCGCGTGGCGGCCTGGGCATTCACGTAGATAAATAGCGGGCGCGAGAACGGGTTGTAGGACCCATCGAGCACGGCGGCTTCGGAAGGTCCCACGGCGACGCCTTTGGCATTGACGACCTTAACGGCCTTCATTTTCCCCTGCTGCGCCGCGTAATACGCATAACCGAAGTACGCGAGGCTGTTGATATCCGCCTCCACGCCTTGCACGAGAATGTTGTCGTCCTCGCTCGCCGTGAAATCACCGCGGCTGGATTTGGCCTTCCCAGTTACCGCCTCGGTGAAATAGTCAAAGGTGCCGGAATCCGCACCCGGGCCAAAAAGTTTGAGGGGTGCCTTAGGCCATTTGGCATTGACCTGGTCCCAGCGCGTAATTACGCCCTGAGCGGCCGGCTCCCACATCTTCTTGAGCTCAGCCACGGTGACCTGATCAATCCAGTTCGCCTTCGGGTTGACCACAACTGTTAAGGCATCGTAGGCGATGGGTAATTCGATGTACTTGATGCCGGCGGCGGCGCAGGTGGCCATTTCCGCAGCCAGGATCGGCCGGGACGCGTCAGATATGTCCGTCTCCCCGCGGCAGAATCGCTTGAAGCCGCCGCCGGTGCCGGAAATGCCTACGGTGACGCGCACCTTACCGCGTTTCTGAATTTGAAATTCCTCGGCAACTGCCTCCGTGATCGGAAAGACAGTGCTTGAGCCGTCGACCTTGATGGTCTGGGCGCTCGCCAGCCGGCCCAGTCCGAGGGACAGCACGCTGAACGCCATGATTGCCGCTGACATCCTGATTTTCATGATTTCCTCATAGATTCCAAAAAGGGGTCCAACTAAAAACCTTAGCCCGCCTGCTTATCGACCGACGATGGCAATTCCACCACGCCCGCCGCGCCAGCGGTTTGCTCGGCGGCTGACGCCCGCAACTCGAGTTCCGCATCCTCCAACCGAGTGTGGCGCACGTCCTTGCCGTGTACGGTGTAGATCACGTACTCGCAAATGTTCTTGGCATGATCGCCGATGCGCTCGAGCGAGCGTACCACCCACATCACATCAAGTGCCCGCCGGATAGTGCGCGGATCTTCCATCATGAAGGTAATGCACTGCCGATGAATTGATTCATACTCTTCGTCGACTGCACGATCCCGACGGGCGACCTTGAACGCCAACTCGGCGTCCAACCTCGCAAATGCATCCAGAGCCTCGCGCACCATCGCAATCACGAGCGCGCCGATGTGTCGCAGTTCCCGGTGTCGCGAGCGCGGCCGCTCGACGCCACCCATGTGGATGGCGATCGTCGCGACCTTCTCGCTTTCATCGCCAATTCGTTCCAGATCAGTGATGGTCTTGAGCACCGCGATCAACAGCCGCAGATCGGTGGCGGCCGGAGAGCGCGTGGCCAGGATCCTGCTGCAATCCTCATCAATCGAGCGCTCCATCTGGTTGATGCGCAGCTCCTGCTCGGCCACGGTCGTGACCACTTCGGAATCGCCACTGTCCAGGCCGCTCATGGCCGTGCGCAACTGACGCTCCACCAGCCCACCCATCTCCAGCACGCTGGCGCGAATGCGCTCCAGATCCTCGTTGAAGCGGCTGGAGGTGTGGTGGCTAAGTCCTTCGGCATTCATGGCGAAGTTCCCGAAATGCGTCAGTACCGGTAGTTCAAATCGAGCTGGTAGCGCTTGTAGTCCAGATCGTGTTTGCTGTCGGTGGAAGGCACGCCGTCGTTATTGAGCTTATTGAGGAACGCCGTGAAATTGAACGTCCAGTTAGTCGCCAACACGTAGGCGCCCTTGAGCGCCCAACCATTTGCGTCCGTCGAGCCGCCGCCAAAGTCCGAATCCACGAACTGGCCGAACACGCCATCCTTTTTATTCTGCTCCCACTGGGCACCAAGTTCCCAACTATGTGGTGCGCTAGCCTTGTTGAAGATGATGCCAAACGCCGTGCCGTCGTCCAGCTTCTTGTTTACCTTTGGATTTATCTCGGCGCTGGTATTCTTCATGTAATCGGCAAACAAGGTGAGCGGGAACCGTCCTACCTTGGTGTCCCACTGCAATAGCACGCTCCAGAAGTCAAAGTCGCTGAGCAGTCGCGTGCAGTCCGTGCTGCTGCCGACTTGCGAAGCCGGCCCGGTGTAGGTGGTGTTGCCGAAGGAATTATCCCCGGTGCCTACCCCGCCGCCGAAGGCGCCGTCAATGGTGCACGTAGTGGTCGTCACTGGACCGCCGCCGGGCGGCGCAATGGTGGTCGAGCTGTACTTGACGATCTGGTCCTGCACCCCATTGATGCTGTTGTACGAGGCAGCAGCGGTCAGGGTATTCACGCCAAAGGTCGCCTTCCAACCCAGCTGCACCTCCGCCATCGTTGCATCGGTGCTCGCTCCCTCGTTGCCGGTCACGTTGCGCTCGGCCAACGTTGTGTAAGAGGCATTGGCGAACAGCGGACCGCGCGTGAATTTCACCGCGGCGCCTTCCGGGGTCAGGTCCTTGTCCCAGAAATAGCTCTGAGTCGTCACCCACGGCTGCGGCATCTTACCGAGAATGAGATCGAACATCGGATCTGGGTGCCAATCCATGTACGCCAGGTCGAAGCCAATCGACTTGCGATCCCAGGTGGTGCCTAGAGTCTGGTTCGTGGAGCGTGGGCTCTGATTGCCTTCGCCGACGGTCGACAACTGGAGTTTGACATTCACTGTGTCGTTAACCTTCGCTAGAACTCCGAAGCGGACCCGGATCCGATCGCGTTGGCGAGTGTGATCATCAGAAAGATTGTCTGCTGCTGTGTCGACCATCTCGTGGCGGAAGCGGAAGTCTCCGCTCCAGGTGTATTTGTCCGAGGCCGCCTTGAGTGTGGCGACATCGGCCGACTGCACCGCGGCATCCTTGTGTTGGGCGGAGGCATTTGCTTTGAGGTAATCGACCGTTGCCTCGAGTCGCTCCAATTGTTGCTTGAGCGCTTCGATTTGCGCCTGCGCGGCGGCAAGATCGGCCGGCGAGCCGGCTGTCTGAGCGAGCAAGGGTGTAGCGACGCCAAGCGTGAGGGCGGCGGCGCCGGCGATGAAGGCTTTATTCATATTCAATTACCTTGAGGTGAAGCCGTACAGCGGCTGGGCGTTTTTATACTTGTGGTGTGTGACGGTTTTGTGTCACTCCCTCTAGTTGCCGGAGTATTGCTGTTAGATGACGCCGGCAATTGCTTGCACGAGTTGTGTTTTCACCGTATAAGGCGCGTGCCTGCAGGCGCCGATACGAGAAGCCATTTGCCCACGTCCGCGACAGTTGCGCTCACTCAGGAACTGATTGCCCGAGCTTCTGTGACTCCGGACGATGCGGGCTGCCAGAAGCTCATCGCCGGCCGCTTATCGAAAGTCGGTTGTGAGATAGAGCATCGCCGGTTCGGCGAGGTTGATAATCTCTGGGCGGTGCACGGACGCGGCGGGCCGCTTCTGTGCTTTGCCGGCCACACCGACGTCGTCCCGCCCGGCCCACGCGCGGCCTGGAACTCAGACCCGTTTCAGCCGGATGTACGCGACGGCGTTTTGTATGGGCGCGGTGCGGCGGACATGAAAAGCGGCATCGCGGCCATGGTGACCGCGCTCGAAACGTTCGTGTCCGAGCACCCCGGCCACCGCGGCTCAATCGCCCTGCTGATTACCAGCGACGAGGAAGGTCCATCAATCAATGGCACCCGTCGTGTAGTTGAAGAATTGCGCGCGCGTGGCACTCATATGGATTGGTGCGTGGTCGCCGAGCCATCCAGCCAACGGCAGACAGGCGATACGGTCAAGATCGGGCGCCGTGGTTCGCTCTCCGGCGATCTCACCATTCACGGAGTCCAGGGACACGTGGCCTATCCGCTGATTGCGGACAATCCCATCCATCGCCTGGCACCAGCGCTGGCCGAACTCACCACCCACGTTTGGGATCAGGGCAGTGAAAATTTTCCACCGACCAGCTTTCAGGTCTCCAACCTCAATTCTGGGACCGGGGCTTTGAATGTAATCCCGGGTGAACTGCGGGCGCAATTCAACCTGAGATTCGCGCCTACGCAGACGGTCGAGCGACTCAAGGAAACCATCGAGGGCTTGCTGCGCCGCCATCAGCTGCGCTTTACGCTCAATTGGGAGCTTGGCGGGGAGCCGTTCTACTGCCCGCCGGGCCGCCTTGCGGCGGCTGTCAGCTCCGCGGTCCGGGATGTCAGTGGCATTGAGGCTGAGTACGCCACCACCGGCGGCACTTCAGACGGGCGATTTATCGTGCAATGCTGCACCGAGCTGATCGAACTCGGTGTGCCCAACCCCAGTATTCACAAAGTTGATGAATGCGTGCGCATCGCGGATGTCGATGCCCTGCATGCCATGTACGTGCGGGTGCTGCGCGATCTGCTTGGCTAGCGCGCCGGTGCCCGCAGGTTGGCGCACAGGCCCAAAAGCCCGAGCGCCGCGGCGCAGAGCAACACCCACGTGGGCATGGCCAGGGACAAAAACGTCCAGTTCACCGCGTGGCACTCTCCCGATCCATTCAAGACCTTGCGCACGACCTCGGCCACCGGGAACTCCTCCATTAAGAATTTGAGCCCTGCCCCGCAGGCCGGAACTGCTCCTTCCGGCAAATGCTGTATCCACACATGCCGGGCCGCGACCGCCATGGTCGCCACCGCAGCCAGCGCAATCAGGCAGCCGTAGACTCGAGCGCCCCACCCGCGTGGCGCGTGCAGTCCTGCCACCAGGAATACCAGGCCAGTCAGCGCGACGCCTATACGCTGGAAGATGCACAGGGGACAGGGCTCGACCCGCAATACGCCCTGGGCGTACCAAGCGTAGCCCAGCAAGCCCACACAGCACACGAAGCCCAACAGGTTCAGGGTACGTCGCGTCATCGGCTCGACTCAATCACTCACGCGCAGTGCGACCGATCACTTCCTGCTCGACACTTTCGAGCGAGGTGTGGCGAATATCCTTACCGTGAACCATATAGATAATGTATTCGCAGATGTTCTTGGCGTGATCGCCGATGCGCTCCAGCGACCGCACCACCCACATCACCTCGAGAGCCCGGCGAATGGTACGCGGATCTTCCATCATGAAGGTGATGCACTGACGCTGAATGGACTCGTACTCCTCGTCCACAATACGGTCGTTGCGCGCCGTAGCCAGCGCTAGGGTGGAATCCAGCCGCGCGCAGGCATCCAGCATGTTGTGCACCATCAGCTGTACCGTGCGCCCTAGGTGCTTGACCTCGCGATAGCGATCCATCGGCCGCTCCACTTTGGCGAGGCGCGCGGCAATGTTCCCAATCCGCTCGCATTCATCGCCGATGCGCTCCAAATCGGTAATTGTCTTGATGGTGGCCACGACCATGCGCAGGTCGCCTGCGGCAGGAGCGCGCGTCGCGAGAATGCGGCTACACTCCTCGTCAATGGACACCTCCATGCTGTTGACCTTGTAATCCTGGCTCGCCACGGACTTGCCGAGCGCACTGTCGCCTTCCACAAGCGCCTTGAGCGCCAGACTCAGCTGCTCCTCCACCAGGCCGCCCATGGCCAGCACCTTGGTGCGGACACTCTCCAGGTCCTCATTGAATCGGCGCGAGGTGTGGTGGGTAAGATCAGCGGCTTGCATGTATTCGGTTCCTGAGCGGTTCTATTGGCAACTATAGCTCAGCCGCAGCAAAAAAAATGCGCGGCATCTGTGATTTCATAATCCTTGTCATGCCGCCGATACGAGTCGCGACAGCGGAAATTGGCAGGTGAAGGTGCTGCCGCGCCCTTCTTGACTGTCGATCTGCAAACTAGCCTCATGACGTTGCAAGACGTGTTTGACGATGGCCAATCCCAGTCCCGAGCCTCCGCTCGCGCGACTGCGGCCCGGATCGACTCGGTAGAATCGCTCGGTCAGTCGGGGAATATGTTCGGGCGCGATGCCGATGCCGGTATCGGCCACCGACAGGTACCCGGCCTGATCGTCACGCCACCAGCGCATGGTGACGGTTCCGCCGGACGGAGTGTATTTGGCCGCGTTGTCCAGCAGATTGGCAAAGGCGGAGTGCAGCTGCGCGGGCTCTCCGCGCAACCGATCAGTGCTGTCCACCTGAATCAGAATCTGCACCGGAGCCTGGTGACGCGCCAGTAGGTCGCTGCGCAAGCGGTTCAGCAAGGCGCCAACGTCCACCAGTTCCTCGCCGGATGAGGCACCTTCGGCCTCCAGACGCGAAAGCTCGAGCAGGTCTTGCACGATGGCAGTCATGCGCAGCGCCTGCCGGCGCATCTCCTCGATTTGGTTGTGCAATATCGGATCAAGCGATTCTTCCTGGGACAAGGTCTCGAGATATCCCGAGATGACCGTCAGAGGTGAGCGCAACTCATGCGAGGCGTTGGCGACGAAATCCTTGCGCATGGCCTCCAGGCGCACCTGCCGAGTTACGTCGCGAACCATCAGCAACAGCTGCCCGGCGCCGTAGGGAACCATCTGGAACAGCAGATGTTGCTCATCGACGCCTGCGCCCTGCACCACTACCGGCGAGCGATAGTCGCCGCCCCGCAGGTACTGGACGAATTCCGGGCGACGCACGAGATTGTCGATGCGCAAGCCCACATCACCCCGGGCCCGCAGATTGAGCAACTCAGCCGCAGAGCGGTTGAACCACAGGATCTCGGCGGCCGGGTTGAGCATCACCACGCCATCGGGTACCGCCGCGGTGGAATGGCGCAGCTCGCGCAGCAGTTGCCGCATACGTCGCTTGTGGTACTGCTTGCGGCGGAACAGCCGCGCGATCAGCCCAATGACATCGCCCCAGGCGCCACCGGCGTCGGGCACCTGGTCGGCGCGATCGCTGCGCAGCCACCGCAGCACGCGCTGCAGCATGTACAGGTTTCGCAGCAGCAGAATCGCCAGCAGCGCGGCCACCGCAAATCCCACGTGGCCAGTCCAAAGACCTACCAGCACCGCTACCGACACAGAGGTCAGCAGGCTCAACAGAAGTCGCCACCAGGCGGAAGCGGTCATCGAGGCGTCAGGCGTCTACGTGTACTGAGAACCTGTAGCCGGCGCCGCGCACCGTTTGGATCAACTGATCGCACTTGCATTCCTCAAGCGCCTTGCGCAGCCGCCGAATGTGCACGTCGATCGTGCGCTCTTCGACATACACGTTTCCGCCCCAGACTCGATCCAGTAGCTGTTCCCGACTGTACACACGATCCGGATGCAACATAAAGAATTCCAGCAGCCGGTACTCGGTCGGCCCCAAGGCCACCGGCCGGTCAGCGGCGCTGACCCGATGGCTGGCCCGATCAAGCGTCAAAGCCCCCCGCACTATGGGTTCACCGTCGGTAGGCCCGGAGACTCGCCGCAGCAGCGCGTTGACACGGGCCAGCAGCTCGCGCGGCGAGAACGGCTTAGTGAGATAGTCATCCGCCCCGCCATCGAGACCCGTGACCTTGTCGGCCTCCGCGGCGCGCGCCGTCAACATTATTATGGGCAGGTCACGTAGGTTGCGGTCGCGCTTGAGTGACCTTGTGAGCTCAAGTCCACTGGTGTCAGGGAGCATCCAGTCGACCAGCAGCAGATCGGGACGTCGGTTGGCGAGGGCCGAGCGCGCCGCCTGGCTGTCCTCAGCTTCCGAAACCTCGAAACCGGCGCGCCGGAGACCGAATGCGATCATCTCGCGAATCGGTCGCTCATCTTCAACGATCAATATCTGCTTCGGTGTCATAAGATTGTAATAGCGCTGGGCCGGGCAACATTAGCCATACTGCATTACGAATGCGTGACAGGCACCTGAGCGCCTCGTACTACGACCCGGTGTTGGCGGGCGCCACCGCGACATTATCGCGCACATAGGCGGGCACGGCCTGCTCCGGGGGCACGGCGCGCTCAAGCCCGTCGTGGACTGCGAGCAGCGCAATCTCGCGCGCGCGCGGGTGGATATCGGCATGCGCCGGCAGCACAGGCAAGTTCAGCGCCTTAAGTGCCGGGAAGGCGGCAAATCCGGATCCCGCTCCCAAAGCCGCCCGTTCGCCGATCCAGTCGCGCGCGGACTTGAGCATGTTTTGAGGCACCGCGACCTGCTCGGCCGTCTCGGGCGATGCATAGCCATCGCGGCTCTCGAATCCCGCCCAGTACACCTCGCCCATGCGGGCGTCATGGCATACCAGCACCCGAGTCGATCCAATAGCATCAATAAGAGCCTGCTGGGCCAGTGCACGCAGATCCGAGACCGGTATGACCGGGAGTCCGGCGGCGAACGCCAGACCTTGAGTGACACTCGCGGCCAGTCGAAGGCCAGTAAAGGCGCCCGGCCCGCGACCAAAGGCCAGCGCATCGAGCGAGCCGAGTCGCAGGCCAGCCCCCGCCAGCAGATCATCGATGAAGCTCAGTACCTGATTTCCGTGGCCGCGTTCGGCACGGGACTCGCGGCTGCTGATCTCGCCTTCCTGCCACAGGGCGACGCTGCACCACTCACTCGCGGTATCGAGCGCCAGCAGCCTCACGCCATCGCCCGCGCCGGCACGGCGCCGGCCGCGTTCCCGGACCACTGGCGCGCGCCGCGACGTAACATCGACAGCGCCTCGCTCAACTCGCGTGTCGGCCGCATAGGCGGCAGACAGGACAGTAGCGCCCGGCCATAGCTGCGGGTGCTTAACCTGGGATCGCAAATCATCACCACACCACAGTCCTCCTCGCTTCGGATCAGTCGACCGACGCCCTGCTTTAGGGCCAGTGCCGCCTCGGGCAGCTGGTAATCCCGGAATGCGTTGATTCCCTGGGATTTGAGGAACTGAGCACGCGCCCGCACTTGCGGATCGTCTGGAGGCGCAAACGGCAACTTGTCGATCACGACCAGCCGCAGCGCGTCGCCCTGCACGTCGACACCCTCCCAGAAGCTTGCCGTGCCCAGCAACACGGCACGCCCGGACTCCCGAAAGCGCCGCAACAGCTGCTCGCGCGGGGCCTCGTTCTGCACCAGCAGCGGCCCGTAGGCCAGCATGTCCGTATCCCGCAGCACTTGCGCTGCAATCCGCAGCGCCCGGTGGCTGGTAAATAAGAGGAACGCGCCACCTTCGCTCGCCTCGATGAGCGGTGTGACCAGGGCGATCATGGCTTCGGTGTGATTTGGAGAACTCGGTTCGGGAAGTTCGGCAGGCAAATACAAAAGCGCCTGGCGTTCATAGTTGAACGGGCTCTCGAGACACAAGGTCGACGCCTCCTGCAAACCCAGTCGCGCCGAAAAATGCTGGAAGTTCCCCGCCAGCGCCAGCGTGGCAGAGGTGAAGATCCAGGCACTGGGGTGCTGGTCCATGAGGGACTTAAAGCGCACCGAAATGTCGTAGGGAATGAGACTCAGCACCACTCCGCGGGGGCCAATCGCCACGCCACGGGCACCGCCGCTGAGCGGATCCTCCGGTTCGCTCATTATCTGCGTGAGCTCATCTCGCAGCGCCCGAGCCCGCACCACGCATTGCTCGAGGCCGGCCGATTCAGGTTGCAGCTCCAGCGCGTTGCTCCACTCACTCAGAGCCGCGAGCAGAGCCTCGCACGCGCCACGCTCCTCGGACGAAAGTTCCTCCCACGCCAGGCGCCGCTCCTTGCGGCCGAGCGCTGCGATCCACGTGCGCAACGGCAACTCAAGCAGCTGATTTGTCTGCGCCACTTCGGCAACCGGTACCGCACATAAGATCAGCTCGCGGCGCGCGTCATGTATCAAACTCTCGAACTGGCGGCTCGAGCAACTGATGCCAAAGAACTCCGAGGCCAGCTCCGGCAGCTGATGGGCCTCATCCAAGATCAGCGCATCGACACCCGGCAGCAATTCGCCAAAGCCGTCTTCCTTGAGTGCCAAATCGGCCAGCAGCAGGTGATGATTGACCACGACGAGGTCGGCCTCCAGTGCCGCGCGGCGCGCGGCGAACACGTGGCAGCGCGAGAACTCCGCGCAGCGCACGCCGGTGCAGGCCTCACGTGTGCTGGTGATCTGAGCACGCAGCGGATGGGATTCGCCCAGATCAGGGACCTCGGCCAGATCGCCGGTGCGTGTGGTGTCGGCCCAACTTTTGATGTCCGCGATCAATCGCTGCTGGGCACCAGGCAGTAGCGATTCCTGCGCCAGCGCATCCGAAATTCTCGCGCGACACAGGTAGTTCGCCCTGCCCTTAAGCAGCGCAGTACTCATGGGCCGGCCGAGCGCGCCGGCCAGCAGCGGGATGTCGCGTGCGTACAGCTGGTCTTGCAGATTGCGCGTGCCGGTGGAAATGAGCACGCGCAGGCCCGACAGCAAGGCGGGCACCATGTAGGCGAAAGTCTTACCCGTGCCCGTGCCCGCTTCGACCAGGAGCCGCTCGCGTCCCGCCATGGCCGCGGAGATGCGCTCGGCCATGCGCTGCTGCGTGGGCCGCGTCACAAATCCATCAAATGCCCGCGCCAGCAGCCCGCCAGGCCGAAACACTTCCGCCACCGAGCTCATGCCGGGCACCTGAAATGGGCTACAATTGCTCGCAAGAAAATGCCTCCCGGCGTCGCCGTATATACTCGGTCGCTGGCCTTAAGGATACGTCATGGCGACCGCGCCCCATACCCTTGTTTCCATGGTGGATATAGCTAAAAACGTCGCTGACTGGGTCGCCGAGGTTGCGGCGCTCACGCAGCCCGAGCGCATCTACTGGTGCGACGGCAGCGTAGAGGAATATCAGCGCCTGCGTTCAGAGCTGGTGCGTAAGGACGAGCTGCGGGAACTGCAGCAGAAAAGTTTCCCCGGGTGCTACCTGTACCGCTCCGATCCATCGGATGTGGCGCGTGTCGAGCACCTGACCTTCGTTTGCACCGCCACTCAGGAAGAGGCTGGACCCAACAACAACTGGCTGGCGCCGGCGGTGGCGCGGGCGCGCATGCGCGAACTGTTCCGGGGGTGCATGCGTGGCCGAACCCTGTACGTAGTGCCGTACTGCATGGGCCCGATCGACTCTCCCAACTCCCGCTGCGGCGTGGAAATCACCGACAGCGCCTATGTCGTGCTCAACATGTGGCTGATGACGCGCATGGGCCGCAAGGCTCTTGAGCGCATCAGCATCGATGGCACCTTCGTGCGCGGCCTGCACTCGACTGGTGACCTCAATCCGGCGCGCCGCTTCATCATGCATTATCCCCAGGACCTCGCGATCGAGAGCTTTGGCTCCGGTTACGGCGGCAACGCCCTGCTGGGCAAGAAATGTCACGCGCTGCGCATTGCCAGTTACCAGGCGCGCACCGAGGGCTGGCTTGCCGAGCACATGCTGATCGTCGGCCTGCAAAACCCCGCGGGCGAGACGCACTACGTGGCGGCCGCCTTCCCCTCCGCCTGCGGCAAAACCAATTTGGCCATGCTGATTCCTCCGGAGTCATTCCCGGGATGGAAAGTCTTCACGGTCGGCGATGACATCGCCTGGCTGCACCCCGGAGCGGATGGCCGCCTGTGGGCCATCAATCCGGAGGCCGGTTACTTTGGAGTAGTCCCGGGCACCAACGAGAAGACCAACCGCAACGCCTACGAGATGATCCGTCACGACACTCTGTTCACCAACGTGGCCGTGACGGCCGACAACGAACCCTGGTGGGAGGGTCGCAAGCACGGTACGCCCGCCATCGACTGGCAGGGGCGTCCCTACTCGCCCAGCAACGGTCCAGCGGCACATCCGAATTCGCGCTTTACGGTCGCCGCCACGCAAAATCCCAGCTACGCCAAAGCTTCTGAAGACCCGCGCGGCGTGCCGATTTCCGCACTGATTTTCGGTGGGCGCCGCCGCGAGCTCGCACCCCTTGTCTACGAGGCGCGCAGTTGGCAGCACGGTGTCCTGGTGGCCGCCTCGGTCGCCTCCGAGACTACCGCGGCGGCGACCGGCGAAGTCGGGGTCGTGCGTCGCGATCCCATGGCCATGAAGCCCTTCGCCGGCTACAACTTCGGCCACTATTTCAGCCATTGGCTGAATATGGGAGCGCGGCTTGCGCGCGCACCGCGAATATTCCACGTCAACTGGTTCCGCCAGGACGCCGCAGGCAAGTTCCTCTGGCCGGGCTTCGGCGACAATTTGCGGGTGCTGCAGTGGATGCTCGAGCGCTGCGCCGGTCGGCTCAATGCGCAGGACAGCCCCATCGGCCTGATGCCACGTCCGGAGGATCTCAACGTGGCAGGTCTGGATGTCGACCCGGCCGTGCTCAAGGAGTTAACGACGGTGCCGCCTGCCGCGCTCAGGCGCGAAGTGGCCGACATTCGTGCCTACCTGCAAGGCTACGGAGCGGCCACGCCCGGGGCGCTCTACACCGAGCTCGACGAAGTGGACCGACGATTGGGGTCGGCCGGCGCCTAACTGCGGCGCTGCCTGGGCGAGCTCAGGCTTCTTCGCACACGAACCGCAATGTCTGCGGTGATTCGCTGTCGGGAACCTTGCCCAGCCCGATCATGCCCTCGCCCGAAATCGGGATGGTGTCGCGCCGCACGAAGGCTTCTTCCTGGCCGGCCATCTGCACAAACGTGCCATTGGTGCTCTGGTCCGTCAGCATGAACCGGTTGCGGTTGAAGTCGATGCGCGCATGCAGTCGCGAGATCAGATTGCCGCGCACGATCACGTCGCATTCCTCGGCCCGGCCAATCACCACCTGGGTATTTGACTGGTCGATGACCACCTCGCGAGTGCCCACTGTCAATCGCAGCTTCAACGTGCGCCGCTGGTCGCGCGCGGTCAGCGCGAGGGCTGGCAGCATGCTGGTGACATCTTCGGTCTGCCACAGCACCTCGTACAGCGCCACCTCGGTCCCCTGGCCGCGAATCGTGGCCACGTCAATCTGCCGCACCGACGCACGCCATTCTGGAGAGAGCCGCTCGACGGTGGCGGAGGTCGTGATGATCTGGCCGGCCTTGGCCTGGCTCGTCATGCGATTGGCAGTGTGCACACTGGCACCGAACACGTCGCGCGTTTCCAGCACCACGGGACCAAAGTGGCAGCCAATGCGGATGGCTACCGGCAAGCCCTCCACCTTGAGCTCGGCATGTGCCGTTATGCGCTTTTGCATCTGGCCCGCCGCGTTGAGCGCGTCATCTGCGGTCGGGAAGGTCGCCATAATTTCATCGCCGATGGTCTTGATGACCGTCCCATTGTGCTGCTCGGTAGCGGTGCGCATGACGTCTATGCAGATGGCAATCATGTTGCGCGCGCGCTGATCACCTAGGTTGTCGAACAGCCGGGTCGAACCGACCACATCGGCGAACAGGATGGCGAGCTCGATATCCTTGACCATGTTTTTCTTGAGGCTGGCTGCGACTGCCGGTCCGACACCCTAGGACACTTCACATAAGCGAGAAACTGACCTGCCCAGAGTATACGCGAGCGGAGTCCCGTGGCCACGTCATCGGCAAGATAAGTCCATGATCGGTACCGGGAAATATCGCGCCGCAGCCTTTGGCATTTGTCGCTAGGCTTCCGCCACCGCCTGCTCGTCGCTTGGCGCCACCGGCGCCCGCAGGGCGCTCACACCCGCCCCCGGGACGCGCACTCCCTCGCTCAAGCGCTGGCGGAAGGCCCGCGCGCCAGGCTGACCGGCATACAGGCCGAACATGTGCCGGGTGATGGAGCTTAAGGGTGTTCCCGCGGCCAGCTCGCGCTCTGCGTACGCACACATGCGCGAGATCAATGTGGCCTCAGGCGGACGCTGCCAGAGGCTGTCCAGGATCTGTTGATGCAGCTCGCTAAGCAGGTAAGGACGGTGATAGGCCTCGCGGCCGAGCATCACCCCATCGCACCAGGAGAGTGCCTCGCGGGCCTCCTGGGCGGTGCGGATACCGCCGTTCAGCACCACTTGCAGCTGAGGGAACTGTTCTTTGAGCCGGCGCACGATTTGGGGCCGCAAGGGTGGCACGGAGCGATTCTCTTTGGGCGACAGGCCACCCAGCACGGCTTGTCGTGCATGGATAATGAAAACTCCGCAGCCGGCGGCACTGACGGTGGCGGTGAAGTCTGCAACCCGCGCATAGTCGCGCTCGTCGAACGTCGCTAGACGATCGCGCATCGTCCGCCCCTGGGCGCCGTCGATGATGCCGATTCTCATCTTTACGGTCACCGGGATCGACACGGCGGCACGCATCGCCGCCACACAATCGGCGACACGCCGCGGTTCTGCCATAAGGCAGGCACCAAAGGATCCCGCGTGCACCCGATCGCTCGGGCAGCCGCAGTTGAGATTGATTTCAAGATACCCCGCCTGGGCGCCAAGCCGAGCGGCCGCGGCAAGTCGCTCCGGCTCGCTGCCCCCGAGTTGCAACGCCAGGGGTTGTTCCTCCGGCTCGTGCTGCAGCAACCTGGCCGCGTCGCCCCGCAACAGGGCTTCGGCGGTAATCATTTCCGTATACAGAAGGATCCGCGAGGAGAAACCGCGCAGGAAATAGCGGCAATGACGGTCGGTCCAATCCATCATCGGCGCGACCGAAACCCTGCGCTCCGATAAAGCGACACGTCCCTCGCCCGGACCGGCCACGGGAGTGATCACTGCTGCTTGCGAGAACCCGTTAGTAGCACCGTCCGCAAGTAACCTGGTGGCCTGCGGGCCTTGGTGAGCTGCTCGAAGGCGTAGCCGAGTTCAATCAGGCGCGACTCCGACCAAGCCGATCCCATGAACACAATCCCGAAGGGCAACCCATAACTCTCACCCATAGGCACAGTGAGACTCGGTGTACCGGCGACGGCTGCGGCCCCGTAGCCCCCGCCGACGTAATGATCGCCGAGCACCTCGTCCGTCAGCCATGCCGGGGACATTGCCGGAGCGATTAACGCGTCGAGGTTCTGCGCCTTCAGCGCGGCCTCGATCCCCTCCGCTCCCGCGAAGCGGCGCGCCTTAGCGCGCGCCTCCTTGTATTTTTTCTCATGCAGAGAACCCTTAGCCTGGGCCTGCTCGAACAGCTCCTGGCCAAAGTACGGCATCTCGGCGGCTGCATTTCTTTTGTTGTAGTCGATCAGCTCCGCAAGCGACTTCGTTGGCGCTTCGGCCCTGACGAGATAGTTGTTCAGGTCATTCTTGAATTCATAAAGCAATGCTTCCTGCTCCGCTGCGTCCCACTTGCCGGCGGTAGCAATTTCGGCGTTGACGACCGTGCCGCCGGCCGCTTTGATGACGGCGATGGCTTGCTCGAATTGCGCATCAACGCCCGGATCGAAACCCATAGACTTGCGCAGCACGCCGATACGGGCGCCCTTGAGCGCATCCTTGCTTAGGTGTGCCGAATAGTCCGCCGCCACATGTCCGGCGCACGCGGCAGTTGCGCTATCACCGTCGTCTTGCCCGGCGATGGCCGTAAGTAGTGCAGCCGCATCTGCGACGGTGCGAGCCATCGGGCCGGCGGTGTCCTGACTGTGCGAAACCGGAATGATCCCGCTGCGGCTGACCAGTCCCACCGTTGGCTTGATGCCGACCAAGCCGGCGACCGACGCGGGACAGATGATGCTCCCGTCCGTTTCTGTGCCGATACCAGCTGCGGCGAGACTCGCGGAAACGGCGGTGCCGGTACCGGCGCTTGAGCCGCAGGGATTGCGATCGAGGGCGTACGGACTGAGCGTCTGCCCGCCCCGCGCACTC
>Ga0157379_10000685_pt1 | contig 27469 bp, 36 predicted proteins | sample S25metaG_FD_121802 | JGI IMG/M metagenome (GOLD analysis project Ga0157379, IMG submission 121802) | Switchgrass rhizosphere microbial communities from Kellogg Biological Station, Michigan, USA - S2-5 metaG | ecosystem: Host-associated > Plants > Roots > Rhizosphere > Soil | place: USA... | reverse complement strand
GACGGCAAATCCTTCCCTATTCCAATGGCTACAGCAGAAGGCACCCTCGTCGCCTCCACATCTCGCGGCTGCAAGGCATTGAACGCCGGTGGGGGCGTCAAGACTGTCATTACACAGGACGGGATGACCCGCGGACCCGCGTTGGATTTCCCTAGTATCGTCAATGCCGCTCGAGCTAAAGCGTGGATCGACTCGGCGGAGGGCGCTACGATTATTGCGGAAGCATTTAACTCCACGAGTAGGTTTGCGAGGTTGCAGAGGTTGAAGTCTGCTCTTGCTGGGAGGACGCTTTATGTGCGGTTTGCCACGACGACGGGAGATGCGATGGGGATGAATATGATTAGCAAAGGTGTTGAGAAAGCTTTGGAGGCGATTCAGGCCAAGTTCCCTGAAATGGATATTTTGGCGTTGTCCGGGAATTACTGCACGGATAAGAAACCGTCGGCGATTAATTGGATTGAAGGGAGGGGAAAGAGCGTTGTTGCTGAGGCGGTTGTACCCGGGAAGGTCGTCAAGACCGTGCTCAAGACCACTGTGGAGTCGTTGTGCAATTTGAATCTGAAGAAGAACTTGATTGGGAGCGCGATGGCAGGAAGTATCGGCGGGTTTAATGCACATGCGGCCAATATCCTTACCGCGATCTTCCTTGCCACTGGTCAAGACCCTGCACAGAATGTCGAAAGTTCAAATTGCATGACATTATTTGAACCGTACGTATATAATATCTTAACGCTAATATATCGCTGACATCACTTCAAGAACAAACAATGGGCAAGATCTTCTCGTTACAGTGACAATGCCCTCCATCGAAGTTGGCACCGTCGGAGGCGGCACCGTCCTTGCTCCCCAACAAGCCGTCCTGGACATGCTAGGCATCCGCGGTGCCCACCACACAACGCCTGGCGAAAACGCCCGCCAACTCGCCCGAATCATCGCTGCGGCGGTCATGGCTGGCGAACTCTCCCTCATGAGCGCCCTCGCCGCAGGCCATCTCATCCGCGCACATCTCCAGCACAATCGCAGCCAGCCTGTTACGCCCGCTATTACGCGGCCTGCGTCGCCGACCTTGTCCGCTTCCGCCTCCACTCTGAGTGCAGTGGGTGAGCGGGAGAGGGTCGCAAGGGAGTTTATGAGAGAGACTTTGAGGGTTAGTACGATACGGACAGAGTTACCGTTAGTGAAACCGACGCCCAGAGAAGCTTCGTCTTGATTTCCTTCACCTGCTTTTACCCATCACCCCGTTTATTTCGTTTTATTTCATCCATACCTCGGGTTTCATATATCCTTTCTTATATATTATATGCTGAGTATGGATACATTTTCTTGCCCGCTGTATTTTTATTTCTTTCGTCTTCACTTTCTTTCTTTTTCCATTCGTTTTCGTTTTCGCATTCGCATTCGTTTGGAGCTCCATCCCACTAATCACCACATTGCTAGAACTTCGCCCCTCGTCTCAAAATTGAAACATGGGGATAGGATTAGGATACCATCATTTTCCTACGTATACACCACAAAATCACACTTTAGATCTTGTACATAAATATACTGTATGCATACAAAATTCGCAGAAATCGTTGACTGTGTAGTTGGTTCTATTTATTATAAAACTGATTCAGAAAAACAAAGTATTACCAGGACTATTAAAACCCGTAAGTTGGTACCAAAACCACATTAATTTCATAGTTATTTTGTTTCAGAATTCAGCAGGTAAATAGTACTATGGATTGATTTCTGAGCGTAGAATGTCCACAAGACTACACTTGAATTAACCTATATTATAAAATCCCATCCAGTAACAACAAAGCAATGATAGGAAAATGCGGGTTCAGTGTGATGTTCAACGAGGGGTATGGACTCTATGAAATCCATGGATATAAATTAAATTGCCAAATAAAGGTGTCCTTAACGGTAGAATTAGACATTGCTAATTGATGTGTTATAGGAACAAGCAAGAGGCAATGATCGTGAATGCGACCATGAGTAAACCGACAGATGTTCTGAGCATTGTCGCCCCGTTATCACTGCTCTTGTGGCCAGTGTCTTTAGGAGCACTTGTGGGAGCTTGGGCCACACCATCAGCATTGGTCGCAGCAGCAACGAAGGTTCCGAGAGGGGCCGCCACAGATGAGGCTATGGGGGATTTAGACTCTCGATGGCAGTACAAGAAGCCCGTAAAGCGCACCTATGAAACCTGTCTTAGCCCCTTGCACGTCAGATGCCAGAGCCGCATCAGCGTTGCTGGGAACAGTGGACAAGAAACCCATTCTTGGAAGGTCGCTCGAAGGATGTGTTAGATTCCCATAATAAAATGCGATTAGATTTCTGTCACTGTGTTTAGGGACTGATGCATCTTCCAGGATTGTGCAGGACTCACGACTTCATGAAGGGGTCACCAAGAATCCAGCTCATCAAAGCACCAGGGCCTGGAGCATCAGTTGGAAGAATCGAACCCGCGGTACAGTCGTTTGCATTGTCTTGAGCAGAAAGGAAATCGCGGGGATCAACTGGGAATTCTTTTCCACCAATAACGAAACTCAAATGCACTGGTACATTGCAGGGAATTGGAGGGCCGTCGTTCGACGAAGAGGTAGATGCGCTGCTGCCAGAAATTGTGGTATAAATGCTGCTGACCAAGTCGTTCGGTCCGGCTAAGAAAGAAGTCCCCTGTAATAGCCGCCTTGTTAATTTGGCTTCTGAGGATTCGGAGATACTTACCGAATCAATTAAAGCAGTGTAACCGCTCGAAAGGTCCGGTTTCGGAAGCTTCTGCCCATTCAAGATAACATCGTCCAGCGGAATCTCCCATCGACTGCAGGAGAAGTTCAATTGAGTGTGCACTGAATAATTCAGATTGAAAATACATACGCAGGGTACAACTGTTTGAAGAAGTAAGCATAAGGATCGGGATTAAAACTTGACTTCACATACCTCATTACGGCTTGTCGAGGGAGCCGCAATTCCCCCTTCAGTCGAAGAGTATAGTCGCACTGGAACCCATGTTAAGGAGCTCTCGGAAACACCATCTGGAAGAGACCCAATTGTAAGTTGTCCGACATTGCCACCGATTTCCACATCTTCGCGTTCCAACGTAACCTGCGAAACAACACATCAGTTAGCATGCAGTGGCTTAACATCTGAGACCTACTGTAAATAATGGGGACTCGAGCTCGCCGGTCGCTACCATACGACCAAAGAAAGGACCTTGGGTGGGAAGCTTTTCGATGAACGCGTCTGTAAGAGCCGTATCAATCTGTCCAGTGGCTGCTGTGGAAGACTCCAACAAAGCTGTTTAACAGGTGAGTATATGCCCATGGATAAAAATTAGAGCTTACTTTGGAAAATGACACTCCCCGAAACAGGATTGGGAAACCCAATTCCGAAAATACCACTCAGCCCTTGATCGCTAAGACCAGTATTCGTCTGGTCTACTGCAGCAACTGACTGATCGTCAAGGGATAAACCGGCCACTGTAACAGTGCCTGTGCCGATGGTACCACTTGCAGAGGTAGGATGGGTAGAATCGCCGTAGTCAAGCTCAACTGGCATTCCAAGAGAATGAAGCTGTTTGGCATTTAATTGAGGGGTAGAACCGATATTTGAACCACAAGAATCTATGGTACAGTCCGTGGTTATAGCCCATAAGTCTGAAGAGCCGGTATCTGAATATCACAGCGGAAAAATTATTGAGTATTTCAGGACGACAAGTAGTAACGGCGCACCAAATATGACTGGCACAGTACTTGACCCCACAGTGACTTCTATAGAATATGCACTGGGAGGAATAAGCTTATGGACTTTTGGTTGGGACATAGAAAATGAGTTTACTTGTCTGCAAAGTCTCCTAATCCTATGGCGCCGCTTTGGGTCCCTCGTTTAGAGAGTTTTCCAGAGAGGGCTCGTTTAATTGGCACTGTCGTCGACAAAGAACGTCTCGCAACCCCCGGTGTTGCTTGAACTAAAGAGTTTCCTATTAGAATAACTAAGACCGCGGCTGAAAGGAGTGTCATAAGTTTTGGACGGAGGGTGGTGAGGAGAGGCATACTGCATTGTGGTCTATAAGTATTTGATTGATGCAACAATCATCAGGGTTAAGCGGCGTGCGAGGAATTGCGCTGAAAACGGTCGGAAATGTACAAAACCTAAACGTGTTACTTGAATGTGGGCGAAATTCACACAGCAAATTGTCAACTGTATAAACATTGAAACCCTGTACCATTGTTTAAAGTCACTGAAGGGTAGTGGTTGTTATGACCGGTTATTATTAGTCGTTTTGCCGGATTATTTGACGTGCCATTGCCAGTTCCTTGTATGGTAATCGACCATCAGGCATCGCAGCTTCGGAAATGATGCACAGCTTAAACGTTCGCAACTATGCTAATAATAGTATACAACAGAAACAATCTCAGCGGGGTTTAGCGTGACAATCAGGTAAGTATGCGTGTTATTGTATTTGGTGAGTGATTCGCCTGTAAACATCTTCAATATGCTGGATGTACTCGTCGGCATTTTCATCGCGCATGTTACCAGGTGGAATATCCAGTGTGAAGGAAGGGGCGTATAAAGGGAACGCATCGTGGTCAGGAATATCCGTCTCCAAGGAAATGGGTTGACCAAGCTGGTAGAAAAGGAAATTTAGCCGTTGACCCATAAAGAGAGCATCAGGAATTCAATTACATACCGCTAGTGCTGATATATAACTCCATGCCCTCGCAACGTTGGGAGAATCATAGCCCCCTATAACCAATTCAATGGAACCTGTACAATATGATTTAAAGAAGAAGACAAATTGCTTACCACCGCCTAAAAACAATGTCTTACAATTCCAAGCTAAAATTTTCGAAATACACCATCCGAAACTACCTTCTGAAGCACCTAAACTCCAATTCCATATCCCGCAGGGATCACCTGCTAGACCATCGACACCACATTGCACGACTACAAAATCAGGATTAAAAGCATTTTTGACAGATTCGACACAGTTAGTCCAGATTCGATAAAAGGTTTTATCGCTCGCGCCACGTTGTAAAGGGATCGAAAGGGTGTATGGGTCTGAAGGCTGTGGATCCGGTAGTGCCGCTAAATGCGATACCGGAAAGAAACCAGGAGCAGAATGGTGAACAGATAATGTCAAAATTTGCCCTGAGGCTGATCCTGCAAATGCTTGTGATACAGCGTCGGAAAAATGGAGATCCAGATCCAGATACATGACTCTTGACTTTGGCGGTCGTTTGAGGGCGAGCAGTGCCAAAGTGCAGTCAGCTACATAGCAAAAACCAGAAGCTCGTGCTTTATGTGCATGGTGCCTTCGTTAAATGAGTCAAAAAGCCAAAATTAAAAGGAAATTAATACCTTCCACCATCCCAGTTGATTGCAATATCGGTTCGCCCTTGTTTCAGTAAGGTGGCGGCAGTGAGCGATGCTCCCGCTACAAGTTGAACATATTTATCGAGACCAACAAATGGCGGACAGTCCTGGTAGATATTGTTTATAAAGATTTTAAGTGCATAGTGCACTCCTTACATCTTCTAATCCATTTTCAAGGGTCAAGGGAGTAGTATTTGTTGGCGGATCCTTTGCTTCAGTAGACAAAACACTGTCAACGTATTCCTCTTCGTGGTATGCGAGTAAATTTGCTCTACTTGCAGATAAAGGTCGTATTACCCGCAATCCATTATGGTTTTCTTTGGAAAGGAGCCCTAACGACTGAACAAGTGAATGGACGAGAGCTGAACGGCCTTTGTTGGATGGAAGTAATGATGAGGCCTAAGAGCCGAAGGTATTTATTATATCATAATATGAGTTAAGAAGCATAGTTACTAACTCTGACCAAGTCTTCTGAAACAATGTAAGCAACTCTTCGTGATGACATGGATTGTTTTGAGTGTTATCTAAAGTTAGCTCGGCGTGTCGCGTCCACAGGTGCTCACAGCGTTCCAATGCTTAGCGCTTAGTCCAAATGTCTATCTCTCCACATTACCACAGGTGACGATGAAACCCCAGGATCGCCGTCGGTTATACAAGACACTGCCCATTGCCGAGAAGGAGACAAACCAACATGCCCGTCGTGAAAAAGTAAGGAAGTCTCACTAATATCGCACCGCATACCATCACTGATCAACATTACAGGCTTTGGAAGAGCAAAAACGGGTCAGTTCTTTAGGGTATCCTGAATTACGTATTAAAATATCGCCCCAGAAACGAGCTCTACGAGTAGAATCGTCGCGGAACATCGATGCATTTGCTAATCTTTCACTAGGTCACGAGGATGACCTTGAAGAGGAGCCAGAGATCTTACGCGAAGGAGTCGCGCATCTCGTATCATTTCTTCCTTCTGAAAATAATGGAACTCTTCCTGGGCGATTATCTCGAAAAGATCGGAAGGCCAATGCAAGGTTTGCGAACAAAATCATGTATGCCGAACTGTTGGAGATGAAGGACGATCCTTCATATGAGCCTTCAAACCACGATGACGGTCTTCCCCCGGATCTTGAGACAGCTTGGGTTGCATTAGCTCCTGTTCCCCAAGGTAAACGATGTCTCGCTGTATCTAACCAATCCACAAATGTTCCGGGCACAGGTATTTGCGATATTTATTGCATCATTGCTCTCATTGATATTTTTCCCTCATTAGTTACAAACACATTTTTAAAATCACGTCTGAAAGGAAGAACAATTTTAACATTTCCCTCTCCGCTTCCACCACGGACCATCTTGGACTGCATTTTGGATGAAAATTGGAAAACAAATGGTATTCTTCATGTTTTGGACGTCGTGCAATGGAAAGGCCAGGAAGTAGGAGAATGTGAAGCCAATTTTCGGTAAGCAAAGTTCTGAGATCGGTCATTTTCTTTCTGATATCTCCCGCAGATTTTGGTGGCGAGATACGCGGCTCGCCGAACTTGTATCAATACCCCCACTTCTGTATACTGAACATGAACCACAATCATCTGTCGCCATAAACTCATCACAAATTTTCACTTATCCAACATTGTTCATTCCCGTACCCTATCACTTAGATCTTTCTGCTCATTCACTTCTCTCCTCCGTGATACCCCTCTGTCGCTCCTCTCGGTCTATTCCAATCATTCTTCCCTCAGGATCAGACTCTACCGAACAGGAGGAGCATATGGATCTCGATCAACAACCGTCGCGAACTGGAGTAGCTGAGATATATTCAGATGGTTTACTATTATATGTATCCCAAGCTTCTTACGAACCGGGAACGTCACCACTAAGTTCATGGATTCCTCATAAAGCACTGGTTGAAGGTCAAAGGAGTCCACTGGCAAATTTCGAAAGGTGAATACCTACTTTCCTGGGTAGACTGCCTTAATAACGCTTCCATTTGCAGGCTGGTGAGTCGACGGAAGACGCCGCCATCGACTTCAGATGAAGTGGCTATGGAGTCATAAGTTATCTACTCGAATAGCTAATCTTCGTGATATGGACATAAGCCCTGTAAGACAGATGTTGGAGTAAATTTTCTTACCAGGATCCCAATTTGAATATTTCCCTACATATTGTGATGCGTATTGATTCTGTGCCTTTCCCTCCCGTCTTCAGTACTAGCTTCGAGTGAAGTATTGTAACATTACCGTAAATGCGTTATATTACTAGTATTAAATTGATTAACGAGAAAACCGGCGTTACTTTGTGACAGTCACATATTACCACCCCAAAATTGCCTTGTGCCATACTTATCCTCTAGAATTGTACGTGCTTTCGAGAACATTGTAAACTCTTCAGCTAAATTATGTTTTAGGTGGAATGCTACCACACGATCTTTGCTCCAAAATCCAAAATGCGTTCCGAGCGCGTCATCTGCAGTTACCCGTAGAGCACACATATCAAAACCTCGGCATTCTCTCCATCTTACTACGGAACGGTTTTATTACTAGTCTCACTAGAGGAACGACGGACGAACCTGATCCTATCGCATTTCATTCCGTGAGGGAATCGCAAAGACGAATATGGGCGACGCTGAAATACCGCGACGATCAACCTGTTCTGAGCAACATGGAGCTAATCAGCTTGCCCAGCAGGCGTATATACATGGATGTTAAAGATTTACGGCTTATCGCTTCGGGAAGAAGAGCAAAGTTTGTGAAACCGTTAGGAATGGGAGAGATTGGTATTGTGAAGACAAACGAGCCTCAGTGGTTGGAAGTTCGGGAAGCTTTGAGATTAAACAAAGGGGGAGAGATTATATGTAGGGCACGGTGATAACAGTAGTAATTCAGATGTAATGTTTTTGTTATTTTACCCTTTTATCGACTGCAAGACTCCTCATCTACAAGATCTGCCAATTCTGCCCTAAATTCTATCGCTCTACTACAGAAAGTCAATACCGATTCCTGCCTGGAAACCGCGCTGTAGTCCATCGGATTTGGAGGCTACGAGAGGAACCGAGAAGTTGACTTCGACACGAATGGGATCAAAGCGGTAGAGGAGACCAAGGCCTACCGATACAGAAGGTTTAGATAGACTAGACCGGACAGTGTCGACAAGCTGCGCAGCTAAGACGCGCCGTTAGCTTGCATGAAGCCAAGAAGAAAGTTTGGACGTCACATACATCGGTCCAGTGTATCTAGCCTTCCGGCATTGACAAATAGGTGTGTTTTGACCGGCCAGTGCGGTTTACGAGGTATATTGCCTATGAGACTTGCGCCTGCCGCCCAGTAAACCTCACCGCCCAACGAATCACCTAAACAATATGAGCCCCGGTTTAGATGCAAACAATAATGCTATACCTCGATCCCGAGGTCCCATCGAATTGTATTTGAAAGACCGTAGACTAAATGGACCACCCATTTGGAAACGATCGTTGAAGAGAGTTTCGCGCGAAGGATTCAATGGATAAAGGAGGCCAGCTCGTGCGGACACAGACAGACTCTGAGATACAGATTAACCGTCGACTCGCAAGAGGTTACAGATACGCACCTGACCCCATCCAATACGCCGAGCCGCTTGGGAATCCAATTCAGATTTGAAGAAAGTAGCATTTCCACCTAAACCCGCCAGTTCCTGTGGTGGGTATTAGGAGAGGAGCCAAAACGAATGCCACCAAACACACCTGGGAAAGCTTTAGGTACAATCCACGTGCGGGAACAGCAACTGAATCCCTTGTATCATGAAGAAATGTGTGAGAAAGGGCCGATTTGACTGTAAATCCAGCTGCTTCCCGAATACTAGTGGAAGAGAAAGTGAACACATTTGTAAGATAGGGCCGTGACCACGCACCTGATTGAGGCATCAGGACTAAGATCCCCAAGATGACGCAAAACAGCCTCGTATGCAATCTCGTGTGATCCAAAAATGGACGGTGTCTTTGACATACAATGTCAGCACGGCTTGCGATATTCTTGCTCCTCAAGAACTCACTCAGCTCACCCTAATAGCAGCTCTGATCCCTTTAAGAGCTTCTTTGCAGCTTGCAAAGCTAGATAGATCCTTCTCGTGGCCGAATACTGAGAGTATTCCCGTGGTACGAAGGTCGGTGCTAAGAGGTGCGGTCAATGCACCTGAAAAGGCATGTCTGGTATGAGATCCCCAGGAAATCGATGCATCAAGGTTCTCTCCTCCTCCGAAAACATTTCTCAACCTTCCAACCATACTCTGTTATGGGGGATGTGAATAGATTGTGCAGCGTTAGATGCGATATCCTGACGTACAGCAGTTCCTTCATTATTTCCTATCTCTGTCGCAGTCTTGAGGAAACGGCGGCCGCGTTCTGTGCATTTTATGACAAGATCAACGTCCTGAGACTCTGCGAATTCATCACGACTCCGTTCCAGCGTTGGATTTATGGAAGCAAATATGTCTGAGCGGACGAGAACATCAGATATCCTCCTAGTTTTATGCAAGGCAGACTCCAGCGTTTCGAGTGTGGCAACATGTCCAAGGGAAGACCTCTCGTCGAATAAAATTGGGTTTATAATGGATGACAGAAAGGATGCTCGTGTGCGTTCCGCTCCAATGATTCGAACAGCTCGAATCCGGGTAGGTGTTGTGAGGTTTCCATTCACCTGGAGACATTTCAGGAAAGTCTGAGAAACACTGGGATACACTTACGAGTTCTGTGAGCCTCCTCATCTGTGATTCATAGTCCCCTCGGAGTCTCCGTTGCAAACGTTCCTCCTGCCATTTCAGTAGTACGTCAAGGTCCTCTTGAGAGGGCTCCATGTCACGAGGAGCAGACGTATTAGCCAATGGAGGACGCAATCCAGGGATTTTTACCCCTTCCTGCAAACTAAACTCAGTATTCCAGACAAAATCGATAAAAATTTAGCTTCGCACCTCCTCATCTAGCATTTTTGTTAAGTTCAGGAGTGGGATCCACAACGGTCCACACTAGGTAGTTCTCGATCTACTACTAGTACTCGCCAGTATCAATGAACGGTGAAACTTGAAGTTGTATACAAAATATCTACTTCTTTTCGATGGACTATTCTTGAAGCTCGTCCAGGAGTGGATCCCCATAAGCACTCTTGGATGCATCCTCATTGGTGACCTTTGGATTACTATTTGGTGAGTAATGATTGCCGTTCTATTTGTTCAATTTACAGTAGTTGGCAATACTGCAATTGGATATGCCCCAATTCCCTCGCGAAATTTGGCTATTTTCTTGCGCCGGGTTTCGGGACTAGGTGTCGTGGATATACGGTCTCATCTCGTCAAGGTTCCATTGATTGTGGATTAATTGTTCGTTTCTTTAGAGGCATTCCGTGCTCGGAGACTTGATGCCACAGCTTTCGTCCGAAAATTAATATACTGCGGTGTATTCTGCCGTCTCCTGGACTTCATCCATACCCACAATGGTTCCGCATTCGTTCTGGGGCCTCGACTTTACCTGTCGATGCTCTCTTCTTTCTCTTCTCTATAACGCTTGCTTAAACGGCTGCTTTCATCTCCAAATCTAGAACTGACAGGTCGGAAGAGTATTCTTGCAGCACAATTTCGATGGTACGCGGAGCTAAATCGTTCCATTTACCGTCTGCGAAGGATACATGGAGTATTCTGTGGCGAGTGCGTTCTTTGTTAAGTAAATAGTTCTGGGGGAAGCGGCCCGATAAATCCTAATTTTTGACTTTGACTTTGCTTCGAATCACAAGCAAGGCTATCTCCGGCCCACTCGTGCTTCCTTGACACCACCTTGTAGTTGGACGTGGCGGTAGTCTTTCTACACGTGATGAAGCAAACCGGAGTTACAAAGAGGCAATTTTTATTTGTCAGGCTACTTTCTTCTTTTCTTCCAAAGAATAATTTACTGCAGCATCTCTATAGGTTCTGGAATGATTGTAGTGAATGAATGCTCAGTTAAAATATTACAATACCCATTTTCAACGTATACAGATCGTATGGGCACGTTCTCTGCTGGAAGTACCACAGAAATATCTCCTTGACGCAAAAATGATGGGGCTTCCTTTGCGCTTCTCTCAAGGTTCTCGTGCATCTTGGATCATATACTGGCGCCACCTCGAACACTGTATCCAAAACTACCTAGACTTTTTCTCAGAGCTTCTCACCCTACCAGCGGGCACAACTTCGTAGGATCGTCCTGCTAGCAAGCACTATGCTTCCATTAAGGCATTATTTCTTCGCTCTCGTGATCCTTTTCGCTGTTTTTCCGGAATGACCAGAATTTCTTCCCCAGTCTGGACCGGGCCGTTATGTGGCTCTCCACAGTGCTGTTCCACAGTGGTGTGAGATAAATAGTTGATGCGCTTGCCCACAATATCTTCAAAAACGTCCCAATGCCTTCAACGCTTTGGATCTCGCTTTTGCTGCTCGTATCTGCCTGTACCACATTTGCAGCCAACTTTACAGTGGTTGTCAATGGAACGCCTTCGCATAGCATCCCCTCCACACTATGTAAGTTTTATGAGATATATTTCTCTTTTTAAAACTCACTTTACTTCTGTAAGATGGGTTAATGTTCGAGGTATGTCCTCAATTTCTTTAATTTTCTTTTTATTTATCCCACATTTTAGGATATTAGTGTACGTTCTTCATAGAAGTTACCGCCCTTTGCGTTAGCATACTCATTTATTTCCGACCTCTCTATGTTTAGCATGTAAGTTCTTTTTGTTAATCCCTATTAGAGGTATTGATGAAGGTCTTAGAGTGGTGATGGAGGTTTATATGCTGAGATGCTGCAAAACCGAGCTTTCCAACAAGTAGCGCCTAGTATGCGTTTTTTTACGGTTCTACCCAGCATGGTTTACGAATTCAATCGAACTAGATACTGCTGCTGCACTTAATGCTTGGAGTGCTATCAACGGAGCAACCATTGCTGTCGTCTCTAATACTACCCCGCTGTCGAGTGCACTTCCCAATTCGTTGCAACTCACTGTGCCATCCGGCAAGACAGGTGCTATTGGTGTGCAAAACTCGGGCTTCTTCGGTAATCGTGTAATACTGCTTCTCTACGGATCTATTGTTAACACCGGTTTGCAGGAATTAACATCAATGCGTCGTGGACTTACAACGCCTCTTTCTTCTATAAACTTCCCAGTGGCTCGACATTTAAAGGACCTTTCACCGTCGCCCTTAAGTCAGCTTCCGGTCAAACGTTTGCCTCTGCCAGTATTCCAGTCACAGCGAGTCCCAACGTCTGGACACAGGTTTCGGTCCCATTGAGGCCAACATCATCTGCTTCTTCAGTTAGCAATGTCTTTACTGTTACCGTAGATGCCGCCGCCGCATCTGGGCAAACAATCTTCTTCAATCTCTTTTCTCTTTTCCCTCCTACATTCAAAAATCGCCCGAATGGCATGCGTATCGATATCGCAGAGGTACAGAGGGGACCTTTCTTTTAGAATGCATCAAGCTCATATTTTGTTTTCAAGACGCTCCAAGCAGCAGGCCCATCTTTTTTCCGCTTCCCTGGCGGAAATAACCTTGTAAGTAAATCCGACTCGTTTCTGATCGCTGTCGTCTGACCATCCCGCAGGAAGTAAGACTTGTCATTTTATAAAACGGGGAGTATCTGATACTCTGCGCAGGGGCAAACCTCTGCACAACGTTGGATTTGGAATAATACCATTGGACCTTTGACCCAAAGGCCCGGCCGTCAAGGTGACTGGGGATACGTTAACACTGAGTTAGTCAATCCCCCATAGCCTTGTTCTGAATGGCCTGTAATCAATCTACAGTGGTCTAGGAATCATGGAATACCTCACCTGGATCGAAGATATGGGAATGCAGCCAATTATGGCCGTGTGGTCCGGTTACTCGCTCAATGGTGCATCCATCGCTCAGGATGGCCTGGCCCCCTATATTCAAGAGGCCAAAAATCAAGTGAGAAATTCTTGGATTCACGACTATGAAGTCTTCTGACGACCCAACAGATCGATTTCGTGATTGGCAACCCCGCTACAAATGCAATGGGTGAGCGATAGCTGAACAAGGGAATCCTAGATAGTCCTTGCTGATGTTATTCGTTAAGCTGCGAAGCGTGCTGCATTAGGTCATCCTGCTCCCTTCACTTTGAACTATGTCGAAGTAAGCCCAGCGGGTGCTGGTTCACGGTCCCTTACTGATGTGGCCTCTAGGTTGGCAATGAAGACTTTTTCTCTTCTACGTAAGCGACATTAGATATTAACTTCTAGTTAACATATTCAATGATTGGCTTCCAGTTATAACTACCGCTGGCAGCAGTTTGTTGGAAACTTATCAGCAGCATACCCTCAAATCAGTAGGTGTGGATTTCAGAAATCGATTCTCAGTTTCTTATCGATATCCAGCTTTCATTGCCACAAGCACCGCTTTCAATCCGAACCTGACACCCAATCCGAAAGCATGGGATGTTCATGTCTACCAGACCCCTCGTGAGTTTCTTCCGTATATGAAAATATCTGTCCTAATAACTGTCTTAGAGTGGTTCGCCCAAAACAGCTTCATTTATGATGGTTTCCAGGTATATCAAGCCCTGCCGCTTTCCTGCACTACTCTAATTCTTTTGCCCCCACAGCGAAATGGCACCATTTATTTCGAAGGGGAATACGCCGCTATCTCCACAAATTCTAGCAACATTTTTGGCGCCCCTGCTCAAGGAAGACTTACTTTCCCAACTATGCAGAGTCAGTACAAGTTCATTTACTGTGCATTGTTTAGCAACTTAAGAAATAACAGGTTCCGCTGGAGAAGCAGCATTTATGACTGGTCTTGAGCGGAATGCAGACATTGTCTTTGCAGCATCCTATGCTCCTCTTCTTGGTGTACGTGATATTGTTATGAAGCACAAATCGCCAAGCTGACGACAATCTATAGAGTGTTGATAACAATCAATGGGTTCGGGATGTGTGTTTTTCGTATCTGCTGATTTATTGATATCTCCTTAAGACACCCAATCTCGTTGGATTCAACGCAAACTCAGTCATCAAATCTACTAGCTACTACGCACAGCAGGTTAGTATTTTCGTCATTCCGCTACGCCATATATTTGAATAGGACCACAGTTGTTCAGTTTGAACCGTGGTGACCAATATCTCCCAAGTACTTTACCGAACCGCAGCGGTCTTACCTTCTGGAGTGTAACTCGCCGTACTTCCACATATGAAATACTTATCAAGGTATAGTAATTTCATCTTTGAAATAAATTTAAGTCTAACTTTTGATGGTAGATCGCAAATACCGACACCGCCGCGTCGACTCTTACTTTCCAACTGCCCTTCAACACCGTTGCTTCAACTGCAACTGCAACTGTTTTGACAGGTCCGGCTACGACTTCCAACACCCCCACTGCGCCAAACGCGATAGTTCCCAGAACAAGCACGATCCGGGCTGGGAAAACATTCTCGTTCACTGCCGCACCAGTCAGTGTTAATGTAATCAACGTTGTTGCTCATTAAGCGGACACACTGGAGGACAATGTAATTAATCAGGTTACTATGTGTACTGTAAGGATTTGACGAAGTTCGAACAACCGTTATGTTTCTTTTATTGGGTGCTACTAGGGAAGCAGAAATTTTATAGGGCTGACGATTCTGAACAGCTGAGTGAGGCTGTAAATACAATTTGGCCACGCGGGAAAACACTTTGCAGTGCCAGTATCCATTGTACGGCCACGAAAATCGAATTGAATCTCACATTGAGAACCAATCTGTCTAAAGTAACCAAAGGATCCATGAATTAGCGCTATTATTTCGGGATTCATGACATGGTGGTTTCGATGGGATGAGGAAACGATGGAATATACGATAGAACTAACTGGACAGAATTCTAACCCTTTTAAGTGGATTCGTGCTCCTGAGCTTCCAGCATAGACTTAAACAGGCCGTGCCGTTCACCCAACTGATAGGTCAATGTCATCTGTTCCAAAGTGGTAGGTCCATCCTCTGGAGAGAGTTCCAGCTAAACATATCAAACATATCAAAGAATTAGTAGCGCTACACGTAACGAGGGAGTTAAAAAAATTAAAATACCAAGGATATCACGTCTTCCAAAATATGAGCTTGGCCTGCTGCAACGCCTTTGAATCCCACATAATTTGAATTAACAATGTGGACGTGGAAGTGATCTGAAACAATTAAATTCTGAGGTGGTGAGAAGACAGCTGGAGATACGTACAATATGAGGGTTGATAGTGGATATAGAAGCGTAATGACTGCTCTCCGTCCAGTCTCCATTTCTCCTTTACCACACGACCGGCTTCTCGACGGATGGACTTCAACATAGGAATATGTTTTCTCCTTAGGTCACGAAGAGTTGAAATTGAGGGAGAATGCACCAGAGCCATAAGGTACAAAGAAGGAATAGTTTTCAGATCCCATTTCATATCCGGGAGAAGAATATAACCAGTATCCGGTGAAGGATCCTCATATAAGATCTTATTAGATTCTACCTTATGGGAGAGAATGTTGTAGACCCTATCAAAGAACCAAGTACTTTAGCTGGTGACGTAAGGTTGAATATCAACGCGTACCATTCGAACCGCGAACGAGGAAAATCATTGATATATGGTTGGACTATTTTACGATATAGTTCGGGTGTTTCAGTCACCATTACAAGGCGCTGTCTCGAGTACTACAGACCAAAATGAGATACTTGGGGGGGAATAAAAAGAATATGCACGTACTTTGCGAATATGAACATCTGTGGCGGGGAATATCATATTTATTTTGACGTCTGGAATTTCTGATTTTCTATCAAGCCATCCGAATAGCCAGTGATACTTAGAGTCCTATTAGTTTCGTCTGACGGTACAGAACGCCACAAATTCGCCTTACAATGTCGTTAGCTTCTATTAGAGTAACACTTTCCAAAAATTCCTGGATCAATGAACCGGAGACATCGGGAGAGATATGAGTTCTTTGTAAGGAGATAACTGCAGGAACAAATGTCTGTCCGTCTTCGGATGGCCTTGGGAGAGATCCCAATACGTGGATGGAGTGGATCAAAGGATCTGGTCAAACCGTTTACCAATCTAATTAATTCAAAATATTTATGAACCATACCATCATCTAGAACTCTTTCAAATTGGAATTGACGAAGAAGAGCGATGTCGACTGGAGAATCCATGAATAGTCGGGAGAAGAAACCAGTGACGCGATCTGTCACTTGTGACTGATTTCCTATTTGGGTTATGGTGTTGTTATTGACAAGGTTTCGGAGATGGAAACGCCCAAGAAGGGTGAAGGGGAATGAACACGAGTCAGATGGGCCTCTATATTTGCAACAACAGCTCTCTTCATGCCGGTCTTGTCGTTGCAGGTCTGCAGCTGATTGGTCGAAGGTCACGTGATGAAGTGGCGTTCGACGCCACCGGCAACGACACGAGGCAGTCAAAAACTATGTTTGCACCGGGATGCGAATTCACCCTTCCTTCATTCCCTTCTCCCTTGACATTTTAATTTCTTAGATTTTGGTCTTGCTTATTCATGTTCGTCTCTTTGCTTTTAATATGTTCATTGATCACCTCTGTTACGACTTACGATCTGGCAAGCATTTATTTCCTTCTTTTATTCTTCTTATCTGACAACCTAGTACTGTAGGTACGAGAATATGCCGGGAATTCCTTCTTCGACGATGACCTCTGGTCATACTTCGATTTCATGGACAATCTAACACACGGCAACGTCATCTACGTCGACAGAGACACTGCATTCCAGTATGGCCTGACTTACGTTAGTGGCCAAAACACGGCAGTTATCCGAGTGGACAACTTCACCACTGTTCCCTTTGGTCAAAATCGAAACTCGGTGCGTTAGTTCTTGTTAGTTGACCACTAAAGACTTCATGTCACGTAGGTACGAATCACATCAAAGCACCAGTATAGTTTAGGGAGCCTTTGGATATTTGATGCTCTCCATCTCCCAGTAAGAACAATAGTATTAAGGAAAATTGTTATCTAACCTCACCATTATTCCAAGTTCGGTTGTTCCGTATGGCCGGCTTGGTGGACCAAGGTTCGTAACATTATTGCTAGTCCGTGCTAGGCGACAACGTTTCACTCCAGGGTCCTCTTTGGCCTAACGATGGTATATATTACTACTTTTTCGTATTACCCCCTTTTGATCATCTCTTTGAACTCAGGAGAAATAGATATAATTGAAAATATCAACTTGGCACAGAATAATCAAATGGCTCTCCATACGCTGCCAGGGTAAATTTTCAAATCGTGTAAAAAAAGGAATCTCTAACCAATTATTCTAGTTGCTTCCAGGTATCCGCCCCTGGCCAACCCAGCACCTCGGGAGTAAATAATGATTGCTCCCAACCTTCCGGTTGTCTTATCACGGATACCGACCCTCGAAGCTGGGGCCAGACCTTCACGTCGGTCGGAGGTGGCGTATGGGCTACACAGTTTGATTACACAGGAATATAGTACGTCTGAATGGTTGGCCACTGCCTCATCTATTGATAACTTGTCTAGTATCTGGTTCTGGAGTGTACGCACTACTGTTACTCGTACTTTAATTCGAAAGCGTTAATCCTTTTTCAGAGGTCTGAGGTTCCCGCGACTCTTTTATCAGCTTCGCCTACTAGTCCCTTGGATATTTCTGGTTGGGGCACTCCAACTGCCTCGTTTCTGGCCGAAGGATGTGATATTTCCGAATTCTTCACTCCGCAACAACTCGTCCTGAACATCGATCTTTGCGTGCGTGTTTTTTCAAATTTATTACAACAGATAATATCTGAAAACTTCGACACAGGGAGATTGGTGTGTAGTCATTCATGTAGCACAGAATAACTGCTGAAATGGCCATCAGGGCGGGTGTACCGTCGATATACGCATCTAGTTGCGGTTCACAGCCGCCAAATGACCTGACTAATCCTGTCTCCTCCCAGAATCCGCGGACGCCCAATTGTTACGCCGATAATGTTGTCGGATCTGGTGACCGATTTCATGACGTGAGTCTATGGTCAATTCCACTTCAAAACCCACCTCATTTTATTTTGGAAGGCATACTTTGAGATTAATCATATTCGTGCTTATACGACAGCAGCTATGCCTATCCAGACATCTGTTCCCAATATTGGACTCGCAGGTGACCATTTGCCCACAAACGGAGTGGCGAGAAATAGTTTTGGTTTCTCATTCCTTCTCCTAGCTACTCTCTTTCATCTGGTCTGGCTTTTATCATAATTTGGGATATAAATATTTTTTGTTATTGATACATGTTATTAGAGTACAGGGTATGAATGGGATCAATATGGGATATTTGGTAAATTATACAAGCTTAGCCATGAGCATCATTCGTGTGAAGTCATCAAACGACATGGTTTTATCAGGTGAGCTTGAGAAAAAGGAAATCATCTCATGGATCTTTGTAAAAGGTACATCAGCCGAGAATGCGAAGGAAAGAGCAAAATAAATACCTCATCTGCTTTGATCTTTTCCTTTAGCAATTCCGCAATCTGGGAAATATCCTTATAATTTATTCGTTTCTTCATGAGCTCTATTTCAGATAACGGGGTGGAGGCAGGGAAAAATAAAGCAAAAGTTTCTAAAGCAGACTGCTTTTGACGGGATGTTGCAACACCCGACGAAGAATGAGAAGAGACACCCTTTCCTTTGTGATTCGCAGCCTTCCCCTTTCCCTTGGTCTCTGATGGACCTTCTTGATATTCGTCTGAATCATCCTCATCTTGCTCAGAGAGGGATGGTTCCCGATATATATCTTCTTCCTCGGATCCAGATATATCGTCCGCTTCCATCTCATTGTCAAAGTTGTCTGGTCCGTTAGATTTCTCTACAATGAACCCTCCGGCCGCTTCGTCATCGAGAGTCTCCTCGCTCTTGTCGGCCAAAAGAACAGCACATACAGCTCGCCAATCTCTCCTACTAACTAGACCAGTTTCACCATTGAGAGATGCATCTTGAATGTCTCCGCTACTCCACCCTTCCGCGGCGTTGCGGAATACTTGAAGGACCTCGTCGTCATCCGGTGGTAGACCAAGAAGTTGTAGGGCAGAAGGAATTAAATGGAAAGATAATGAATCATGGTAGTCATCTGGTGCGTCGGTGGTACTGGAAGGAGAACCTCGTTCTGAGTCAGATTCGGTGAGGAAACCGCCAGCTTCCGCGAGTGGGATATCTAGTTTGCGTCGTTTGCGTGGAGGATGCTGTGGAGAGATCTCTGGATTGACGAATTTGTCAAATACCGAATCGATTTGTTGTTGGATAGTTCTCGGAAGGATATCAAAATCGTCGGACATGGTTGAGAGAGTGTCAGCCCAAATAGAATCATATCACGTGCGTTTTTTTGCCACTTTGACTTTGTGAATTTGCTTCCGAAACGAACAGAGCAACTTTTCTTTGTTTCTCCACATTATTGTATAATATGGCCAAAGGAAAAGTAAGTCCCGAGTTTTATTTTCCTTCTTGAATCCTGATGCACCCCCGCTCGCAGGCCTGGAAAGGAAAAGGAAAAGGGAAGGGCGACTCCAAGCCAAAGTTGGACAAGCCCAAGCTCGTGAACAAACCCTCAGGCGGAAAATGGGTCGAGGAATTCAAAAATGAGGCATTCGAGCAGTATTACAAAGTAAAATTTCTGCCCTTGGGTTGGATATATTCGGATGCTTAACCTAGGGTTAGATGCAAAATATAATATCGGCTGAAGAATGGCCAACCTTCATGAGGTTTTTGCGAGAGCCTTTGCCAACTACCTTTCGTCTTGCAGGGAGCACTGAGTGTGTAATCCTTCATCTCGAATTTCTCAATTATTAACCATCCGGCCAGCACTGCTCACGAGCTGAACGATATTATACAGAAGGTTTACGTCCCACAACTGAGCGATGTCACGTTCGAAGAGTCTAAGCTGTCTCCGCCGGTACAATTGCCATGGTATGCGCTTCTAACACAATTTATACGGAATGCTCATGGTAATGCAGGTATCCTGACGGTCTTGCTTGGCATTTGAATGTCCCCAAGGCTGTTCTAAGACGATCTCCCGAGTTTAAACGGTTCCATAACTTTTTGGTTTACGAAACCGATGTGGTATGGGCAGCAAAGACAGGTGTATCAGATGAGTACTTAATGTTATCTACAGGGCAATGTATCCCGTCAGGAAGCAGTATCTATGATCCCACCACTTTTCTTGGATGTAAAACCACACCATACGGTATTTATGTCTCGAAATAAGCTAATACATGTTCTCTAAATGTTTCTATCAAGGTCATGGACATGTGTGCTGCTCCGGGATCTAAAGTACGTTTCTATTATTTCTCTTACCTCTCGGTTCATGACGCTTATCTTCATTTTAGACGGCTCAAATCATCGAAGCCATGCACACACGAGACCCCACGGATCCCAAATCCAATACTCACATGCCACAGGGTCTCATCGTCGCGAATGACAGCGATTTTAAACGGACACATCTACTCGTGCATCAATCATCGAGGCTTCCGTCCCCTGCACTTATGGTCACGAATTTGGATGCCAGCAACTACCCTAACCTTTTCGTTGCTCCACCTTCCTCAGATCCTTCAGCTCCAGTTGATATCTTAAAATTCGACCGAATACTTTGCGATGTTCCCTGCAGTGGCGATGGAACCCTCCGGAAGAATTTGGCAATATGGGATCGATGGCAGCCTATGGACGGCAATGGACTCCATGTGTTAGTCCTTATCTACCTTAATAAGACCTACGGTATTAAATCCGGTACCTAGGTTGCAGCTGCGGATTCTACTTCGAGGAATGAAGCTATTGAAACCTAATGGCCGTATTGTGTATTCCACATGCTCTTTGAATCCCATAGAAAACGAAGCAGTTGTGGCAGCTGCTCTAAAAGCTGAACTAGGTGAGCTCAGATTTCTATCCACCTCTGCCTGCCTTATTGACAACTTCAGATTTCGAGCTTGTGGACGTCTCGGATCATCATCTTAACCTCATCCGCAAGCCTGGCATCGATGCCTGGACTCCCGTTGTGAACAAGGGGATGGAAACATTTTCCACATTTGAAGATTATGTTGCTCATTGGAAATCCACGAATGAAAAGCCTGGGGCTCCAATGAAGCTAACGTCAACTCACTGGCCGCCGCCTGATGCTACCAGCTTGCATCTGGACAGATGGTGAATACTTTCTTTTGTTCATGTTAGAGATCGGTATTGACGGTGGCAGTATGAGAATATACCCGCATCTGCAAGATATGGGTGGCTTCTTCGTTGCTGTCCTCCAAAGAAAAGAGCCTTCCTCAAGCAGCGTCTCTGAACCTATTACTGGGATAAAACGCGCGCCATCCGTAGACCCTGAAGCCGGTCCTGACTCCAAGAGATTAAAGGTCAATAAATATGCATTTCATATGTCTTCATCCTCGTTAAACCATTTCAGAAGGAATCGCCGATCCCTATCGAGGATATCAACATATCCGACGCCCAAGGTAAGACGCTAAATGCTGTTTAAATTCGCCGTCTCAATATCTCGCAAGAATCAAACAAGATAAATGAGGATACGAAAGCTATCAAGGGAAAGTCTCAGCCCTCAAAATCTCCGAAGAAGGATGCAATGAAAGACAGGTTTAAGGAAGCCCCTTATACGTTCTTGGGCCGGGATAATTCTCAGCTGCAGCAAGCAATGTAAGTCTTGTATTTCTTTATCATTCCAATCTAATACCTCCACCTCTTGCTTACTAGTGAACGTTTAAGTCTATCATTTGATTTCCCAGTGGACAATGTTTTTGTTCGAAACCCAGATATTACTGAGGCCAATGCATCAGACATTCCTCTCAGATCTCTTTATATATGCAACGACATTCTCAAAAGGGTCATCCTTGCCAATGATTACACGAAAATTCGAATGGTATCAGCCGGTACAAAAGTATTCACTCGACAAGATGCTGGGCTTTCCGTGGAAGAGGGAGACACTTCGATGATCCGGCAACAGTTTAGGGTGCTAGACGATGCTCTTCCCATAGCACTGCCTTTCATTCCTCCTTCCACAATATACCCCGCGCGGTTATGTGACTTGAAACTATTGTTGCAGAGCTATTATCCTCTTATGTCAAGTTTCCAAGAGCCATTCCGGTCTCTTCTTGGTTCCAAAGGTACTATCGCATCCATATCCTATCCTATCGTCAGTTGAAAGATTTCACAGCTCTCGGTAATCAGCTTGTACGATTTGAACAGGCAGAAGAGGATGGAGGGATGTAAGTGAAGCTCGACTTACTAGCGACAAAAATGTTTAACATTCCTAGGCTCAACCGTCCAATGGTGCTTACATTGTGGAAATCAAATGTATCCATTGCGCTCATGTTGGACAAGAAATCAAAGAGGTTTGTTAGAAAATCACTTCTTACCAAAATTTCTAACACTGGTTCTGGTAGTGCTCTGAGCTTACGTGTATTTGGGGAGGATATTACTATCTTCGGAAAAGAAATGCATGAAAAGCAGAAGGCAAGCCAGGAACGGCGCGAGGCCGCTGCTACCGCCAACCATATAAACGACAAAGTTCATAGTGAAAGGGAACATTACTCTGATAAGGAAGTTGATGCAGCAAATGATTAGACGTAGATGTATGTATAGACGACATTATATATGTACAGGGGATAGCGGCCGTGAAAATTAATTTGGTGAATAACTAAGTTTTTAGAGTGCGGCGAGAACCGACTGACACCATTCGTTTTTCTCTACCTGAGGCCTAAACTCTTCATAGCATTGCCTTAGTTCGGAGAGCTGATCTTCAAGGGAGATGTCGTCAGTCATCACTATATCTCCATTGGTTCCATCATCCGCAGGAGATTGGGACATCCACTTGCGCAGAAAATCGAAAACGACCGCGGACCCTTCATCGACGACTTGTTGAGATGGCACGTTGGTAGTCGTTGCTTTAACATCTATTCGAATTTCATCGCGATCAAGCAGCATGTAATATGGAAAGTAAAACGTACCAGTAAAGTCTTCTAGTTCATCTGCTTTGCGTTTAGCAAGCTATAATGGAAGTCGTCAGCACCTTATAGACATGGGCATAATGATATTAACCTTAACGACAGTTTCTGGGAAATTAGCCAATTCTGCCACATGTATACCGAAACTTTGATCGCAAATTCCTGTAAGTGGCATCTGAGAAGTCGGGTTCGAATTATCTGTAGTTGGTACCTACCTTCCGCCACTTTATATAACAAGGTTATCTCCCGGTCTTGGTTTGATTTTCCCGATTCGGTTACGTGGGCGACGACATGAAGATTTTTTACATGAGGGAGCTCTTGCTCTAAACCGGTCAGCTCGTGAAAATGAGTAGCAAACAAACAAAAGGCTCGAATATGAGACGCGATATGCCTGCGAATGGTGTATCAATAGGTAACAATTCCGAAGCGCTCTTTGGTCACGTACTCAGATATAGACCAGGCAAGAGCGAAACCATCAGCTGTCGAGGTGCCTCTGCCCAGTTCGTCGATGATTATCAGAGAATCCTGGGAAGCAGACTGGAGAGAAAGAATTAAGTGTCATCCTCAAGAACAGACCTTGATAACCAACCCTAAGGATATTCGCGGTTTCTAACATTTCGGCCATGAATGTCGAAACCCCTTTAATCTGACTATCGCCTGCACCGACTCTTGCCAGGATCGAGTCGAACACGGGAAGCTCGGCTTCTTCGCAGGGAACATACGAACCGGTCTGAGCCATCAGAGCAATGACCCCAACCTTAAACAGTCTTCAGCCCATTAATCGATGAAAAGAGATGCACTTTACTCACTTGTCGAATATACGTAGATTTACCACCCTGATACCAAGTGTTGGTTTATCTGAATGCATTACGAGAAGAACGCCATACCATGTTTGGGCCAGTCTGTCAAAATTGTAGAGAAATTAATTGCTCGCAGTGGGTGTACTCACAATAATTTGAAATTCACTCTCCCCTTCAGTATAGTTTAGTACCAATCGTTGGAATAGAAGGCATATTACTCATACCTTTTACCATTTCTACATCGTTAGGTATAAAATTAACATCATCCTGAACCTCTAGGCAAGGGTGACGGGTTTCCTTAAGAATCAGATTCCCAGATCCTTGAAAGGACTTAGTTTCAAATCGTGAGGAGGTTAAATGCATACCTTTCGCGGACATTTTCGGTTTTACGAATGGAATAGGCGCAATGCTAGCAACATGAGCAAAACTAGGAATTATATAAATTGATGCCCCTGATTTTACACGCAAATCTTACCTAACGATGACATCCAGGTGAGCGATGGATGAGTCTAATGACTCGAGAACCGGCGAGTATGTAGCTGACGGATGTCAGCACTATGTACCAAGGCATTAGGGCCAATCCGTACCGGCAATATTGACCACCTCTTTGACGAGGTCTGCCTGAAGCTTTTGATAATTCCCAGTGATGTCTCCGAACGTTTCGGAAGTCTTCTTCAACTTCTTGGTTCTAAAAAAGATCCCGCCTTTCACCTGCTTAAGTTCTTCATAGTCGTTAGAATCTTGTATGGCTTTAGCATCCTACACAGGTCAGATTTAGCAACGTGATCCAACGGATAAACTGTTGGACTATATCCTCGTACCGTCTTGGTGACCCTGAAGACATATCCTACATTGTCTTTGTTCTCCAGGTGTAATTTTTTCTCGATATCTAGACCTAGATCACGACCCACTCGACGATGCTCATCATCCAGTTCATCTCGTAGCTCCGCAAGTTGTCTGGCGAGAACTTGTAACTGCTCGTCATATTCCGGCTTGATAACATAAGTATGGGAATGGTTATCTGAAAGATCAATAGTTTGTTCGACCATCTCCACATATTTTTGAAGATGATCGACGAATTCCTACGAACAAGTCCAATAAGTAGTATAACATAAACAGATTAAAAAGTTTTCACCTTCAATCCATTACAGTACTCCTCTTCGACGAGCTTCAACAATTCTTGGTCCGAGTCAACGTTTTGCAGAGTATTGATCAATTCAGGGAGCTACGCCGATATAAATCTGAGAAAATACTATCCCAGACAGTCATCTTACTTGCCTTCAATATAGACTGGTAGACCTTGACGACTTCTTCCAGAGATGCTGCGCCTTTCTGAAATCTTTTACTAATACGATGCATGTCGGGCATGTTCCTTAGATACTCTTCCTATAATGGTTTCAGAAAGTGACACAATGGGATGGCTTTGACAACTTCACCTGAACAACACGTCGTGAATTACTGTCGTTAACAAAAACCTCGACGAGATCCTGCCGCCTCTCTATACCAAGCCATCAGAAATATTCCGTAAAATTTCAAAACTCGAACTGACTTATTTCATGAAGATTGACCAGCGGTTGTTTAAGCCACGCGCCTAAAAGGCGAATACCCTGAGGTGATTTGCACTTGTTTAATAATCCAAATAATGATGTGGTCTTTGAAATATCCTGTGGTGATTGAGTGTATACACCACTTGGAAACGGTAAAGGAAAATCAGAAGGCGACTTACACCAGGGGCGGGCATTAAAGACAATGCTCGTAGTGCACTACCGTCTAATCTCATGTACTGTGCAAGATCGTGTCGTCGAAGAATATATTGACCATGATTAGAAGGTTCGGTCAAAAGGGATAGATATGATATCAAGGCAGCCGTTGCACCCATTGCTGATTTGAAGTCAAATTCAGCTGGATAACCAAATGAACTAAGCCTAGATGTCTTGTCAAGAGAATAAAGAAAAACGAACGTAAAACAGTCGGATTTCCCTCGGATTTAAGCAGTCTATTCAGATCCTGCTCTGTATTTCTTGAAATGAATTCGCCTAGGTCGCCGTCAGGAAATCAATACTCTAGCGAGCAACGACGACTGACTAGGTTTTCTCTCGGTTATTACGATACCGCAGCGTTCAGCGACTTCCTTGAGCTTTCCTAGTTCAAAAGCATTGGCGGGTGAAGACACAGGAAATATACACTCTTTGACAGAGAGTTGGATGAAGAGAGACTGGACAAGCCGATGCGTAAGCAATTGGCGTAGATGAGATGAAGTATGTTACCTCAGTGTTGGAAAATAGATCGTTATCCACAAATTCTGATACCCCAATTTGACGGACACTTGTATCAGCAAAAGCAACACCAACCGTCCTGATCTTATCTTTGGTCACGACTTTTATTGCAATAATGATGGGGGCAGAGAGTATATCTGTATTGACGAAAAGAAGATCTTCTAGAGGTGTAATATTGCCAGGAGAGGCCTGTGGATTTTGGAGTGAATAATACCAAGGAAAGGAGAAACGGACGCACATGTTTCTCCAGCTTCCATTTCGAGGGAGCCTTCTTTGGGAGTCCAGCCTCGGGGACCCATATTTGCACTCTGAGTTGACGTGCAGTCAATGCCTCCCTCAGAAATGTCTTCGCCTGCTCGGAGCGCATTGTGCAAGACGGGAGGCCCTCTCTCTGACTACGAAAAGTCTGCACCTACTTCAACCCTCTGATGAATAAGCGACTTACTTTCCATTCCTGTATCCTCTACCGAACCACTTCAAGACACTTGTCGTATGGTAGAAGTTACGGGCCACATAACGAGCATCGTTTCCGTGTAACGTATAGTACTCCTAACCAAGACTGAGTTCAGAAAGAAACTGAAGGCGCGACAACATACCCCTCGATCAAAGAGCTTTATCGTATCATCACGTTGCTGAAATGAGAGGAAGAGTCAATTAGCTATCACGCAATCAAATGTATTGAGATTGAGACTTACTTCGAGTCGCTCGAAGAAGCTGCAAAACCCAGCATCGACGCCTAGAGTGTCTGCAAAGCGAAGGACAGGTTTACCAGGCCGATACGTTTATGTGAAGACATATCCTACCGTCCAAATCATCTTTCTCTTTGTCATACATCATTTTGCTGGTCGGGAAGTAAGCGTATCGACGCGTATGTGACAATGCGTGACAGGAACGCGTTTCTCCACACTTTTTGGTCGCCGTTTGAAATCCACTCATAGGTAAGATAAGGTAGGTCTCATTGAGCCGCCGCTACCTCTAAGCGCCGAAACGGAGTCACTGACGAAAATTGTATAGGCTCACGCACCGAAGGGAAATAAAATAATCCACAACCAGAGGAATGTAGTT
>Ga0157379_10000684_pt1 | contig 27469 bp, 22 predicted proteins | sample S25metaG_FD_121802 | JGI IMG/M metagenome (GOLD analysis project Ga0157379, IMG submission 121802) | Switchgrass rhizosphere microbial communities from Kellogg Biological Station, Michigan, USA - S2-5 metaG | ecosystem: Host-associated > Plants > Roots > Rhizosphere > Soil | place: USA... | reverse complement strand
GCGGACGGCGAGAGACCGGCGCAACAGCGATTCCGCATCCGCAAGCCTGTTCTGATTTTCGCGAACCAGGCCCAGGAGCTGCAGCCCATCGGGCTCGTCCGGATTGGCGGCGAGAACGCGCGCCACAAGGTCTTCAGCCTGTTGCCAGCGGCCCTGCCGGACGAAATCCGCCGCCTGCAGAATGGACGCTGCAATGAAATCCGAGGGGCCTCGTTTCATGGCGGCGAGTATATCAAAGCAGGTTACTGCTTAGGATAATCTCTCCAAAGCCATTCCAGCGCCGCCGGCAGGGTCTGCTTGACCACCCGCGGATCGACATGGCGCGCATCCATGGCGAAGACATAGCGATAGTCATAGCCCTTCTTCTTCAGCGCCGCCGCCATGCGGTTGTTGGCCAGCGGCCAGTTGTGCCAGGTGTTTTCCGGGTCGTCGAAATGCAGGTCCTTCTCGCCCACTTCCATCCAGATGCGGATGGGTTTCTTGGCGGTCTTGGGGATCAGGGTGGCGTGATATTCCCAGCCGCCGCGCGGCGTCTTGGGGTCCTGGGGCGAGGCCTGGTTCACGAAGGTGCCGGAATAAGAAAGCACCTTGTGATAGCGCTCGGGATGGAACCAGGCCATGGTCCAGGCGCAGACCGCACCCGACGAACCGCCCATGACGGCGCGGCCTTCCGGATCGCTGGTGAAGCTGACGCCGTATTTCTGCGCCACGGCGGGCAGCAATTCCTGCTCCACCCAGTTGGAATAACGGTCCGAAACCGTGTCGTATTCCAGACCGCGTTCGGAGCCCTGCGCGTCGCTGCCACCGGAATCCGGCGCGATGACGATCATCGCCGGCACGCGATGTGCCGCGATCATATTGTCCAGTACCGGCGCCATGCGGTTGATATAGGAATGACCGTCCTGCACCACCATGAAGGGCGCATTGGGCTTCACCTGCTTGGGAATATAGACATAGACATGCCGCTCATAGCGGCCCGGCTTGGACAATTGCTCTGCCGGGAACGGCAGGCGGTTGCCGTAAGCATCGCGCTTGTTGGCAAGGTCGCCTTCGATGCGCACGATGCCGGGATAGATCTTGCTTTCCTCGGAATAGAGAATGAATTCTCGCACATCGCCCTGCGGCGCGGAAGGGTCGAGTTTGTATTCCGGCGCGTCGGCATAATCGGGCTTGATGATGCTGGTCGCGGCGTCCACTGCCGGGGGCGGCGTGGGAAATTTCGGCAGCGAGGTATCTGATGCCGAAGAGGGCGCCGGCTGGGCGAAGGCAGGCAGGACGGCAAGGAATGCGCCGGCCACAAACGACAGTTTCAGCTTGTTCTTCATTTTTCTCCCCTCACACAGACCTATGTCCGGCATGCTTATTTCGGCCACCTATTTTGGAAAGTCGCGCCACAGCCATTCCAGCGCCGACGGCAAGGTCTGCATCACCACCCGGTTGTCGACATGGCCCGCGCCCATGGCGAAGACATAGCGGTAGTCATAGCCCTTCTTCTTCAGCACGTCCGCCATGCGGTTGTTGGCCAGCGGCCAGTTGTGCCAGCTCGCTTCGGGATTGTCGAAGCGGTTGTCCTTCTCACCCACTTCCATCCAGATGCGAATGGGCTTCTTCGCCGCTTTCGCGATCAGGTGGTCGTGATATTCCCAGGCACCGCGCGGCGTCTTGGGATCGACGGGCCAGGCCTGGTTCACGAAGGTGCCGGAATAAGAAAGCACCTTGTGATAACGCTCGGGATGAAACCAGGCCATGGTGAAAGCGGCGGCGGCGCCCGATGAACCGCCCAAGGTGGCGCGGCCTTCCGGATCGGTGGTGAAAGTCACGCCGTATTTCTGCGACACGGCGGGCAGCAATTCCTGCTCCACCCAGTTGGAATAGCGGTCCGAAACCGTGTCGTATTCCAACCCGCGCTCGGAGCCTTGGGCATCGCTGCCGCCGGAATCCGCGAACACCAGCACCATGGGCGGCAACCGCTTGGCCGCGATCATATTGTCCATGATGTTGACCATCCGCTTCACATAGGAGCGGCCGTCCTGCACCACCATGAAGGGCGCCGGCGTTCCAGGCACATACTGTTTGGGGATGTAGACATAGACATGGCGTTCATAGCGGCCGGGCTGGGAAAGCCCCTCGGGAGGCGCCATGTAGTTGCCATTCGCATCGCGCTGCATGTCGCGGACACGAACAATGCCGGGATAAATCTTGCTTTCCTCGGAATAGAGGATGAACTCGCGCACATCGCCTTGCGGCACCGCCGGATTGGCCACCGACTCCGGTGGATCGGCATAATTGGGCCCGATGATGCTGTTCTCGGCCGTCACCGGCGGCGGCGGGGTGGGGAATTTCTGCTGGGCGGCATTTTGCGCCAGGGCGGGAAACGCGGTGATGGCGGCAGCGGCGAGAAGCAAAGCTGAGATGCGCATGCGCTGTTCTTTCTGTTTATGACGCGGTCGCCGGCGTGATGGATTGCGCGGCTTCGGCGAGCAGGGCCGGCACGGGGTGGGAAATATCCAGGATCACCGCGTGTTCATCCGGAGTGGGCTTTTCCAGGGTGGCGAACTGGCTGTCCAGCAGGGCCGGCGGCATGAAATGGCCCTTGCGCTTCCTCATGCGCTCACCAATCAGCTCGCGCGATCCGTCCAGCAGGATGAAATGGACCTTGCCGTGTACTTCCTTGCGCAGGCAATCGCGATAGGCGCGTTTGAGGGCGGAGCAGGACACCACCACGCCATGGCCGGTGGCGCGCTCCACTTCCATGCGCTCGCCGATGGCTTCCAGCCAGGGCCAGCGGTCGGCGTCGGTGAGGGGGATGCCGTTGGCCATTTTCTTCACATTGGCGGCCGGGTGCAGGGAATCGCCTTCCACAAACGGCACGCCGAGCTTTTCCGCCAAGGCGCTGGCAATGGTGGTCTTGCCGGACCCGGCGACACCCATCACCACGATCAGCGGCTTTTCGATATCCTGTTTCATGCGCGATACAACCCGCCTCTAAAGGCGACCACTCCCTGCTTCCTGCCCCGGTACTCTTTTTCTGTGCGCGGGATACTATAGTGTGAGACGACCAATTCCACAGTCAAAAACGAACAGAACGGGGGAAAAAATGACCAGCGGCGCGACATACCGGAGCTTCATTCTGGCGGGTCTGCTGGCGTCTGCGGCCGCAAGCCCGGCATGGTCGGGGACGGTAAAGACCGATGTCTATGGCACCACCAAGGACGGTGCCACGGTGCATGTCTTTACCATGACCAACAACCACGGCATGCGCGCCCAGGTTCTTGATTTGGGCGGCGTGGTCTGCGACGTCGAGGCGCCGGGCCGCGACGGCAAGATGGCCAATGTCATCCTCTGCCAGAAAGACCTGAAGGGAATCGAAGCCAGCGGCCCGATGAGCGCGCTGACCGGACGCTATGCCAACCGGTTGCTGCACGGCTTCGCCTTGGAGGGCAAACATTACGACCTGCAGGCCAATCCCGCCGGGGTCACCCTGCATGGCGGACAGCCCGGCTATAGCCGGCGCATCCTGCAGACAGTGGGCACCTTCCAGCATGCCAATGATGCGGGCGTGACCCTGAAGCTGGTATCGCCGGACGGCGATCAGGGCTTTCCCGGCACCCTGACGGTGGAGCTGACCTATACGCTCACCGACAACAACGACTTCCGCATGGAGTACAAGGCCACCACCGACAAAGTCACGGTGGTGAACCTCACCAACCACACCTATTACAACCTGGCGGGCGCCGGTTCGGTCGAGGGCCAGGTGATGACGGTGATGGCCGACCAGGTGACGCCCACCGACGTCAATCAAGTGCCCACCGGCGAGCTGACCAATGTGGCCGGCACGGCGCTGGATTTCCGTTCGCCCAAGCCGATCGGGCGCGACCTGCGGTCATCGGAGCCGCAAATGCTGATCGGCCGCGGCTATGATCACAATTACGTATTGCGAAAGTCAAAGCCGGGCGCATTGGAACTGGCGGCGCGGATCACCGACCCGGCGAGCGGGCGGACGTTGGAGCTTTCCACCACCGAACCAGGGGTGCAGGTTTATTCGTCCAACAATCTGAATGGCGGCGCGGTGAACGGCCAAGGCTTGACCATGCGGGCCACCGACGGACTGGCGCTGGAAACCCAGCACTATCCCGACAGCCCCAATCACGCCAACTTCCCGTCAACCGTGCTACGGCCGGGTGAAACGTTCAGCTCCAGCACAGTGATGCACTTCACAGTGCAGTAGTTCGGGACCAGCGCACCGAATTAGCCGCAGAGATTTTGCGGCGTGAGCAGGGTGAGGCCCGGTTCGCGCTCGCGCGAACGAAATGGTCCGGTGGACCATTTCGCGGGCCGAACGCGCGGAGCAAGAGCGACACGCCGGGCAGCCAACTGAATATCAACCACTCGGCCGCTCGCCTAAGCTCGCGGCGTTCACCGCTTTCGCAGGTCCACTGGACCTGCTCACATGCTCCGCATGACGCGGCTCACCTCACGACGCAAAAGATCGCGGCTAAGCCAGCGCCGTTCGGGCCCAGTCGAAGCAACGAATATTATTGCTTTCTTCCGCCTGAAACTGGGCCTCCGGCGACAAGGTGCTGATCATCGGCAAAGGCTTTTTGCTGGCATTGGCATTCACCAGCCGGATGGTGTCGGCGAGGAATTTTCCGCCGCGGTCCGGCCAAGTGATCCAGTATTTGTCGGTCAGCACCGGCACCTTCAACGGATCTCGGGTGATCAGCTCATGCGTCGGCTTGAGCTTGGGATTGGCCTTTTTCAGGATCGCCCACATGGCGGGGATATCCATGAACCCATCCTCGAACACCACTTCCGACAACAGGAAGCCGTCGGCGTAATTCTGCACGCCCATGTTTTTCATGTGGCAGGATTTCACGTAGGGCGCCAGCTTGGTGACGACATCCACCGGATCGTCGCACATGGCGATATTGTTGCCGAAATCCACCAGGGCGCCGAAATTGGCGCTGGAATATTTCTTCAGCACCTCGACCTCTTCGTCCACCACCCGGTCCTTGTGGTTTTCCATGGCGAGCGGAATACCGACCTTGTCGGCGATGGGCACGCAGACATCCAGGACGGCGAGCGCATTGTCTCTCCAGTCCTTATATTGCTGCAGGGTGGTGAAATTCTCATAACGGCGGCCGACAAAGCAGACCGTGCGTACGCAAGGCACGCCCAGCTCCTTGTACATGCGCAAGCCTTTTTCGAACGCAGCCGTGTCGTCACCCGGCTTGTCGATCAGACGGATATCGCCTTCGAAGAACATCTGGTGGTGCTCCAGCCGGGCGCGCAACTTCTTCACGTCGGTGTCCAAAGGGATCACCATCTGCACGCCGCCGGCGCCCAGGCTGTGCACATAATCCACCGTGGCAATCGGATCGGCCGGTCCCCGCCCATTGGGATTGTCGCCGCGCTGTTTGCGGAAGTAATGGCCCAACGCCGTCTGGGCCACGCCCAGCGGAGACTTGGGCCGGTCTGCGGCAAAAGCCGGCATGGCGGAGGCGGCCGCGAGCGCGGCGCCTCCCAGCATCACGTCGCGCCGTGTGGTCATGTCTTGTCTCCCGATGCCGTCAGGCCGCCGTCCAGCCGCCATCGATCACAATGTCGGTGCCGGTGATGAACCCGGCCAGGTCGCTGCACAGATAGCAGGCCAAACCGCCGATTTCCTCCACCTTGCCCCAGCGGCCCACCGGCAGCTTGGTGAGGAACAGCTTGTTGGCTTCCGGATCGTTGATCACCGGCAGGTTCATCTCGGTATGGAAAGGTCCCGGCGAGATGGCGTTAACGGTGATGCCCTCGCCCGCCAGTTCCAGCGCCAGCGACTTGGTAAAGCCCAGCAAGCCCGCCTTGCCGCCGGAATAGGCGGTGCGGTTGGGCAGCGACACATGCGCCATCATGGAAGACAGGTTGATGATGCGGCCATAGCCGGTGCCTTTCATGCCGGGCACGAAGGCATGGCAGGCGAGAAAGGTCGTGACCAGGCTGGAATCGACCACGCTCTGGAATTCCTTGAGCGTGAAATCGGTCACGCTCTTGCGGATATTGATGCCGGCCGAATTGATCAGGATCTGCGGATTCTTGAACTTGGCGTTCACGTCCTTGGCCAGCCGTGCCACATCGCTTTCGCTGGTCATGTCGGCGGTGAAGCTCTCCACCTTGCCGCCCTTGGCCTTCAGCTCACCCGCCACCTTGTCCAGCTTCTGCTGGTTGCGCCCCACCAGCGCGATATTGGCGCCGGCGCCCGACAGGGTGTGCGCCATGGCCTCGCCCAGGCCGCCGGAGCCGCCCACGATGACCGCCGTTTTTCCGTTCAGATCGATTTTCACAGTTCAAACCTTCTTGCTAATTACGGTTCAGCGCTTGGCATCCGGTTCCAGGAAGAACCAGCAAAGCGCGGAAACAATGGCCGCCGCCGCCATGGTGTACATCACGGCGGCCCAATTGTTGTCTGTCTCCTGCAGGATCAGGCCGAACACCACCGGCGCCACAAAGCCCGCGAAATTGCCCAGCATGTTCATGGTGGAGGAGACGGTGGCGGTATATTGTTTGCCGATCTCCACACACGTGTTCCAGCTGATCGGCATGGTGAGGTCGCTGCAGAAGCTGGCCAATCCCATCAGCGCCATGGCCATACCGACATTCTGGATGCCGGGGATGATGAAGATCAGGGCGGCGGTCGCGAAGAAGCCGCCGATCGCGACCCATTTGCGGGGAATGGAAAGCGGCAGGAAGCCTGAAACAATGGAACCGCAGCCACCCAGGGCCAACGGGATCATGGCGTAGCCGGCCGCTTCACCCGGCGTCAGACCGCGCGCCTGCTGCAGCCAGGTGGGCAACCAGGTGACGTAGAAATACCAGGTGTAGGAAAAGCCGAAATATTGCAGCCCGAGGAAGGCGATATCCCTTTGCAGCAGCAGGCGGTACCAGGGCATGCCGTGATCGTGCAGCACCAAGGCACGCGAACTTTCCAGCAACTCCAACTCAGCCTTGTTGACGGATTTATGCTCCGCCGGATCGTTGCGGAACCATGGCAGGAAGGCGGCAACCCAGGCCGCGCCCAAAAGCGCCAGCGCCACAAAGCCCAGCCGCCAGCCGAAGTGATAGATCACAAAAAACGCCACTGGCGGCGCCAGAGCCCCGCCCCAGCGGCCGAAGGCCCACATCACGGCCTGTGCCTTGACCCGCTCGCTGAGCGGCAGCCATGCCGAAAGCATGCGCGTCAGGTTTGGAAAGCAACCGGCTTCGCCGGCACCGAACAGGAAACGAAGGACCCACAGCGATACCAGATTCCACGCCGCCCCGGTCAGCGCGGTAAAGACCGACCAGATCAGCACCAGCTGGCTCAAGACCCAGCGCACCCCCAGCTTGTCGCCCAGCAGGCCCATGGGGATTTCAAACAGCGCATAGGAAAGACCGAAGGCGCCCAGCACCATGCCCTGCTGCGCCTTGCTGAGATGCAGGTCGGCCGCAATCGGCACGATCGCCTGGCTGATCGCCACGCGTTGGATGTACATGATCATGGCTAGGGCCAGCGCGAAGACCACGACCCAATAGCGCGCATGCGTCGGTTTCATTGAGCCGTCCCGCCCCTGTTGTCCTGTCCCATTATTGGGGCATGGGAAGCCGGACCGAGAGCCCATAAGACTTCACATCGGCTTGCGACTTGTATACTAAGTTCGGGGCCCGGGAAGTCAATGCATTCAGGTCATTTGCGCGCGTCTGGGTGCGGGATTAACTGAGAAAAAACAAGGGTTTTGGCAACGCTTGCCGTGCCCGCCGCCCTCTCGAAATACCCATCGACGGAGTACGCATTTGAGTCAGCCTGTCCTTCCGCAATCCTTCAATTTCCAGGGCGCCGTGGCGTTGGTGACCGGCTCGGGCCGGGGCCTGGGGCGTATGATCGCCGAGACCCTGCTCAAGGGTGGCGCAGCGGTGGCGTTGCACGACATCAATGAGGAAGCGCCGGCGGCCTTTGGCGAAAGCCCCAGCTTGACGGCGCTGGCCCAGGAATTGTCCGGCCGCGGCGGTGCCAAGGTGACAGCGGTGACCGGCGATATCACCAAGGAAGACGAGATCGCCGCCATGGTGAAGAAAATCGAAGCCACGCTCGGTCCCATCTCCATCCTGGTCAATTGCGCCGGCGGCGATATCGCAGCCAAGGGCGGCAAGCCCAATCCCAATGACGCGTTGAACATCAGCCTGGAAGACGCCCATGCGGTGATGAACCGCAACTTCATCGGCACCATGCTGATGTGCCGTGCGGTGGTGCCGGGCATGATGCAGCGCCAGAAAGGCGCGGTGATCAATTTCGGGTCGTTGAACGGCCATATCGGCGTTTCGCCGGAAGTGGTTTACGGCTGTGCCAAGGCGGCCATCCTGCATTACACACGCTGCCTGGCGCTGGAGATGCGTCCCCATGGCGTGCGGGTGAATGCGGTCAGCCCCGGCCCCACCACCACGGCGCGGTTTCTCGCCACCCGCGTCACCGATCCTTCCATGATGGAAGGCGTTTCGCTGGAGCGTTACGCCAAGCCATCCGAAATCGCAGGCGCCGTCGCTTTCCTGGCCAGCGACCATGCCGGCTTCGTCAATGGCCAAGTCTTGAGGGTCGACGGCGGCATGACCTTGTTCGCCGGCTGATCCCTCGCCCAATTAGGAATTTCCATGTCTCAGAAAAAATACGACGGCAAAACGCCCCAGACCCTGCGCAGCCGCGCCTGGTTCGACAATCCCGACAATCCCGACATGACGGCGCTGTACCTGGAGCGCTACCTGAATTTCGGCCTCACCCGCGAAGAGCTGCAGTCCGGCAAACCGATCATCGGCATCGCCCAGACCGGCAGCGACCTGTCGCCCTGCAACCGCCATCACATCACCCTGGCGCAGCGTATCCGTGAAGGCATCCGCGAAGCCGGCGGCATCGCCATGGAATTCCCCGTTCATCCCATCCAGGAAACCGGCAAGCGCCCCACCGCGGGGCTGGACCGCAACCTCGCCTATCTGGGACTGGTGGACCTGCTTTATGGCTATCCGCTGGACGGCGTGGTTCTGACCATCGGTTGCGACAAGACCACCCCCGCCTGCCTGATGGCGGCGGCCACCGTGAATATTCCCGCCATCGCCTTCTCTGTCGGGCCCATGCTGAACGGCTGGCACGATGGGGAGCGCACCGGTTCGGGCACCATTGTGTGGAAGGCGCGCGAAATGATGGCGCGCGGCGAACTGGATTATCGCGGCTTCATGGAGCTTGTGGCGTCGTCGGCACCGTCGGTGGGCTATTGCAACACCATGGGCACGGCCTCGACCATGAACAGCCTGGCGGAAGCGCTGGGCATGCAACTGCCGGGCTCGGCCTCGATACCCGCGCCCTATCGCGAACGCGGCCAGATGGCTTATGCCACCGGCAAGCGCATCGTCGACATGGTGCACGAAGATCTGCGCCCGTCCCAGATCATGACCAAGGAAGCGTTCCACAACGCCATCGTGGTCAACTCCGCCATCGGCGGCTCGACCAACGCGCCCATTCACATCACGGCCATCGCCCGCCACATGGGCGTGGACGTGCCGCTGTCGGAATGGCAGTCGGTGGGCCACAAGGTGCCGCTTTTGGTCAACCTGCAACCGGCCGGCGAATATCTCAGCGAGGATTTCCATCACGCCGGCGGCGTCCCTGCGGTGGTGAACGTCCTGATGCAAAAGGGCCTGATCAAAGAGAACGCCCTCACCGCCAACGGCAAGACCATGGGCGAGAATTGCCGCGGCAAGAAGGTGATGCTCGAGGAAGTGATCTGGCCGTTCGACAAGCCGCTGAAAAAGGATGCGGGCTTCATCGTGCTGTCCGGCAACCTGTTCGACAGCGCCATCATGAAGACCAGCGTGATCAGCAAGGAATTCCAGGATCGCTATCTTTCCAATCCCAAGGACCCGGATGCCTTCGAAGGCCGCGCCGTGGTGTTCGACGGGCCGGAGGATTATCACAAGCGCCTGGACGATCCCTCGCTGAACATCGACGAGAACACCATGCTGTTCATGCGCGGCGCGGGGCCGATCGGTTATCCCGGCGCCGCCGAGGTGGTGAACATGCATGCGCCGACGGCGCTGCTGAAGCGCGGCATTACCGCCCTGCCATGCATCGGCGATGGCCGCCAGTCCGGTACATCGGGTTCACCCTCGATCCTCAATGCCTCGCCGGAAGCCGCCGCCGGCGGCGGGCTGGCGCTGCTCAAGACCGGTGACCGGGTGCGCATCGACCTCAACAAGGGTACCGCCAATATCCTGATCAGCGACGAGGAACTGGCCAAACGACGCAAGGAGCTGGAAACCGCGGGCGGCTACAAATACCCCGCCTCCCAGACACCCTGGCAGGAAATCCAGCGCGCCCATGTCGGCCAGATGGGTACCGGCATGGTGCTGGAGAATGCCGTCAAGTATCAGAAGATCGACGAAACAAAAGGCATACCGCGCGACAATCATTGATCGCGTAGATCGTGGACCAATAAAAAAGGCGCCGGAATTTCCGGCGCCTTTTTCTTTTAAGCGCGAGCGCCGCATTCCGCGGCGCGACCCTCCGCTGGGGCCAAAGCCCGCCTCCCCCTCCGCGGGCGAAGCCCGCCCTAAGGGGGAGGTGGCCGCGACGGGCGCAGGAGCGAAGCGACTGCGTGATAGTCGCGGCCGGAGGGGGTCGTTAGATTTTCGTCCGATAAACCTTCTGCTTCTGGCTGCCCAGCTTGTCGATGCCCAGCTCCATCACATCGCCTTCTTTGAGGAACAGCGGCGGTTTCATGCCCAGGCCGACGCCCGGCGGCGTGCCGGTGGAGATCACATCGCCCGGCTGCAGGCTCATGAACTGGCTGACATAGGAGATCAGGGTCGGCACATCGAAGATCAGGGTGTTGGTGTTGCCGGTCTGCATGCGCTTGCCGTTCAGATCCAGCCACAGGCCCAGATTGTTGAGGTCGCCCACTTCGTCCAGGGTGACCAGATAGGGGCCGAAAGGACCGAAGGTATCGCAGCCCTTGCCCTTGTCCCAGGTGCCCAGCCGCTCCAGCTGGAATTCCCGCTCGCTGAGGTCGTTCACCACGCAGGCACCGGCGACATAGTCCAGCGCCTTCTCCTTGGAAACATAGCGGGCCTCCTTGCCGATCACGATGCCCAGCTCGACTTCCCAGTCACCCTTCTTGGCGTTGGGCGGCAGATAGACATCGTCATTGGGGCCTATGATGGCGCTGGTGGCCTTCATGAAGATGATGGGCTCAGCCGGCTCCGGCATGTTGGATTCCTTGGCATGGTCCGCATAGTTCAGACCGATGCAGAGGAACTTGCCGACCTTCGCCACCGGTTCGGCGATGCGCACGGACTTGTCCACCACCGGCAGGCTTTCCACCTTGGCGGCCTTGATGGCCGACAGGTCCGCCAGCACGCCGCCATCGATGTCCTTTACGACCCCCGACAGATCGCGGATCTGGCCATCCTTATCCAGCAGGCCGGGCTTTTCCTGACCCTTGGGGCCATAGCGCAATAGCTTCATCTCTTGTTTTTCCTTGGACCGATTATTGGGATGGGATTGCAAAAAAAACTCCGCCGCGTTTTAGCGCGGCGGAGGGCTTTGTGACAGCGATTTATGGCCTATTTGGCCGGGAAGCTGGCCGCCAGATATTTGGCAATGGTGTCGAATTCGGCGTCCGTGGCATTGGCGCCGTTATTGGCCATCTGGTTCACCAGATCCTTCCAGCCCTGCGCGTCCAGCTTCTGCTGGGCGGCGATTTCCGGCGAGTGGCACTGGGCACAGACCCGCACCGTCACGTCGCGTCCGGGTCCGTCCGGAAGCGCTTTGTAATCATCGGCAAAAGCTGGCGCTGCGCCCAAAACCAGCAAAACAACAGCTGCTAAAACACGCACGTTCATCTCTCTCTTCTGCCCCGTCCAGGCTCCAGTCTATGGCATTCCTACCTTACTTTTTTGGCAAGGCGAAGGCGATCACCTCATCATTGGTAACCGCGGAACCGGTCTGGGAACCGCCGGTATCCATGGCTGCTACGAATTGCCGCCCGTCCGCCCCCATATAGGTGGCCGGGGTGGCGGTAACAGAGGCCTTCAGCTTGACCTCCCACAATTTTTCGCCCGTGGCGGTGGCAAAGGCGCGGAAACGGAAATCGTCGGTGGCCCCGACAAAGGTCAAGCCGCTGGCGGTCAGGATGGTGCCGCCCAGGCCGGGGCGGCCGGTGTCCTGCAAGCCGGCTGGGAAGCTTTCGGTGACGCCCAGGGTCTTGCGCCAGGCCACCTCGCCGGTATCGACATTCACCGCCACCAACTGGCCCCAGGGCGTGGGGCCGCAGGGCAATTTCTTCTCCGGATCCCAGAAACGAACCACGCCATAGTCATTGACGAAGCTGCCGTCCGGCTTCTTCGACACGTGCATGGGCTGGAACAGGTTGTTCACATTGGCGACGAACAGATGCAGCTTGGGATCGAAGCTGCCGCCGTAATAATTCACCCCGCCCTGGGTGCCGGGCGGCGCAACGGTGATCTCGTTATAGCCCGGCGGCAGATAGGTCGAACCCAGCACCATATGCTTGTCGTCGACCAGCTTCTCGCAATAGGCCTGATGCTCAGGCTCGCCCTTGTAGAGATTATCGCGGCTGACCGTGCCTTGCGAAAGCTGCTCGGGTTTCACCGGGAAAGGCTGGGTCGGCGAAGTCTGTTCGCCCGGCACCTTGCTCTGCGGTACGGCGCGTTCTTCCACACCGAAGATCGGCTTGCCGGTGACGCGGTCCAGAATGAAGGCCAGCGCATTCTTGTTGACGGTGAGCACGGCCGGTATCGTCTTGCCGTCCTTGTGCACATCCATCAGCACCGGCGGGTCCTGGGTGTCGTTGTCCCAGATATCGTGATGCGTGACCTGGAAGTGCCAGAGATATTTCCCCGTATTGGCGTCCACCGCCACAATGGAGGAACCGAAGAGATTGTTGCCTGGCCGGTCCACACCGACGCGGTCGTTGTTGGGCGCGCCCAGCGGCATGTAGAGAATGCCGCGTTTCTCATCGACGGTGAAATAGCCCCAGACATTGACGCCGGAGCGGTGGCGGGCGCTGTCGCCGCCCCAGGTGTCGTAACCGAACTCGCCGGGCCGCGGCACGGTGTGGAAGGTCCAGACCAGTTTCCCGGTCTTGGCATCCCAGGCGCGGGTGTCGCCGGTCGCCCCGACATTGGGCGCGGCGTCGGGCGTGCCGGCGCCGGTAATGATCAGGTTCTTGTAGATCATCGGCACCGCCGGCTGGCCATAGGGATAGTCCGGCGAGGTGCCCATCACGTCGGGCGTCTTGAGATTGACGATGCCATGTTCGCCGAAGCTTTCGACCACAGCACCTGTCTTGGCGTTGAGCGCATAAAGCCGGCCCAGCCGGCTGCCGAACACGATGGTGGCGGTAGAACCCTTGGCGCCCCTCCAATAGGCCACGCCGCGGGCCGTCGGAATGTCGGTGTCGGGCAGCTTGTATTTCCACAATTCGGCGCCGGTGGTGGCGTTGAGCGCGATGACCTCGCCATAGCTGGAGGTGACATACATGCTGTTGCCCACCACGATGGGGACCGCCTCCGCCAGCCGCGGCCTCCCAGTATAGCCGGCCGGAGTCAAATGATAGGTCCAGGCGATATCGAGCTTGGTGACGTTATCCTTGTTGATCTGGGTGAGCGGGGAATAGCGCTGGCCGCCCAGGTCATGGCCGCTGACCTGCCAGTCGGTGCCGGCCGCAACCGCCGCCGTCGCTGCCAAGGCAAACGCGGTGCCCGCAACCGAGCTTTTCAACCATGCTTTCATCGCACGCCTCTTTTTTTTGGGCGGTCGCCCGTACGCTGTCGCTACGGGCCACGCCTAACGCCCTTCTATCCGCTTCCATCTGACTGGCAGATGAATGAAAGGCGCCGCCCGGTATTGGCGGCGCCTTTTAACCGTATTTATCGCTTATTGCTCGGCGCGCGCCTGGCGGGGCGGCGGCGGGACATAGTCGGTCAGTTCCGTGTACGGCTTTTTGCCAGCCCAGGCGATGCCGCGCATCAGAACCTTGCGGATGGCGGGATCCTGCAAGCTGTCCACCATATGGCCCTGCATCCAGACAAAGGCGCGGGCCGGCTGGCCGCCCGCAAGCGTATGCTCATAGGTCCACATCTGCGGAATGGTCTGGCCCACGCCGCCACCGCGCCGCGCGCTGGGCGTGTCGGGCATGGTGACGGTCATCAGAGGGTGCACTTCCGGCGCGAAGTTCAGCTTGTAGAAGGCTTCGTCATAGATCTGTGCAGGCATTCCCTGGACGATCGGGTTGTCCTTGTCGACGACATTGTAGTCCAGGGTCGCGGTCCAGGTGTAGTTGACTTCACCATGCTTCTTGCCGGCGCCGACCAAGGTCGCCATGTCGGCCGGATCGGGACCGCACAGCGAGTCATGGAAGGTGACAAGACCGCCGCCGCGTTTCACATAGGCCTGCAGGCGGGCGCGCTGCTCCGGTGTCATGTAACCGGCATCGCCCTTGTAGATGATCACCACATCGGACTTGTCGAGCTGCTCCTGGCTGGGGAAGGACAGCGACCCATCAACCACCGCACCATGCTCGGTCAAAAGCTTGGACCAGCTGTCCAGGAAATAGGGATAGTCGTGCGCGCCTGGTCCATGGCTCTTGAGGCCGGCGAACAGGAAGATGCGCATCCCGTTGACGTTCTGGCCCTGGGCACGCGGCGTGTTGTAGGTGGAATAGCGGGCATAGTCCTTGGCGGTCTGTGCCGTGGCAGGCAACAAGCAGGCCAGCGCGACGGCGCCAGACAGCAGAATGGTCTTGATAGTCATGGGGTTCCTCCGGTGGTCTCGCGCCTCAGGTGGAGGTTTTCGACAGCCCCATCTCTGTAGACAATCCAGCTTAGGTGCAGGACATCGCCTCTGCCAAGCGACAACTAAGCGCAGCGCTTTGCACGCAAGCGCTGCCACCGTCGCGCATTTTTGCGAGTGCGAAATGGATTCTCAGGACGGTTTGCGCGCCAGGGTCGAATAGCGTTCCGGCTCGGTATAGGCCATGCGCATATGGGTCAGCAGCACCGCCTGCGGGTCGTCGCCGGAACGGCCGGCCACGGCGTCCAACAGAACACGGTGATGGCACAGCCGCCATTTGCGGACATCGTGGGTGACGTGTTCCAGGGTCTTGTGCGCGAACAGCGGCACCATCAGTGCATTCAAGGCCCGCTCCAGATAGGGGTTGCCCGCCGCTTTCCAGAGGGCGCGATGGAACTCCAGGTCCATGGCGGCGGCTTCCAGCAAAGTGCTGTTCCAGCCGTCCATGCGGTCGACCAGCTTGTCGAGCTGTGCCAGGGTTTCCGGCGTCATGCGGCTCCGCGCCAGGCGCAGCGCCTCCGTCTCCAGGACGATGCGCAGGGAGGATATCTGCAGCACCTCCTCCGGCCCGATATGGGTGACGAACATGCCGCGCCGCTCGCGATTCTGTACCAGCCCCTGCTCCTGGAGCTGCGACAGGGCTTCACGCACCGGAATGCGGCTGATGTTGAGTTCGCGCGCGATCTGGCTTTCGTTCAGCCGGTCGCCCGGCCGGTATTTCCCCGACAGAATCCCTTCGCTGAGAATCTTGACCACATGGGCGCGCAAAGTCGTCGGCGGACCATTGGGGGCCAGAACCGTGTCGAGAAAATTATGCTCCACGCTTTCCATGTCGCCTCCTACGGCAATGCATAGGCGATGACATAGTCGCCCTGCTTGTTCTGAAGTGCGGAATGGCCCCCGGCCGACAGTACCACATACTGCTTGCCGTTCGAGTCCAATCGGTAGGTCATGGGCATGGACTGGCCGGCTGCCGGCAGGGAAACCCGCCACAATTCCTTGCCCGTGGCGGTCTCGAAAGCCCGGAAATAGCGGTCTGTGGTGGCGGCGATAAAGGTCAAGCCCGAGGCCGTAGTGATGGCCCCGCCCTGGTTGGGGACGCCCAGATGGAACCAGAGCGGCCAGGGCGCCTCGTCGCGGCTGGTGCCCAACGGCACCTCCCAGACCTTCTTGCCGGTGGTGATATTGATGGCGGTGAGCCGCCCCCAGGGTGGCGCGTTACAGGGCGCCCCGAAAATGGACATCATGTTGTCGTAGACCTGACGGTAGGGCGTGCCGATCAAGGGCGAGTAGCCGTCCGTGCCCTGATGCGGCGCCAGGTGATGGGCGCCGATCACATTGTTGGAATTGACGATCAGGAGATTGCGGCTGGGATCGAAGGCCACCCCGCCCCAGTCCATGCCGCCCACACTGACGGGGTAGTCCACCGACGATTCGGCGTAGAAGGGCGTGAAGATTCCGTCATTCTTCAATTTGCGGAAGCGGCGCTGGCAATCCCACTTGTCGATCAGGGCAAAGCCGAACATGTCGGAGTCCTGCATCTTGGTGATCTGGACTTCGTGTTCGGGCAGAACGGGAATCGGCTGGGTGGGCGAAAGACCCTTCTGCAATCCGCCGGTGGAGACCGGCGTTTCCTTCACCGGAAAGATCGGTTCTCCCGTCAGGCGATTGAGGACAAAGATGTAGCCCATCTTGGTGGCCTGGGCGAGCGCAGGCGTCACCTTGCCGTCCGGCGCCTTGTAATCGAACAGCATGGGCTGGGCAGGCGTGTCATAGTCCCAGATGTCCTTGCGCACGAACTGGTAATGCCAGACCACCTGGCCGGTATCGGTGTTCAGCGCCACCACCGAGCTGCCGTAATAATCCCAGTCGCCCTTGCCGATCACCGCATCCACCTGCGGCGTGCCGGTGGGCAGGAAGATCAGCTTGCGGTCCACATCCACGGACATGGGCGCCCAGACATTGGGCGCGCTGCGCGGATAAGTCTTGCCATCCGCGGGTGGCAGATCGGGCGGCGCCGCCGTAAAGGCCCACACCACCCGGCCAGTGCGCGCATCCAGCGCGCGCACCACGCCGCCCGGCATATCGACATTATGAAAGTCGATGATCTTGGAGCCGGTGATCACCTTGTCGCCCACGATGGTAGGCGCCGACGAAACCCCATACAGGCCGGGCTTTTCGATGAAGCCCAGATTGTCATGCAGGTCCACCCGCCCGTTCACGCCGAATCCGGGGCAGGGCCTGCCTGTTTTCGCATCGAGTGCCCACATCTTGCCGTCAATGGTGGCGGCGAAAATACGCTCGGCACAGAAGCCGCTCCCCTGACTGTCCTTCCAATAGGAAACACCACGGCAAGTGATCACCGTGGCGCCATTGGTGTCGGGCTTGAGGTCGCGCATCCATTTTTCCTTCCCGGTCTCGGGATCGAGTGCGGCAATGCGGTTGCGCGGCGAGCAAAGATAGAGCGTCTTGTTGGCCAGGATGGGCGTCGCTTCAAAAGCCAAGGTGGCCTTTTCGCCCGGCCCCGAGAGATCGCCGGTGCGATAGGTCCAGGCGACTTTCAGGTCCTTTACATTCTGCGGCGTGATCTGGGTGTTGGCGCTGAAGCGCTGGCCCATATGGCCGTGGCCCCAGACCGGCCAGCCATCCACCACGCCGCCGCTATGGCTGTAGGTTCCCTCCGGCTTGCCGTCGCAGCCCGCCAACCCCGTCAATGCAATGACCGTGAAAGCGGCGAAAAAGCAGCCAAGAATATCGCTTTTAAACATCCTGCCCTGTCCTGCTGTGGCGGGGCATTGTCGGCCGCCCGCGCTTGTATTCTAAATACATCAACCGGCGGGGAGCTTGGTCATGTCCATGGCTGATGTCCACGAAAACAATCGGGGAAAAGCGCGATGAAACTGCTCCAAAATGAAATTTCACGCCGAGCCGTGATGAGTGGCATCGCTGCCACCAGCACGCTGCCCGCGTGGGCGGCGACCAAAGCAAGACCCCGCGCCCTGGCGTTGATCGGCGACCGCTATCACAACCCGGATTACATCCGCGTCAGCCTGGACAAGCTGTTTCATGAACTGGACATGCCGATCGATTACACCATGGATTATGCGGGCTTGTCCGCGGCCTCGCTGAAACCCTATCAGCTGCTTTTGATCCTGCGCGACGGCATGATCTGGCCTGGCGGTTATTCCGGTCCCAATTCCTATAATGAATACGAGACCTTTCTGGAGAATTCCTGGCCCGCGCCGGTTCCGGTGTCCTGGATAAAGGAAGAGCAAGGCCTGGCGATCAAGAATTTCGTCGAAGCCGGCGGCGGGTTTTATCCGCTGCACAATTCCAGCCATATCTCGCTGTCGTCGAAGAACTACCGCGAGGTGATGGGCGGCGCCTATTTCGGCCATCCGCCGCTGCGGCCCTTCCAGGTGCATGCGACGGCGAACGCCCATCCCATCACCGCGGGCATGCATCCTTTCATGGTCAATGACGAACAGCACTATGTCGATTACGACAAGGACCCGCGCTATCTGATCCTGGAATCCGAGAATATCGACGGATTGACCTATGAAGGACGCGGTACCAAAGCGCCCGCCGGCTGGGCCTATGATTACGGTAAGGGCCGGGTGGTGTTCACCGCTGTCGGCCACACCATCCATGCGATGTGGAATCCGCAATATCTGGAACTGCAGAAGCGCTCGGTCCGTTGGCTGCTGAAGGATCTCTAAACAGCATCATGGAATTGCGTGAACTGTTCGCACAGGGCATGGCAGCCCACCGCGCCGGCAGGCTGGCCCAGGCCGAGCAGGCCTATCGCCAGGTCCTGCGCGCCGAGCCCGCGAATTTCCCGTCGCTGCACATGCTGGGCTTCCTCAAGGCACAACAGGGACGTTATGACGAAGCCATAACCCTGCTGCACAAGGCGGTGCGCCGCCAGCCGCAGGACATCACCGCCCGCAGCCATTACGCCCATGCCCTGATGATGGCGCAGCGCCTGGAGGAGGCGCTGGCGGCTTACGATCGCGTGCTGGCGATCGAGCCCCGCAACTTCGAGGCGCTGTATAATCGCGGTGTTGTCCTGTCCCAGCAGCAACATTTTGCGGAGGCGCTGGCCGCATTGGATGCCGCCGCCGCGACCAGAGGGGACGTGGCCGGGCTGTTCCACAATCGAGGCGCGGTGCTGACCGGCCTCAACCGCCAGAGGGAAGCGATGCAAAGCTATGATCGCGCGCTGGAATTGGACCCCTCTTACCTGCCGGCCCGCGCCAATCGCGCCATGGTGACACTGGATATCTGCGATTGGGACAGGGTGGAACAAACACCGCTGGTTGAACTTGCCGAAACGGCATCGCCGCTGACGTTCCTGGGCTATAGCGACGACAAGCAGCTTCAGTTGCAGTGTGCCAGGACGAATATAGCCCGGATGGTGCCCGAGCCCTTGCCGCCGCTATGGCGGGGCGAAAACTATCGGCACGACCGCATCAGGCTGGCCTATGTCTCGGCGGATTTCCGCGAGCATGCGGTGGCCTTTCAATTGGCGCCCTTGATCGAGCGTCATGACCGGGATCGCTTCCAGGTCATCGGCATTTCCCTCGGCGCGCGCGATGACAGCCCGATCCGCGCACGGCTGATGAAAGGCTTCGATCGCTTCCACGATTTCGCCGCCTTGAACAGCGATGAGATCGCGCGGCGCCTGCGCGAGATGGAGATCGACATCGCTATCGACCTCAGCGGTCCTACCGGTCAGGCGCGGCCGCGGGTTTTCGCCCATCGCCCTGCCCCGGTTCAGGCGGGCTGGCTGGGCTATCCCGGCACCAGCGGTGCCGAATTCATGGACTATCTGATCGCGGACCGCATCGTGGCGCCGCCCGAGGACCAGCCTTTCTTCAGCGAGCGGCTGGTGCATCTGCCCCATAGCTATTTTCCCACCGATCCCGAGCCTGACACCGCGCCCATTCCCGGCCGCGCGCAGATGGGACTGCCCCCGGAGGGTTTTGTTTTCTGTGCCTTCAACACCGCCTGGAAAATCACCCGACCACTATTCGCGATGTGGATGCGGTTGCTGCATGCGGTTCCGGGAAGCGTGTTGTGGCTGAGAGAGCCGGTGGCCGATGCGCGCGCCAATCTGGAGCGTGAAGCCATGGCGCGGGGTATCGAGCCCTCGCGGCTGGTTTATGCCGCCGACGTGCCGCGCGATATGCATCTGGCCCGCCACGCGCTGGCCGGATTGTTCCTGGACACCCTGCCCTACAATGCCCACGCCACCGCCGCCGATGCCTTGGGCGCGGGCCTGCCGGTGCTCACCTGCCGGGGCAATGCCTTCGCTGGACGCGTCGCGGCCAGCCTGCTGGAGGCCGTAGGCCTGCCCGAACTGATCACCGAAAATCTTGAAGCTTATGAACTGCGCGCCCTCGAACTGGCGCTTGATCCGGCCAGATTGGACGCGCTCAAGCAAAAACTGATTCACAACCGGCTTGGTGCACCGCTCTTCGATGCCGACGGTTTCCGGCGCGGACTGGAAGCGGCCTTCGTCGTCCTGCGAGCCGGCAGATAACGCGCGCTGTCAGGGTCAGCAATTGCCTTGGCTGCCGCCACCATTGAAACTCCGCACCCCGAAGTTTATCGGCAGATCGCCATCGACCCGGTCGGTATGCATCCGATCCGGAATCGGCGGCAAAGGCTGGGCCTTGTGCATGATATAGGTGGCGGCCTTGTCGAGCCCGTCGTCGCCGGATGACTTGACGATTTTCAGCCTGTCGATCTCGCCATTGCGGCGGACCGAGAAATGCATCATCACCACGCCGGTGGTGTGCACGGCCAGCGCCTCGGGCGGATAATAAAAGAACTGTCGCACCCGCTCGGTGACCGCGCGCATCCAGACCGGATCGAGACAGCCGGCCAAGGCGCCGCCATTGCCGCCGGTGCCGTTGCCTGAAGCCGCCTGTCCCATCGGACCGTTGCCGGAAGTGCCGCCTTGCATGGGCGAGGTCTTTGCCGCCGATGCCGGAAGCGGGGCAGGCGCTTGCGGCGGCGCGCCCGATGCAATGGTGAAGACCGGCAGTGCGGGCTTTTCGGCGCGCGGCCGGATCAAATGGGCCAGAAAAGGCGGCAGCGGCTCGACGGCGCGCTTGTTCGGCCTGTCCGGCAACACGGAAGCCGTGATTTCCGATTCCACGGACTTGACTGGCGTTGCCCTGGAGGCGAGCCAGGCCAGAGCCACGAAAAGCGCATAGAGGGATGCTGTCAGCAGCGCCGCGCTCACGCGGTTCGATGCATCGGTCTCGTAGCGGGAAGACCTGTGTGGAAATTCCGACAGCGGCGCGTAGCTCATGGCGGTGCTGGTGTCGAGGACAGCGGGTCGTTCCACTTCGTCTTATACCAGGCCCAATAGCTGTTGCGGGCACAGGCAACGGCCGGCAGGTGACGATCCGAAACCCCCGGATCGAAACGGCATGAGATGGCATTGGGATCGCCGGGCAGTGTTTCCTGCGGCAGCAATTTCGCAGGGTTGCGGGCAGCCGTCTCCAGCGCCGGGCCGGTTGCGGTGAGATTTTCCACCAGCGTGTTCTGCACGCATAGCTCTTTGCCAAGGCGTGTGGCGAGCGCGTCCAGCTCCGGCGGCTGGCACAACATATAACTGGTAAAGGCCTGGGCTGGCGGAGCGGAACGATCAAGACGGTCTGCGCCCGCCAGTTCGGCTTTTTCAGCGATCAGGAATTGGGCAACGAAAATAGGATCGCGGTCTTCTTCCGCAGTTTTAAAATTGGCGGTTATGGAAACGCGCCGTCCCGTGACCATTTGCGTGGCATCAGCGGGATTGCTGAGATGGACATTCACCAGCACATTGGTGTGTCCCCGCCGCCCGCAGTCCAAATCCCTTGCCAATATCAAACGGGGCGAGACGACCTGGCCGCTGACCTTTTTGACCGGACAGTCAACCTTGTTGAGCGGATTGAGCGAACTGAACCGGCCGCTGGCGCTCTGCAGGGGGACGGGGGTTCCCGTCACCTGCGAAAATGCAGCAGACGGAGCTACGCCACCTTGGGCCAACGCGTGAGCGGAACAAAAGAACAGCGCCGGAAGAAGCGCGCCGATAAGCGGAATGGGCTTCATGATACGAGAAAACCCGGGCTTGCGCCCGGGTCCCCGTGCATCAGATTTTCAACTGACTAGTCACGATACGGATGACCGCAACGGCGCTCATAAGCGGAGCGGCCGCCATGGTCACGCCAGACCGGATCACCCAAATTCAGGTCGCAAGGATCGGTAGCGGCACCGATCACGGCGCCACCCACCGCGCCGGCCGCCGCGCCCAGGGCCGGGTTGCCGGCCGCTGCACCAATAGCGGCGCCGCCGGCCGCGCCCAACAAGGCGCCGCTGGCTGCCCGATCGCCCGGATCGGTACCGCAACCCGCGACAAGCAACGTCGCGGCAAAACCCGCAATAATCATGGTTGTGCGCATATCTGGCTCCATTGTTTTGAGCCATGGAAACGTTCCGCACAAACGGACAGTTCCGGGAGGTCTACCGTTTTCTCATGCCGGTGTGCTCCAGCGGTTCCCGCAGATCGCGGCGAAACCGGCAGCAATGCGGCGAAAAGACGGCGGCCTAGATGCGTTCCAGCCTGGTGTCGGAGTCGCCGAACTTGTTCAGCTTCACGCCGAAACGGTCCATCAAGGACAGATAGAGACTGCACATCTTGCGCTTGTCTTCGCCATCATTGAGGTAGTTCAGCGTACGCCCGGTCTGCAGCGTGCCGCCAAGCCCGCCCGCCAGTACCAAAGGCAGCCGGCTGTTGTCGTGCTTGCGGCCCACGAACATGTTGGACATGAACATCAGGCAGCTATTGTCCAGCACTGTGCCGTTGCCTTCCTTCATGCTGTCCAGCTTGGAGGCCAGATAGGCGTACTGGGCGACATGGAAGTGGGCGATGCGCTCATAATTGTCGGAAGCATTGTCGTGCGACGCCGCATGATGGCCTTCCTTGACGTCCAGGAAGGGATAATACATCGCCGACAGGTCGCGGCTGATGATCAGCGAGGCGACGCGGGTCTTGTTGGTCTGGAAGGCGATGGCGACGATATCGCACATCAGCTTGGCATGTTCGCGCAGATCTTCCGGCAGGCCGCTGGCGGGACGTTCCATCAAAGCCGCGGACATGTTCTTGCCCTTGGCGTTGTCGTCCGCGGCGTCCTTGGCCTTGCGCATCAGTTCGACGCGCTTCTCGACCTCGCGCACGCTGGTGAGGAATTCGTCCATCTTGCCGCGGTCGGTGGCGCTGATCCTGCGCGACAGGTCCTGGGCGCGGTCCTTGACCCGGTCCAGCACGCTGAGATTGAGCATGCTGCCGCGATTGTCGAACAGGCTGTCCCAGGCCAGTGAGGGATAGACTTCCACCGGCACCGGCGAATCCGGCGTCTGCCAGGACAGATGCGAGGAATAAGCCAGGCTGAAATTGGTTTCGTGATAGCCGGTCATGGGCTGCTCGCAGGCCAGCACGATGGAAGACTGCGGGGTGTCCTGGCCAACCTGGTTGGCGATCATTTGGTCCACGCTGATGCCGGAATGGATCAGTGCCCCCTTGGTGATGTGTTCGCCCGACAACAGGCTGCCGGTCTGGGCAGGGTGGATGCCCTGGTTGGTGAGGGCTTTGACATAGAGCCCGTCGATCACATTGATCTTCTGCTTCAGCGGCTCCAGCGGCTCCAAGGTCTTGCTGAGCTTCATGTCGGCGCCCTGGCCTTCGGCGCTCCAGTGGTTCTCGTTGACGCCACAGCCCAGGAATACAACACCGAACCGCTTGGGAAAATCCGCAGGTGCCGGGGTATCGGCAAAGGCATTCACCGATTCCAGCCAGGGCAGCGCCATGGTGCAGCCCGCGCCTCTGAGCACGGCACGGCGGGAGAAAGCGCGGCTGATGGGCGAATTGGAACGAGGCATGTCAGTTCCCCTTTTTCAAATAGGCTTTGATCTGGTCGACACTGGGCTTTTCGGCGGTAGCGACCCGGCTGGAAGGTTGTAGTTCGGCATGCTTGATCTCGGCCAGTTCAGGCGCGCGCTTGTTGAGGAATTGCGGGCTCACCACAATGGCCTCCACCAGGGCGCGGAAACGATAGCCGTCGGCGGCCAGCCCGGCTTTCATCTGGTCGACCAGCGATTCATCGGACAGCTGCAGCGAGCGGTTCAGCGCATAGGCCAACAGCTTGCGGCAGAGATTTTCCACATAGCGGTCCTGGCGGTGCTCGCGGATATAGGTCTGCAGGCCCGGCACGCCGGTGGCATCCACGCCGCCGGGGAATGTCGCCGAAGCATCCACCGGACGGCCCGCCATGTCGGTGGTGCGGGCATTGCCCACCGGGCCATAGCCTTCAAACACCAGGCCAAACGAGTCGAAGCGCTGGTGACAGCCGGCACAGAACGGATTCTTGTGATGCTGCTCCAGCATGGCGCGGATCGGCAGGTCGGTCTTGGATTCGTCGCTGGGCAGTTCCGGCACCACCGGCGGCGGCGGCGGCACTTTCATGCCGAGCACCTTCTGCACAACCCAGTTGCCGCGCTTGACCGGGCTGGTGCGCAGGCCGGGCGAATAAAGCGTCATGAACACGGCCATGGGCAGAATGCCGCCGCGGCCATATTTGTCCGCATTGTCCACCCGGACCCAGGTCTTCACATCGCCGTCCACCGCGGGCATGCCGTAATGCTTGGCCAGCGGCGGATTGACGAAAGTGTAGTTGCCGTAAAGCAGATCCAGCATCGAACTCTCATGGGTGATGGTGTCCTGCATGAAATGGATCGGCTCCTGGAACATGGCTTCGCGCAGGTCGTCGTCGAAGTCCGGGAAGCGCTGGCGGTCTACCGAGTTGTTGGTCTCGAACTGGCGGAAGACCAGCCAGTTGCCGGTGAACTCGGTGGCGAGGCCGCTGACCTTGGGATCCTTCAGCATGCGCAAGGCCTGGGCCTTCAGCACGGCCGGTTGGTGCAGGTCACCCGCCGCGGCATGCTTGAGCAGCTCCGCATCCGGCATGCTGGACCAGAGGAAATAGCTGAGGCGGCTGGCCAGGCTGTAATCCGACAAGGCCTCGGCGGCGAACGGCTTGACCATCGCGGCCTTGCTGAGGCCGGGCTTGGGCGCAGCAGCGGTGCGCGCCAGGTCAAAGCGGTAGAGGAAGTCCGGCGACATCAGGACGCCCACGATGGAGTCGCGGACGGCATCCTCATGCGACAGCCGGTTCTGGGACCGCAGCTGCTTATAATAAGTCAGGATACCGGCGCGTTCGTTCGGGGTCAGCGGGCGGCGATAGGCACGCTCGGCAAAGCGCAGCAGCGCCGCCAGATGCTTGGGCTCGGCCGCCGCGTGCATCTTTTCCATGTTGCGCAGGGTCGTGTTGATCAGGCCGAAATGCCACTGGAAGGCCTTGGGCGCGATCGGATCATTGTGTTCCTTGTCCATCGCCCAGCGCGCCTGATACTTGTCGCGCATCTGGAAGATCACGAACTGATCGGTCACTTCATGGCCGACGGGACGCTTGGAGCCGGACTCGGTGGAGAGCGGGCCGTTGATGTTGCCGTCCACCTCGCCGCTTTGGTTGAAATAATACTGGACCCAGGTGCGCTCGGTCTGGTTGGCGACAAAGTCGAACTCGGTCCATAGCCGGTTGAGTTCGGCCTGGCCCTTCTTGTCCAGGATCAGCTGCATTAACGCAGTATCGTCGCGGTAATAGCCGCCGGTATTGTGATAGCCGGCGCTCAACAGCCGGCCATTGTCGGTTGCCTGGTCGGGCCAGTAGCGGCCGCGCTCGCTGACATAGAACGTGTCGGGAAAGACGGAAGCCAGGCGATCGAAGGCTTTTTGATAGACCGCTTTCTGGCCCACCGGATAGACCAGATCGGCATCGCCGTGACGCGCATGCGCCATCAGGATCGCCCAGCGCGGCGAGGCATCCTCATGCAGCGGCGGATATTTCGGAATCGCAGGTAGCGGCGGTTCCGGCTCATTGGCGGCGCGCAACGCGCCGGGATCGCTCTTGCGATGATTCTGGGCATATTCCTCAAGCCGCCAATTGTGCAGCGGCTCGGACTGGCCCGGCAGGCCCTTCACGATAGGCGCCGCGAACTGCATCGCGGTGTGGGCGCGGATGCGGGTGACGAAATTCTCCATCGCCTGCGCCTCGACCGTCAGCGAGGCGGCCGCTTTGGGCGCCGGCAAGGCATTCCACATCGCCTGCAGTTTGGCGACCGGGCCGATGGCACCCTTGTCATTCAGGATGCCCCACACCATGGGCAGGTACTTGGCGCTGAGCTTCATCTCGGCGGCGGTTGAAGCGAGTGTCGCGTTGGGTTTTCCCAGGGCGGCACGATAGCGATAGCGCCAGGCGGCCTGGAAATAATCGGAATAGCTGGTGGGCTGGGCCTGATAGAAGGCAATGATGCGCTGGATGGCGTATTTGTCGTGATCGCTTTCCACCTGCATCAGGTGGGGGGCGAAATCGATGGTGTCGGGCTTGAGCACCATGTGATCGGCGACATTGCGCGCGGCTTGCAGATATTTGTTGAGCAGCGCCGGCGACATGGTGAGCGACTCGCCGGAATTGTCGAAACCGGCGGTATTGGCCGGGTCGACCGGAAACTGGCGCGTCAGGTCCATATCCTGACCAGTCAGGTCGCGGATGGTGTAGTTGTACTCCGCATTGCTGAGACGCCGCGCCAATACTGTGCCGGGATCGCCGCCCAGGCGTTTGATCTCCTCGGCGCGCACGGCATGCACCCAGTCGATGACCTTCTGCGCGGCGTCCGCCGACGGCTGAGGCATTTGCTTGGGCGGCATTTCATGCGCCGTCAGCCTGTCGGCCAGAAGCGACCACCGGGGGAAATCTTCCTTCACCTGGTCGACGCTGGTGTAAGACTTCAGGTCGAACTGCGCCGTCGGCTGCGTCCCGCTATGGCAGCCCACGCAATATTTGCCGACGAACGGTTTGACCGTGTTGTCGAACTGGGCCTGCAGGTTGGTAGAATCCGCGGCAACGGCCGGGAGGGTGGCGGAAACCAGCAAAGCCAGAACCAAACTGCGCATATGTCACTCTTGCTCTTTGCGCCGCATTGGGCGCGCTTCTTCCCCGGCGCCCGACCGGCGCAATACGCGGACAAATAAGCAGAATTGCACCCGAGTGTAAAATTACGGTGTGTCGCAATTTCATGGGTAAAAGTGGATTTCCAAATGGCTGCCGCTTAAGTCCCGGAAAAGTCCGGCTTTGTGCGCCGCAGCAAATTTTACCGTACGGGAACTTGCCGGAAATCCTGTGCGCAAAAGAAAACCCCCGCGCCTGGGCGCGGGGGCTGATCTTTACAACCTGGTTTGCCAAAAGGGCGGCTTAGTCACCCGTGACTTCGAAATTGTGCAGGATCGGCGGACGCGGGTTGAACGGCACACGGGTCGACCACGGCGCGGCCGGGTCATCGCCCGCCCGGTGCCAACGGCCCTGAGCGGCGATCATCACGTCACCCGGATCGCAGTTGAAATAGGGCAAGCCTTCGACCTTCATGCCGATCTTGCCTTCCATGATGAACCAGAACTCGGTCCAGCCGACATGGAAGTGGCCCTTGTTG
>Ga0157379_10000683_pt1 | contig 27528 bp, 23 predicted proteins | sample S25metaG_FD_121802 | JGI IMG/M metagenome (GOLD analysis project Ga0157379, IMG submission 121802) | Switchgrass rhizosphere microbial communities from Kellogg Biological Station, Michigan, USA - S2-5 metaG | ecosystem: Host-associated > Plants > Roots > Rhizosphere > Soil | place: USA... | reverse complement strand
TTGCCGAGCGCCAGCACGCGCGCGATGGTCAGGTCGGGAAGCCCGAAGGTGGCGGCGATGTCGGCGACGTCGCGGCCCTCCTTCACCAGCCGGGTGAAGGTCTCCCACTGCGTCACCTCATCGGCGTCGAGCCGGGCAAGGTTCTCAATCATCGACGCCTCGATGGCGGCGGCATCGTCGGTTTCGGAGAGGATGCGGCAGGGCAGCGGCTCGGCCTCTGCAGCGTCGCCTTCCGCAAGGCGACGCTCCTGCGCGACGATCCGCGCGGCATGGTAGCGCCGCGCGCCCGCGACGATCTCGAAATGGCCGTCCTCGCAGTTGGGGCGCACGAGCAGCGTCTGGATGACGCCGCGCTTGCGCACGGTTGGCAGTAGATCGGACACGTCCGGTGCCTTTTTGCCGTAGCGCATGTTGGTCTTGCTGACAGACAGCTTGTCTTGATCGATGAAAACGAGTGTCATGGCACAACTCCTTGTGAGTGCCGGTCCGTCGCTCTTTGCGGGGATGGCGGGCCGGTTTTCGGATTGGCGGCGAAACGCGCCGCCCGCGCTTCAACCGGCGTCTGGCTCGCCGGAACGGTGCGGAAGATCGGGGTCCGCGCCGGCTTGGTCAGTGCGGCGGAGAAGGGTTTGAGCCCACAGGATCGAACCGGCGCGGCGCGCGGTTTCAGTCCAGACCGTCAGCGGAAGGGCGGTCTCGAACGACAGGTCGCGCTCGATGAACAGGCCGAAGGGCAGGCGCACGGCGCCGATCTCGGACAGGCTGAAATAGCCAAGTTCGGGGCAGCCGAAGCCGAGGTCGGCCAGCCCGAACAGCGTGTCGTCATCCTCAGCCAGTTCGGTCGCCAGCCAAGTCGCCGCGCCAAGCGGATTGAACAGCTTGATGGCCGGCGGCGGGTCGAAGCGCGCACCGTTCGTGTCGCAGGCGCGGCGGGAAATGTCGTTGGCGCGCAGCGCTAAACGCAGCTCGGGGGTCAGGAGGATCATGCCGCGATCCTCCCGTCCTGCCGCGCGGCCTGCGCCTCGCGGTGGCGCGCCAGCAGCCAGTCGGCGGCCTTGGTCGCGGCGCTGGCGGCGCGGAAGATCGCGCGATTGTCCTCGCGCAGCACCTCCAGCCACGAGCCGAGATAATCGGCGTGGCGGACGGTCGGCACAATGCCGAGCGCGGCGCAGAGGAAGGCCGAACCCATTTCGGCGACCAGTTCCTCGCGGGCATAATCCTTGCTGCCGAAGCTGTTGGTAAGGTCGCGACCGAGCCGTTTGGCGTGGCCGGTGGCGTGGGTCAGTTCGTGGAGGCAGGTGCGGTAATAATTGACCTGTTCGAAGAAGGCGGGCTGCGGTGGCACCTGCACGAAGTCGAGGGATGGGACATAGAAGGCGCGCGTCCCACCGATCCGGAAATCCACGCCCGACGCGGCGATCACCTCCTCGGCAACCGGCACGATCTCGCGCTCGGGTAAGGGTGCCGGGTCGGACGCCAGCCCGGCGCGCAGCCCCTCGCACTGCACGACATTGAACACGGTGAAGCGCTTGAGGAACGGCACCGCCTTGGCCTCGTCGCCATCGCGCGTGGCGCGTTCCTTTTCCGCCTCGGGAGTGAAGCGGTCGGCATAGACAACGGTCACGCCATGCTCGCCCTTGCGGACGCACCCGCCCGCCTCCTGCGCCTGCCGGAAGGTCAGCCACGATTGCGACGGCCAGCCATGCTGGATGACCGCACCCCACAGGATCAGGACATTGGCGCCCGAATAGTTGCGCGCGGTCAGCGCATTGCGCGGCAAGCCGGGTCGGGCGCTGCCAGTCGATCCCCACGGCTGGACCCACGGCAAGCGCCCGGCCTCCAGCTCGGAAATGATCCGCGCGGTAACCTCATCGTAGAGGTTCACCCGGTTCTCGGTCTGACGATCTTCGCCCGCACCCGTGCGACGGGAACGGCGGCTGGCGGCTTCACGCATGGCTTTCCTCCACGCCACCCCAAAAAGCACAAAGCCTCCCCGCAAAGGCGGGGGTGGGCGGCAAAGAGCGACCAAGAGGCCCGGCTCCAGTGGCCGGCGGCACCGTCAGGGCGAAACGAAGTGAAGCACCCCGAGCGAAGCGAAAGGGTTGCCGCAGGCCGCGACGGGCCTAGCCGGGAGCGCCGCCCGCACCCGCCGCAACGGGAGAGGCACAAGCAACGCCGCCGCGCACAGCGCGGCGTCCGCAGCCACGCCAGCGATCGTGACCGAACGGCCGAGACCCGCCAGGGCTCGGCGGAGACCGGCGCCCGGGCGGCGGTCGAAGTAGAGCGCGGTCGCACGAATGTGCGAGGCGCCGGTTCTATTCTGCTATGATTTCGGACCTGCGCGTGCCGAAAACTGCCAGCGCACTGCCGAGACCGTCACCGACGATCCAGCGTGCCCGCTCGAGATGGGAACGCCAGCACTTCTCCGCGTCGGGCTCCGCGAGATCGATCTGCATCAGGTGGGCTGCGGCGTCCCGCCAGTCAGCACCGGCATCGTCGGCCGCGAGCAAAGCGGCATACAGCGATAGATTGCGTCGATCATAGTCGATGGCCACATCACCAGACGGCGCCAAACGATCGATTGTCCCCATCTCTCTACTCACACAGGTTCCCGCCTCCAAGAATATTAAATATAATGAATAACCGGAGGAAGGCAATTCCTCGACCGTAGGCCGATGGACATGCGGAAGGTGATTGGGAGCAATTTCGCTCGACTGAGGAAAAGTAGGGGGCTGACTCAGGAAGCCGTTGCCGAGAAATCCGGATTTTCACAGAGCTACATCGGCTGGCTGGAGCGCGGACAGCGCAACCCAACTGCGATTTCGATCTGGATGCTGGCTCAGTCCGTCGACGCCATGCCCGCTGATCTGATGCAGCCGATCACGGAACAGCCGCTAAGTTCCTCCCAGGATAGCTCGCGATCCTGCGCGTAGCATACGATCGCCAGAAGCTATCATTCGCCGCACGAGCGATTTCCGGTGTTCGCCGTCACCGGGCCAGGCGCCGGGGCCAAGCACCATGGCGGCGATCTCCCGCAGGCTGGCCCCAGCGTCTCGCGCGTCGACTGCTTGCAACGCCAGCAGCCTGCGTGCCAGTTGCACATGCGGTCGTGATCGCAGGACAGGCACAGGCTCGCGAAGCGCGCGCATCACTGACAGCTGCATATCGAAACGATCGTCATCGGGCAGATCGAACCGAAGTGTTACCGGCCCGGCCGCTGCTGTCCCATCGATCACGTCAAGCCGGATGGCGTCGCTACCGTCGTCGATCACCAGATGCTCGCAACGCGGCCCCCGCACCATGCGCACATCAACCGACTGCCCATCGAACAACCGGGCGTGGCCATCGGCTGGCTCCAAGGCTCGGACGGCAAGCACGCGCGGGTCAACGGCCGCCGACCACATCGGCAGCACGGAGGCGCACGTCCGGGCCGGATCCTCAGGGAAAGTGCAGCCCCCAAAGCGCCGCGAAGTCGGCACCGGCTGCCACACCGGTCGGCGGCAGGGCGGGCAGACCGGCATAGGCCGCGCGGTAGGCCGGGTCGCGCCGAAGCACTTCCCAGGCCAGTGCGCTGCGTCCACGGCGGACTATGGCTTCAACGGCAGCGGGATCGGGCGGGCTCACCGTGACGACCTCAGCCGAGCTCGCCCATCTGCGACCGGACGAACATCGCGGCAGCGTCGTCCTGGTCCGGCCGAAGCGCATCAACCGCCGGAAGATGATCCGGCACGTGGTCGCCGAGCAGGATCGACGGGCATTGCCCTTCGACATTGCCGAGGTTGGGCCGATGCTGAGCGTAGCCGACGAGCGCGGCGAGTTCCGGCGAGAAGTGGCGTGCCACGTGCGGCGGATAGACCAACCATTGCAGCTCGAACGGCTTGAGCCAGCCCAGGCAGTAGCTGATGACGATGCCCCGACGCGGCGCGGCGCTGGCGTTGCCGCCGCCGCCGTGGAGCATGGAGCCGAGGAAGACGAGGGCGTCGCCCGGCAAGACAGTCGGCACGACCGACTCATGCTCGGGAAGCACGGGGATGTCCTGGTCGAAGTGGCTTCCCGTCCAAAGGCGGGTGCCGCCGTTTTCGCGCATAAAGGCCGACAGCGGCCACATGACGTTGACCAGATATTCGAGTCCGCCCTTCGGACCTTGCCACATGTCCTGATCCCGGTGGGGCAATTGTGGCAGGGCGCCCGGGTGGATCTCGATCGCCTGGGTCAGATTGAGCGCGATCCGCTCGCACCAGGGCAGCAGCATCTGCTCGACGATCTCGAGGATCTGCGGATGCATCGCCAGCCGTTCGATCGCCGACGACCGTGTCAGCAGCGAACCGAAGCGCTTTGTCCGCTCTCCGTAGAAAGCACCCCGGCAGGGCGGGGTCGCGGCGAAGCGAGGGTTCAGGTCCGCCTCGATCCCGGCGATGAGGGAAGGCTCGACCGCGCGCCCGAACACGCACCAGCCGTCCCGCGCCAGCGTCCCGGCGTGACGATCGACCGAGGCGCTCACGCCGGCACCCGGTCAAGCACGGGCGAATAGACGCCGGTCCAGCCAAGCCGCTCCGGCGTGTCCGACCGGACATGGATGAGGAAGGCGCCGATCGGCCCGCCCGGAATGCGCACCGCAGGTCCAAGCGGTTCCGCCTGCCAGCCCAGCGACAGCACCTCCTTGCGGAACGGGTCCGGTATGACGCCTGTATAGCGCTCGATGCCGCGATCGAGCGCGACATCGACCATCGCCGAGAAGAGCATGTTGCGCAGTTCGCGGCGGCGCTCCGCCCCGTGCCGCTGGGGCAGGCACAACCGCGTGCTTTCCCAGGTCGCATCGTCAACTGGCACGCCCAACGGGCAGAGGTGGGGAAAGAGCGTGCCAAGCATGTGCGGGCGGGTGCTTGGGAAGAGACGGATCGATGCCGCGTGCCCGCCGTCATCGTCGGCGACAATAAGGTAGATCGTGTGGGCATTGTCAAACTGGTCCATTTCGTACCGGCCGTCGGCCACCGGCACATCCCAGCCGAACAGGTCGACGAAGAGGCGCTTGCGATCGGCGAACATGGATCGGAGCAGCGGCCGGCTTTCCCTAGCCAGATGATTGTCGATGATATGGATCATGGGGGTGCTCCCGTTCGTGATTGCGCACACGAAGGAAGCAGCGTTGGGGGAGCCGAAATAGACCGAGTGATTACTCGGGTTGACGGGACCGGAGTTCGTCGAGTCCTATCTCGCCGGCAAGCACGGCACTTACTACAAGCTCGGTCCGGTCATGCGCTTCGAACAGCCGGCGGGCTTCGGTGAGGTAACCGTCAACGGTTCGCGGCGTAAGCGAGAGCACCCGGGCAATCTGCTTGTTGGAGTAGCCGCGCCCCGCCAGGATCACGCAATCCCGAGGACGGGGATGCAGCCTCGCCGAGGACGTAACGATCGGCAGCTTCCCGCATATCAATTGCCTTGCGGACTGGAACGCGAAGATGCCGATCATCTGGGCGGCTCCAAGGAAGACATGCGCGCGCTCGGGCCACCGCATTCCCGCGAACGTGCATGAGCCCATGCGATCGCCGAGGCGCACATAAGGTACGGTGATTCCTTCGTTCAACCCTTCTCGGGCGCCAAATTCAAAGCTGGCGCGGTCCCGGCGGTCGAAGTGAACGATGCGAGGCAGGTCGGACCAGAGGAAGGCGCTGTCGGCAAAGATGCAGCCGCGGATGACCGGGTCACGGCGATAGCAGTTCTGAGCAAAAAGGCGGTCGGTAATCGCTGGCGGATAGTCCTTGATATCTACCCGCTCGTATCCGCATGTCATGAGGTTATCGTGGTGGATCAAGGCATAGTAACGGAATCCCATCTCACGCGCGATGGATTCCATCAGCCCTTCGATATCTTTCGGTGTGGCCGCAGCCCGGATTGCACCGACGACGGAACTCGTCAGCGACAGGTAAAATGAATCTTTCGGCCACTTCGGGTCAGATGGCATTCGCTCACGTGTCCTTCTCCCCCTTCAACCGATAATCGGGATCCCCCAATTCCATGCCTTTTCGGTGGCGACTATTCAGTGCCGACCGCGCTCGCTTCTCCCAAAGCAGGATCCTCCGATCCCTGTGCCACACCTGTGAAAGCCTCCGCTCTGTTCGGCCTTTTCAGCAATCCGACGGCAAGCGCGCCCACGATCGTTCCCGCGACCAGCGCGAAGACATAGCCAAGAAGATGGGTGACGGCGCCGGGGATCGGCAGGACGAATATGCCACCATGGGGAACCTTCAGTTCCGCTCCGATTGCCATCGAGATCGCCCCCGCAGTGCCCGAACCAGCCATCAGCGCGGGTATTACGCGCAAAGGATCGCGGGCGGCGAAGGGGATCGCCCCTTCGCTGATGAACGCCAGACCGAGGACGGCCGCCGCATCGCCAGCCTTGCGCTCGTCATCGGTGAAGCGGCTGGGAAAGAGTCGAGTGGCCAATGACAGTGCGATGGGTGGTGTCATCCCGGCCACCATCGCGGCAGCCATTGGAGTGAAGACCTGGCTGGCCATCAAACCGGTCGAAAACGCGTACGCGGCCTTGTTGACGGGCCCGCCCATATCGAAGGCCATCATCGAGCCCAACAGGAGCCCGAACAAGATCGCGGACGAGCCCTGCATGCCGCCTAACCAATCCGTGAGAAAGCTGAGCAGTTGGGCAACCGGCGTTCCCACTACGTAGATCATGAGCAGACCGGTGAGCAGCGTGCCGAGCACCGGAAGGATCAGCATGGGCTTCAGTCCGTCTAGGTTTCGAGGCAGTCGGATGCAGCGATTCAGGAAGTCGGTTCCATAGCCGGCGATGAACCCGGCTGCGATGCCGCCGAGGAAGCCGGCTCCCAGGCTCGTCGCCAGCATTCCGCCTACAAATCCCGGAGCCAAGCCTGGGCGGTCGGCAATCGAAGATGCTATGTGTCCGGCAAGTGCCGCAACGATGAGAGGAAACGCCCCTGCGGCGCCGATTGTAAATAGGGCGTGGGCCAGCGTGCCGACCTCACGATCAGCATAGATACCGCCCAGAGCGAAGGCGACCGCCATCAACAACCCGCCGGCTACGACGAACGGCAGCATGAACGAAACCCCGTTCATGAGATGCTTATAGGGCCCGGCGCGCCCGGACTTGGCAACCTGGGACTTCAGGGTCGCGCCCGGCTGGAGTTCCGCGTCGGCAAGAGCCGTAATGATCAGCGCTTTTCCATCGTTGATCGCTGACTTTGTGCCCGTCGCATAGACGCGCTTTCCGGCAAAACGGGTTCTGTCGACTTCGCGATCCGCTGCGATCAGCACGATCTCGGCATCGCGGATTTCATCAGCGGTCAGTTCATCGCGCGCGCCAACGGAACCTTGCGTTTCGACGCGGATCGAGATTCCTTGTGCGGCAGCCGATTGCTGCAACCCCTCCGCCGCCATGAACGTATGCGCGATACCGGTGGGGCAGGACGTAACGGCAACGATCCTCCGCGATGGTCGGGGCGCAAACTGGGCGATTCTATCGATTGTCGCTCCGGCGTCGAGCAGTACGTCCGCGATGGGAACGACGGTCCGAGGTCGGCCGGGGAAAGGTGAATGCGCGATTTCAGACGATGCGACGATAAGAAGCACTTCACCGGGCTCACTCGCGAATGCATCGCACAGGAATTCATCGTCGCGATGCCTGATCTCGACCTCAATCGTTCGGCCGCGTTCCCCGGCGGCTCTGCGAAGGGCTTCACCTGCCAGCATTCCGGCAACATGACCGTCGTCCGCAACTATGACGGCCCGGATCTTTCGAATTTCGGCGCTCATGTCTGGCTCCCCGCACTGGCTACGTCGTCAATCCTGACCGCCGCGGCCAACGCCTCGATGGTGGTACGGCCGGGCAGATTCGCCCCTGCGAGACCGAGCTTTGCGACAGCGAAGGCGGTGGACAGCCGCGCCAGTCGTTCGAGATCCGCTTGTTCCGCAAGACCGGCGGCAATTCCCGCGACCATTGCATCGCCGGCTCCGACCGTACCGTGAACATGCTCGGCGGCGAGGTGCGCGTGCAATGCGCAGCCATCGGCGAGAAAGAGTGCGCCCTCGCTGCCCATCGAGATCACGACCAACCCCACGCCGGTCCGCAGCAGACGTTGTCCGGCGGCATATATGTCGATGAGATCGTCGAGCGGCTCACCCGCCCATTCCGCCAGTTCGTGTCGATTGGGCTTCACGCAGAAGGGCTTGAGTGGTGCGGCGAGCGTGGAGACCAATGCCGAGCCGCTGGTATCGACCAGCACACGTACGCCGCGTTCCCCTACACGCGCTGTCATGTCCGCATAGACGGTCGAAGGGCATCCCGTTGGCAGGCTGCCGGCGAGAATGACGAGGTCGTGGTCCGCATCTAACGCTTTGAGGGCGTCTTCGACTGCTGCAAGCGCATCAGGAGCGACGGGCGCGCCGGGCATGTTGATGTCAGTAGTATGCCGGGCATCGATGAGCTTGATATTCATCCGGTTCGAAGAGGTCGTGCGGACGAAACGATCCTCGATGCGCTTTGCTGCGAGCAGTGCTTCGAACGGACCGGCGTCCCCGGTCCCTAGCAAACCGGTGACGACGACGTGCTCGCCCCAGTCGGCAAGACAGGCTGCGACATTCACTCCCTTCCCACCGGCGTCGCAACGTGCCGTAAGCGCTCGGTGGACGGTGCCGGGAACCAGTGCATCAAGCGTGATCGTCTGGTCGATGGCCGGGTTCAGCGTGACGGTGAAGATGGTCATGCGCAGGCGCTTTCCAACGCGCGAACGTCAACTGCCGTCTCCGCATGAAGCGCCTTCGCAGCCAGGTTTTTCAAATCGTCCAGATTGCTCTCGCGTAGCCGCGCCTTCACCGCCGGAATGTCCCGGGGAGTCATGGAGAGCTCTGCGACGCCCAGCCCCGCAAGCAGCGATGCGCCGAACGGATCTCCGGCGATTCCACCACACACGCCGACCCACCGGCCGTGTTGTCGTGCACCTTCGATGGTCTGGTGGATAAGCCTGAGCACCGCAGGATGCAGGCTGTCCGCTTCGGCCGCTAGATCCGGATTCTGACGGTCGATCGCCAGCGCATATTGCGTCAGATCGTTGGTGCCGACAGAGAAGAAATCGACATGCGCAGCCAGACGATCCGCAAGGATCGCGGCGGCGGGGACCTCGATCATGATTCCCACCGGCACCACCGGGGCGCCTAGTTCGACGCGGATGCGCTCGCAGCGCCGACGAAGCTCGATGACCTCGGGTACTGACGTGATCATGGGGAACATGACCGATAGGTGGCCGCCGGTTTTCGCCGCGCGGTACAGTGCGCGAAGCTGCGGTTCCAGAAGCTTCGGTCGGCGAAGCAGGAGCCTCGCCCCGCGAACACCGAGGAAAGGGTTTTCCTCACGCGGAAGATCAAGATGCGCGACCTGCTTGTCACCGCCTATGTCGAGAGCGCGGATGATCAGTGGGCGTCCCTCCAGCGCCTCAATCATGTCGCGGTATGTTGCGTACTGATCATCCTCGCTCGGCGTTTCTCCACGTTCCAGGAACAGGAACTCGGTGCGCATCAAGCCGACGCCTTCGCCCCCTTGGTCGATTGCCATTGCGACCTGGTCTGGCCGGTTGACGTTCGCGCCGATTGCGATCTCATGGCCGTCACGGGTGCGCGCAGGGAGTGCGCGAAAGGTTGCTTCCTCAACCTGCCGAGCGTTCGCCTGATCGATCCAGTCGCGCGCAGACGCCAAGTCCTCCTGGGTCGGGTCCAGATAGAGACGGCCAGCGTCACCGTCGATGATGGCGAGCGTGCCGGCCACAGCCTCCAGCAATTGGGGACCGCCAGCGACGATCGCAGGCAACCCCACTGTACGCGCCAATATGGCTGTATGGGAGGTGGGGCCGCCAAACGCGGTTGCGACGCCGATCACGCGATCAAGATCCAGGCCAGCGGTATCCGAGGGCGACAGATCGGGTGCGATTACGAGGCAAGGGTGCTCGGGCAGATCGCGTAGCGGACTATCGGCGAAGGCTGGGTCGATCGCGACCAGGACACGCCGTCCGACATCATGAAGGTCAGCGGCCCGGGCAGCGAGCACCGGATTGCCGAGTTCCGAAAGTTTGGCGGCCATTCGCTCGATTGCTTCATTCCATGCCCAGGCGACGCCGTGCCCATCGACAATCAACTGGCAGGTGAGCGTGATCAGGTCGGTATCCTCAAGCAGCGCTGCCTGGGCCTTGAAGATCGCGGCATCGGCAGGGCCCAGCCGGCGCGTCGTGTCATCGACCAGTGCGGTCATCTGCTGGCGAGTGCGGTTCAGGGCCTCATTCAGCTGTTCGGCCCCGACTCCAAGCGACCCCGGTTCATCCGGAATGACCGGTGCAGCGGCTGCCAGGAGGTGCAGCGCCCCGATTGCGAGGCCCGGACTTGCACCGATCCCGGCAATCGTGGCGCATTGGCTCGATGGACGCCACGCACGGGTGGTCATCGTGGGTTGAGGCGCACGAGTTGCAGCTGCCTTTTCTTCCGAGCTCAGCGCGGAGACGGCAGCCTGGAAGCGCGCAAGTGCGTCGGCAGCGCCCTTGCCGCCCGCTGAAATAATGATGCTGTCACCGGCCCTCAGCCCAAGTTGAAGGAGCGCGACTAGATTGCGCGCGTCGGCCACTTCCTGGCCATGACGAACCTGGATGCGGACCCTGGAGGCCTTGGCCACCTCGACCCAGACGGACGCAGGGCGCGCATGGAGGCCGGAGGGATAATCAATCACCCATTCTCTGCGCTCAGCGAGATCGCGCGCGATCTCGGCACGGGTGGCGGGAGCATCATCACTGGTGAGCGAAGTGACGATGTCGCTCGCATCGGCAGTCGAAAATAGGGACTTGAGCCGATCCTCCTGCTGGATCAGTCGCGTCAATCGGCGGAGAATTGCAATGTGGCCGTCCGACCGGGCTGCAATCGCAACGACGAGATGCGCAGTCTGTCCTGCATTCCATTCGAGGCCTCCGGGCACCTGCAGAACGGCTATCCCGTCGCGGCGAACTGCACCCCGATCCTCCGCCAGACCGTGCGGGATGGCCACGCCATGGCCGAGGAACGTATTCGCCACGTCCTCACGCCGCAATATACTCGATGCATAGCCGGGGTCGACGCATCCTGCGGAAACCAGAAGCTGCACCGCCTCGTTGATCGCGGCTTCCTTGCTCGCCGGGGATGCAGCTAGTCGGATAAGTGCTTCGGTAGGCAACGTGAGCGTTTGGTCTGGCATGATACTCGACATTTCGTGAGGGTCCGGAGCTTCAGCTCAAGACGGAGCGGTTCATTGCTGGCGTGGTGTGCCTGCCCCGGATTCACGGGATCGCTCGACCGGGACCTTCCAGTCTGGCACACGAATCCCGGATGACGAGCCTTGGTTCGAGCATGACAACGGACGGGGGCGTCGTGGCGCCTTCACCGGGCTTGCCGGCTATCCGATCGATCAGCATCTCCGCCGCACGCGCGCCCAGTTCGGCGATCGGCTGGGCAACGGTCGTCAGCTTCGGCCGGATTGCGGAGCCCCACGGGAAATCGTCGATTCCCACCAGCGATATGTCGTCGGGGCAACGAAATCCCATGTCCATGATCGCTTCGATTGCCCCGAGCATCATCATGTTGCTCGTCGCGAAGATGGCGCTTGGCGGCTTGGGCAGCGTAAGCAGCTTTTGAACGGCCCCATAGGCCGTCTCGACCTGTGAAACCGTCAGGACCTCCAGTTCCGGCTCAACGTCCAAGCCGCTCGCGACGAGGCTTTCGCGGTAGCCGCGCAGGCGTTCATGAGCGGTCCAGAAATGCGGATTTCCGCCGATTATGGCTATTCTCTGGTGGTTTAGCCGTATGAGATAATCCGTCGCGATCCTACCCGCAGCGAAGTTGTCGACAAGCATAGCGTCAAATTTCGAATCAGGCAGATGACGGTCAACCAAGACTACGGGAACGTCGGTCATCCTCGCCAGAGCCTCAAGATAGGCCGCATCATGCCCTGAGGGCGCAAGGAGGATCCCTGCGACACGCTGCTCCCTAAGGATTTTGAGAAGGCTCATTTCCTTGTCAGGATCATCGTCGCTGTTCGCGATGATGACGGAATGGCCGGAGTTGGTCGCGCGGGCTTCGACGGCCTTGATCAGCGACGTGAAGAACGGGTTGGAGATGTCCCCAACGATCACACCAATCGACCGCGTGCGGCCTCGACGAAGGCTTCTGGCGACGCCGTCCGGCGAATAGCCAGTAGACTCGATCGCAGCCCAGATCCGCTTGGAAAGCTTGTCGGATACCTTGGCTGTGCCATTGAGCACCGCAGATACCGTCGCGATCGACGTTTCCGCGACCCGCGCGACGTCCTTGATCGTCGCCATTACGGCCGTCCATCCAACAAAATCAAAACGTTTCGCTGAAACTGGTCAGTCGATCTCACTCGCATACTCCCCACCACACTCATCTGAGGCATTGTCCGGAAGTCATCCAGCAACCGGGCAGCTCGCCCTCACGCCATAATATTCCTGCCGAAATCGCTAAATGACACCGAACGCCCTTCTAGTAAATACCAGTTCGGCCTCCGTGGTCGCCAACGGCCGCCGGTCCTAGCCGATTCTCAGAGCCAACCAGGCGAGTCGATATTCCTTAGATCGTCCGCGGCACGGGCAGTCCAGATAATGGCGTAAAATCAGATGGATACGCTAACTACCTGGGCCATCCTCAAGCCACTTGACAAAAAATCGAAACGTTTCGATATTGAGGCAGTCGGTGATCGAGTTTTCGGGGCAGGGATGATTTGCTCCGAAAGCGAAGGTCCGGGACGCCAATAGGCGCCGAGTGGCAACCGCAGCACTGGAACCAGCGGTCAGGATAGAAACCGGAGGGGATATGAAAAATCAATGTGACGCGACGCTCATCGGCTTCGGCCGGTCGTCGGAGTTGACGTCCGCCGCGTGCGTTCGAGGAGTTCGCAAGCACAGATGTCTTGCCGCGTCCGTGGGCGCGCTGACTATTTTTGCCTGGTCAGGCGCAGCTTTCGCTCAAGGCGTGCCAACGTCAGCAAACTCGTCAGACTCGAGCGCAAATCTGGACGAAATTGTCGTGACGGCTCAGAAGCGGGCCGAGCCTCTTAGCAAGACACCGCTCGCCATTTCTGCGCTTTCGAACGAACAGTTGCAGAGCGCCGGCGTCGTAAGCCTGCAGAACCTGACATCTGTTGTGCCTGGCATACAGATGCGAACAGTCTCCCTCGCGAACTCCATACAGGTAGCGATCAGAGGCATTTCGAATACGGATTTCAACCAAACTGGGAATCCGGCGGTCTCAACCTATATCGATGGCGTCTATGTGGGGCGCACGCAGGGCCTGTACGGCGCCCTCTACGATCTGGAGCGGATCGAAGTCCTGCGCGGCCCGCAGGGCACGCTGTATGGGCGCAACGCGACCGGAGGCAATCTCAACATCATCACGGCGGAGCCGACAAACTCATTCCATGCGTCGGCTGACGCATCATACGGCAATTACAATGACGTGCAGGTGCACGGCATGCTGAATGTTCCCGTCAGTGACACTCTCGCCGTCCGCGGCGCGTTCGTCGTGCATCGTAGCGACGGCTTTTACGACACTCTGGGAACTACTGCCCACGATGGAGGGAGGGCGGACGATATCGGCGGAAGGCTGACGATTCTATGGACCCCGTCTACGAAGTTCAAATGGCGTCTATCAGTAGACGACTACATTGCGAGGGGCACGCCCGGTCTCGATTTCGACACGGGGCCCGACGGCAAGCCGCTAGACGGCCTCCCCATTTTCAGACGTCCGCTGGCGAATTCTCCGGAGCCAATCAATAACATAAGGAACCTTTTCTTGCGTTCCCGCATGGACTGGCAGCTAAGTGACAAGATCTCCCTCGCCTATCTTGCCGGGTACCAGAACCTCAAATACGATCTTGTCTTTTCTTCTCCACCACCGCTGACCATCCTGGATGGCTCCCGCAATGACAAGAGTGAGAGCATGTCGCATGAACTCAACCTTTCTTTTGAATCGTCGAGAATAAAGAATATCTTCGGATTCAATTACTTCTGGCTAGGCAACGAGAACAACGACGGATATCATCTTTACAACTTCGGCCTCACCTTTGGCGCGAAGTTCGATGACAGTCACAAGTACCCTGTCCGAACTCACTCTTGGGGTATATTCGACCAGTTCACGTTCAATGCCACGGACAAACTGCGCCTGACCGGTGGCGTGCGATACAGCCGCGAAAGTCAGGCCGTCGATGACGGCAACCAGGTGTTCTGCCCGATGAGCACTTATCCGAACTTGCCATTTTCGTTCATCCTGTCGCTTCAATCACTACCAGGATGCTTTTCAGCAGCGCAGGCTGCGGCGAAGGGAACCTGGTCGAGCGTGACGTGGAAAGCCGGTGTCGATTACGACCTGTCCGATCGGACGATGATTTTTGCCTCGGCAACATCGGGTTTCAAGTCCGGCGGCCTTAATCAGGGGGTACCGGAAGCACTGACGTTCAGACCGGAAAAGGTGCGCAACTACGAAGTCGGCCTGAAGACGCACATGCTTGGCAACGCGCTCAGCCTGAATGCCGATCTTTTCTATGCGGACTATCGGGATCTTCAGGTCACCCAAATCCCGCCCACACTAACATCTCCAATCACAGATAATGCTGCCCGAGCTGCGATATATGGACTTGAGGTTGAGGCGCAGCTGAAACCAACTCGGGCCGACACGCTGAGTGGCTTCATCACCTTGATGAAGGCGACCTACAAGGATTATCCGAATGCGGTTGACCAGCAGTTTGGTGTCATCCAGCCAAATCTATCCGGTAACTACCTGCCTCACGCCCCAAGGCTCTCTGGGCGGTTTGAGTATGCCCACGAATTCTCATTCGCGGACGGCGCATCCTTAACTCCCTCCGCCTCGGTCTATTATCAGTCGAAGACTTACTTGAGGGAGTTCAATTTTCCGGTCGATCGGGTTGGCGGCTATGCGAAGGTCGATCTTCGACTCGCGTATGAAAACTCATCGCGCAATTGGACGGCCGAGGCTTTTGTTTACAACCTGAGCAACACTTTGGTCAGGAGCAACGGCTTTACGTCGTTGACCCGTTACGAAAGCGGTTATGACCCGCCTCGAACCTACGGCGTTCGCCTGTCATATCGCTACTAGCGGCGTTCATTATCTCCGTGACGTGATCGACGCGAACAATGTCGAGCGGAGGCGCGTATCGGATCTGGAGAGGCTCGATGACAGAAGTATCTCGCACTTACGAGACTGCCATGGTGGCCGTTCTCGGACTTATGGTCGGCGTGATGGCATTCGAGCAGACCAGCCTCTTCTTTCTTCTACCGTTCATCAAGCGCGAGATGGCCCTGACCAACAGCCAGGCCGGACTATTGGGTACGGTGTACTTCGTTGCCTTCGCGCTCTCGAGTTGGTTGGCAGGCCCCCTTGCCGACCGGGGTCGGGGGCGGAAGGCAGCGTTGATCGTCATAATCGCAGCGACATCATTGTTTTCCGTGCTTTCCGCAGCGGTTCACTCCTACGCGTCACTGTTTGCCGTGCGGTTGTTGATGGGCTTGCTGGAAGGCCCGGTGCTTCCTCTGGCTCAGTCCATTCTCGCGCTCGAGTCTCCCGCGAAGCGCCGCGCTCTCAACATGGGCATCGTTGGGAGCCTGATTGGCAACCTGTTCGGAGGCCTCATCGCGCCGCTGACGTTGATACACCTGGCCTCATCGCATGGGTGGCGAGCTGGCTTTCTTCTTGTTGCCGCGCCTGGCCTGGTCAGTGCCGCGCTAGCCGCCCTCATACTTCATCAACCGTCAGGACAGCCGGTGGCGGACGAGGTCAGTGCGCCCGCGCCGCAGAATGGCATGTTCAATGTCCTTGCCCTCACCAATGTGTGGCAGTGCGCATGCATCGGCTGTTGCTTCGCGGCCTATCTGAGCGTCGGCATCGCTTTTATCCCGCTTTTTTACTCCACCGGTGGTGATCTCACACCCGGCGAGATCGCGCTTCTCATGAGCACGGCCGGCATATCGGCAATCACTTACTCTGTGATTGTTCCCATGGCGTCCAACTGGATCGGCCGGAGGAGGGCCATGGTCGCAGCATATTCCCTGGGCATAATCCCGCCGCTGGCCGCGATTTCCTGCGGCGGAGCGATCGCGCTGCTGGGACCGCTCATGTTTTTCGGTTGGGCAATCAGCGGCACCGGAAGTCTTTCGTACGGGACGATACCATCTGAGTCCGTCGATCCGTCCATGTTGTCGCGCGCAATCGGCCTGATTGTCGCCCTAGGGACTCTGGGTGGTGGGTTGCTGGGTCCAACCATCGCAGGATGGAGCGCTGATGTCTGGGGTCCCCGAGCTCCGCTGCTCGTGATGGTAACGATTGGTGTGACTGGCGCCCTGATCTCGCTGTGTCTGACCGAGACAGCTCCCAAAAGAATCCAGCAGCGCCGATCGCCACAAGCCCCAGCTTCCCCCGCCAATCCTCTGTTTCGTGAAGTCTTCGATGGCCGTCGATCGCAGGCAGCTCCCCGACATATAAAGGAAATGTAGATGCAGGACAGCGCATTGAATCCGTCGAACGGCACGGCGTTGGGAGGGAATGGCATCGGACAGCAGGAGCTTGAGATTGGCGGCTACGTCACCAAGGGGTTCGAGACGGTCCGCGAAGCATTTCTAATGAACTTCCGCAGTCGGCTCGAAGTCGGGGCGACCTTTGCGGTCGTATATCAAGGCGAGTTGGTGGTCGATCTTTGGGGCGGCTATATGGACGCCGGCCGGACCAAACCCCTCGAAGGCGACGCGCTTTTCAACCTCTTCTCGGCCACAAAAGGCCTGTCCGCGGCCTGCATCGCTGTCCTCGTCGAGCGCGGGCTTCTCGACTACGAGATGCCGGTCGCAGCCTACTGGCCCGAGTTTGGTCAGTGCGGCAAGGAGCAGACGACGGTTGCGCAGCTTCTATCTCATCAGGCTGGCATCTGCGGTGTCAGCGAACGTGTGACCATCGAGGACTTCTACGCGCACGAAAGAGTGGCTGCTCTACTTGCCGCGCAGACGCCGTACTGGTCTCCCGGGTCAGCCTGGGGGTATCATGGGCTGACCATCGGCACCCTGTGCGAAGAATTGGTTCGAAGAGTCGATGGCCGGCCACTCAGCAAATTCTTTGCGGAAGAGATTGCCGGCCCGCTCGGCCTGGACATCTACCTCGGACTACCCGAAGCGGAGGATCACCGGCAAGCGGAGATGATACCGCCGGATGCAAACACCTTGGCGCTCGATATCCCAAATGTCGCCGCAAGCCTGGCGGCGTTCGAGAATCCCCCCCTTGCACCGGAATGGCCGAACAATCGCGCGTGGCGAGCTGCGGGGTTGGCCTGTTGCGGCGGGAGCGCAAATGCGCGGAGCCTGGCGAAGTTTTACGCAACGCTGGCAGATTGCCGGGAGAGTGGTGCCGGGCGTCTCCTATCACCAGCAACGCTTGCGGCAGCAACAGCGGAGCGGGTCTCGGGCATCGATCAGGCCTCGGGTGCCTTCGATCGCTATGCGGCGGGCTTCAGACTCAATGTCAATGGCAACATGGGTCCTTCCCCATCGTCCTTTGGTCATCCCGGGTGGGGAGGCCTCTGGGCTTACGGCGATCAGAAGCAGGGCTTGGGCGTCGCCTATGTGATGAACAAGATGAATTTGTCTGATTTCGGAGCAGTAGATTCAAGATATCTACGCCTTCTTGGGGATACTTATTCGAGCCTGACGCGGGACCGAAGGCGATACTAGGCGTCGAGGTAAGCATAATACTCGTGTGCAATTTGAACTCGTGGATCATTTCTAAGCTGCCTACGAAAGCTTCAATCTTAAAATGCCTGATCAATGTCGGCGGTGTTTCGACTTTTGAGATGGAATCGAAACGTTTCGATGATAACATCGGGAGTATGTTGTGGGAAATCGGCACATTCTGACCGCTTCGGTTTCGGCGCTCGCGTGTTCCATGTGGCCGGCGTCCTGCCTCGCGCAAGCCGCGAGCTCTCAAGTGCAGCAGAACAACCAGGAGACGCTCCAAGATATCGTCGTAACAGCCACGAAGAGGGCGGAATCCCTCAGTCGTGTTCCGCTAGCGGTATCTGTGGTTTCCCAGGATGAGCTTCGCGATCAGGGCATCACCAACGTTCAGAGTCTGACATCTGCTGTTCCCAATCTGGAAATGCGAATGGTCTCGATCGCGAATTCGATTCAGGTTGCCATTCGTGGTGTGTCGAATTCGGATTTCAACCAGACCGGCAATCCTGCTGTCGCGACCTACATCGACGGCGTGTACGTCGCGCGAACTCAAGGCCTTGCAGGCGCCCTGTATGATATCGCCAGAATCGAGGTGTTGAGGGGCCCTCAAGGAACGCTGTACGGTCGAAACTCGACGGGCGGGAACCTGAACATCATCACAGCGGACCCTGCGGACACGTTCTCCGTTTCGGGGGAGGGATCATACGGCCGCTATAATGACGCGAACGTCCAGGCGACCGTGAATGTCCCGCTCAGTGAACATCTTGCGATCCGGGCTGCCGCCTTCGTCCACCGCAATGACGGTATCTTCGACACCGAAGGAACGACATCGCAAAATTATGGAAAGGCCGACGACTATGGTGGCCGGCTAACGGCGCTTTGGACACCTGCCAGCAATTTCAGGTGGCGCCTCTCCGTGGACAAATTCGAGTCGAGCGGAACGCCGGGATTGGCGATTGATACGGCAGCCACCGGCAAGCCAGCAGACAGCTTTTCGGTGTTCCACCGACCGCTCTTCGGATCGACAGAACCCAGCAACCATATCTCGAATCTTATGATCCGATCGCGTGTAGATTGGACCCTAGCAGATGGCCTCGCGCTGGCATATGTCGCGGGCTTCCAGGGTCTGTCGGCAACCTCGCGTTTCGAAGTCACAAATCACGTTTTCGACGGATCCAGGGGTGCGAAGGCCCGGAGCAACTCTCACGAACTAAACCTGAATCTCGATTCAGGACCGATAAAAAACGTGTTCGGCGGCTCGTATTTCAGTTCCAGGAGCACGAATGCGGACATCTACCACCTATTCACGGTCGGGTTCGCGGCGGCGCCCTATCACCCACCAGTCTACAAGACATCCGCATGGGGCATATTCGACAATCTCACCTATAGTTTGAGCGAGAAATTACGGATCAATGCGGGCCTGCGATACAGCAGTGAATCCCAGTCCTACTCCGGCGACAACGCCGCATTTTGTCCGACTGATACGTCATTCGCCGATCTGCAATCCGATTATATCAACGGCCCGAACTGTTTTACGGCGCTTTCGCAAGGCTTCATGAAAGGGAAGTGGTCGAACCTGAACTGGAAGGCGGGCGTCGAATTCAGCCCTTCCGACGTCACCTTGGCCTATCTCAGCGTATCGACCGGCTTCAAATCGGGTGGCTTGAACGTCGGAAATGCTGTCGTGCCGACTTTCAAACCTGAAGATGTGATCAATTACGAGCTGGGTCTCAAGACGCGAGTGTTCGACAATGCGCTTGCGATCAATTCCGCTCTATTTTTGACGAACTACAGGAATATTCAGGAGACCCAGGTCCTCACCAATGGAGATGGTCAGATCACCAGCAACGCAGCCGCCGCGAGGGTGTTTGGTATCGAGGTCGAAGCGCGGTGGCGCATGTCGAGCCGCGACAATCTCAGTGGGTTCTTCAATTATCTCCACGCAACATTCACAAACTATCGCGATGCCGTCGATCTATTGGACGGCACTATGGTGCCGAGTCTTTCTGGAAATTATCTGCCACATGCACCAAGACTCTCGGGTCGGTTACAATACTCGCATCAGTTTGATCTCCCATCGGGCGGCAGCCTGACTCCGACTTTCTCGGCGTTCGCGCAATCAAAGACGTTCTTGCGAGAATTCAACTCTCCTATCGATCGAGTCAACGGATATGTAAAAGGCGATTTCATTCTGAAGTATAGCAACACAAGCGGTTCTATAAGTGTTTCCGGTTACGTATATAATATCGGAAACTCAATATCCCGAAACAGTGGATTCACGACGCTCGGTCATTATTTCAGCGACTATGATCCTGCGAGGGCATACGGGATTCGAGCATCCTTAAAATACTAGAGGATGGGATGATCATCATTTATATTCCCTGTTTCACTTCGACAAAATTCAGCAGGCACGACTAGTTCGCCAAGGATGTAACGAGTATGACGCGCGAGGTCTTTGTCATTGGAGTATCGATGACTCCATTTGGTCGGTTCCCGGAATCGAGTGCCAAGCAGCTAGCGGAGCTGGCTGTTGCGGCATCCTTGGAAGATGCAGGCATCAGCAGAGCTGATATCGAGGGCGTGTACTATGGCAATGCGATGCAGGGCCACATGGACGGGCAGCACTGCATCCGGGGTCAGGTTGCACTGAGAGGCAACGGCTTCTCTCGAGTTCCGATCATCAACGTTGAAAACGCCTGCGCCAGCGGTGCAACAGCGTTCGCAGAGGCAGTGAAGTTTCTCAGGGCGGGCGATGCAGAGATAGCGCTCGCGATTGGCGTCGAGAAGCTCTTCTCGGATGATCGCGCGCGGACATTCTCTGCCTTTGATTCTGCCTGGGACGTCTCCACCGTTGATGCAAACATCAGCCGGCTGTCGTCTCTCGGGGAGGGAACGGTTGTTCCCCCCGGCACCGTTTCCCCGAAGCCCTACAGCCGGTTCATGGACGTTTATGCGGCGTTTGCCCGCTTCAACATGCGAGAGTTCGGCCTGACAAGCCGACACCTTGCCGTGATAGCGTCGAAGAGCCACTCAAATTCGGTACACAATGAGCGCGCGCAGTTTCGTCAGGCGTACACGATCGAAGAGGTGCTGGCGGCGCCACCGATCGTCTATCCCCTCACACTGCCGATGTGCTCGCCTATCAGCGACGGCGCCGCGGCTGCGATAATCTGCACCCGTGAAGGCCTGCGGCGGCTCGGCATCTCTAGCGATCGCGCAGTACGCGTTCTCGCCAGCGTCGTTGGCAGTGGGACCGATCGCACGCCGGACGAATATGCAACCAAGCATATCGCGCGCGTGGTTTCGCAGCGCGCCTATGAACGGGCCGGAATTGGTCCGGACGATATCGACGTGGCCGAGGTTCACGATGCCACTGCTGTCGGAGAAGCCATTGTCACCGAAGGACTGGGATTTGCGGCACCTGGCGAGGGAGGCGCCATCGCCGAGGCGGGTGTCACGAGCCTCGGCGGGCGTCTGCCCGTCAACCCGTCAGGAGGGCTGATCTCAAAGGGCCACCCGGTCGGAGCGACGGGGCTGGGTCAGATCTTCGAACTGACATCCCAATTGCGTGGGGAATGCGGACCTCGCCAAGTCGATGGAGCGAGGTTCGCCCTTGCTGAGAACGGTGGCGGCTTGTGGGGTTACGAGGAGGCCGCGTGCGCGATCACCATCCTGGAAAAGCCGGAGCGTCAATCAGTTAGCATCAGCACGAGGATAAGATGAACTGTGGTGAATTGCTGCGGAGAGCAGCTGGAATCTGTGGCGACAAGCCAGCGTTGTTTGAGGGGACGCGGCGAATTTCAAACTTTGGCGAACTCGACGCACGTGCGGCAGCCATCGCAGGCTATTTTCATGCGAGTTTGAAGCTGGAGCGCGGTGACCGTGTCGTCCTCTTTTCCGGCAATAGCCCATCGTACATCGAGGCGATGTTTGGTTGCTGGTACGCCGGGTTGATCGCTGTCCCCGTCAACTCGCGTCTTCATACACGCGAAGTGGCACATATCATCCAGGACACGGAAGCATCCCTGTGCTTGTGCGACGAGGCCCATGCAGCGCTGGCATTGGAGTCAATGCGGTTGGCTGGCCGGCAAGATCCGGTTCTGCCGATCGAACTTCCGGACGTTGCAGTCGATGCGACCGAGTTTTCCGGTCCAGCCTCGATTCAGCCCGGGGAGATCGCATGGCTGTTCTACACGAGCGGCACGACCGGCAGACCGAAAGGCGCCATGCTTAGCCATGGCAACCTGGTTGCCATGTCGCTGAGTTACGTCGTCGAACTGGACAGGATCGAACCTGGTGACGCGATCATCCATGCCGCTCCTCTTTCGCATGGATCGGGACTGCTGCTGCTTCCCCACGTCCTGCGGTTCGCCGCACAAGTTGTCCCGGTCAGCGGCGGATTTGATCCTGCGGAGACGTGGGAACTCGTAGGCGAGCATCCCCGCTCAACGCTTTTTGCGGCGCCGACAATGATTCAACGGCTCGTAGCCTTTGCCGAGGTCAATCACGTGCCGATTGATAGCCTGAAGCAGGTGGTTGTAGGCGGTGCCCCATTCTACGCCGACGACGCGCGGCGGGCGATCCACGCACTCGATGGTCGGGTCGCGCAACTCTATGGGCAGGGCGAGACACCGATGACCATAGCGGTGCTCCCATCAGATCTCTACAAGCAGCGAGAACGGCCGGACTATCCCAGCCTGATTGGAAGCGTGGGATACCCTCACGCCATTCTCGACGTCCTGACGATCGACGAAGCTGGGCAGCCTTGCGCCACTGGTACCGTCGGCGAGATCATTGTCCGTGGCCCCACCGTCATGGAAGGCTATTGGCGCGATCCGGCAGCCACCGCGTCCGCGCTGCGTGACTTCTGGCTCTACACGGGAGACCTTGGCTCGTTCGATGAGCAGGGCATGCTCACGCTGCGGGGCCGCTCGAAGGAAGTCATCATCAGCGGCGGCTCGAACATATATCCTCGCGAGGTCGAGGACATTCTGCTGGAGCACCCCGACGTGGCCGAAGCTGCCGTTGTGGGCCGCGCTCATCCTGAGTGGGGCGAAGAGGTCGTCGCCTTCGTGGTGGGTCGGAACGGCACTTCAATCTTGCCTGACGATCTTGATGCCTGGTGCCTTGACCGGATTGCACGGTTCAAGCGGCCGAAAATCTACAGCATCGTCGAAAGCCTCCCACACAACGCATACGGAAAGGTACAGAAGAGCGTGCTTATTGAACAGTTTGTTCAGCATGATGCGGCGGAGCAACGGTGATGGAAACCACACCTCTTCGCGACAAGGTCGTGATCGTAATAGGCGCCGGGTCGTCGGGCCCCGGTTGGGGCAATGGCAAGGCCTGCGCCGTGAGCTATGCCCGCGCGGGCGCGAAGGTCATCGCCGCAGATGTGAGCATCGATGCTGCAAACGAGACGGCTCATCTTATCACCAGCGAAGGCGGTACCGCACATGCGTTCCAAGTGAATGTCACGCAAAGCGATCAACTGAAGCAGCTTGCTGATGACACTGTTTCGCGCTGGGGAAGGATCGATGTCCTCCACTACAACGTCGGAATCGCAGTTCTGGGTGGATGCGTCGATCTGAGTGAAGATGACTGGAACCGTGTTTTCCAGGTCAACGTCTCGGGTTGCTTCCTCTCCTGCAAACACGTGCTGCCAGTCATGGAGCGTCAGGGAAGCGGCGTAATACTTGCGACCGGTTCCATTGTGGGCATCCGCTGGAGCGGAGTGGACTATATCTCGTATTCCACGACGAAAGCGGCGCTAATCAACTTCATGCGCGCTGTCGCAATGCGGTACGCGAAGAGCGGCCTGCGCGCCGTGTCCATTCTGCCGGGCCTCATGAACACTCCGATTATCTACAGTTCACGGCTCCAGGACGCATATAGCGAGGGCGACGAAGATCAAATGGTGGCAATCCGCGATGCCCAATGCCCTACAGGCAAGATGGGAGACGCTTGGGATGTTGCAAACGCTGCTGTCTTCCTCGCGTCCGATGCCGCCAAGTACATAACCGCGACGGAGTTGGTCGTTGACGGCGGAATTACCGCCAAATTCATGTAACCGTGATCCAAATCATGCACTTTATCAATTCGGCTGCTTGAGATTTTTGGACCGGGTTTGCGGCTGTGTCACGGCCATGTGGGATAGGGATTGATGTCGAAGCTTCAAATAGGCCCGCAGACAACATTCTGCATGTCTTTGGCTGGTCACCCGGGGGTGTTCGGGTCGCGGTTCCACAATTACCTCTATGAAGCCCTCGGCCTCGACTACGTGTACAAGGCCTTCACGACGACCGACCTCGCAGCAGCGATAGGTGGTCTGCGCGCGCTTGGCATTCGTGGCTGCGCCATTTCCATGCCTTTCAAGGAGACGGTGATGCCGTTTCTCGACCAACTCGAGCCATCGGTGACATCGATCGGTTCCGTCAACACCGTGGTCAACGATGCCGGAACACTCATTGGTCACAACACTGACTACAGCGCCGTGCGGACTTTGATCGCGCAGATTCGTCCCGCGCCTGAAGGGTTCATACTCCGTGGAAGCGGAGGGATGGCGACAGCTGTAGCGGCAGCGCTGTTCGATCTGGGCATCTCTTCGGGTACGGTCGTATCCCGCAACCGAACGGCTGGAGAAACCTTGGCCGAGAAATATGGCCTATCCTTCGAAGAGGAGCTTGATGCTGCCCCGGCGGGATTAATCGTCAACGCCACGCCGCTCGGCATGGATGGACCATACGCGTCAGTCTTGTCGTTCCCGGAACACTTCATCGCCGCTGCGGACGTGGCCTTTGATGTTGTAGCCTCGCCAGAGAGAACATCGTTGCTGACACGAGCGAGGCGCATGGGGAAGATGACTATTTCTGGAGCCGATGTCGCCGGACTCCAGGCGCTTGAGCAATTCGTCCTCTACACAGATGTCCAGCCCAGTGCTGAATTGGCGGCGGCCGCCGCGCGATATGCGAGGGACCGGTCTTCAGCGCAAGACTTGGCATAGCCTGGTGAAATACGAGGAAATAGCGACAGGACATGCTCAGCGGGTGGGTTGAGGCAGGGCAAATCAGCCGGCGCGAATTGTTCGACCGCGTTTGGTCGAAGCCAATGACCACCAACGCCACAGAACTGGGGACCACAACATCAGCGCTCTCGGCTTTGGCAAGGCGCCTGGGCCTACCGTTGCCGCGTGCAGGGCACTGGATGAAGAAGGAGGTCGGAAAAGAGCTGCCAACACCTGACTACCCCGCGGACCATAGCCTCGACAAACAGACCTACCCGCTTCCCGCCCCAACGGTTCGCCGTGTGCCGAAGCCGGCACCGGCCAAGGTGGAAGCACCGCCGCCGCCCGATGTCGCGGAATCCAATGAGCCGGACGGTTCGCCCGCGACCAAGGATGCCGCGGCGCCCGAGGTTGAGAGCGCTGCTGAAATCGCCACAGAGACTGAGGTCGGAGAGCACAAGAAGGTCGCCCGCACCCGGACCGCGATCCAGAAGAGTCGTTCGACCGACCGCGCGATGATCGGCGGTCGCGGCAAGTTCCGCCTTCTTGTAGCGCCGGCCTCAGGGGAGCGCACCTGTTCCGTTCTCGATAAGCTGGTCGCGGCGGTCGAAGCCAGGGGGTGGATGCTCGACAGTATAGAGCAAGGCTACGCCATCGTTGCGGACGGCGAGACGGTCGGCCTCATGATCGAGGAGAAGCTCGATCGCGTCCCCCATGTGATCACCACGGCCGAGATCAGGGAGAAGGCCGAGTATGATCGCAAATGCGCGCTGGCCGATCGCGGGATAGGCTATCGCCCATGGCGGCCGCCGGCCATCCCCGAGCACGACTACGTGCCCAATGGCGAGCTCGTACTGAAGTTCGACCATGACTACGACGCTGGTGGCACACGCCGGACCTTCTCGGATGGCAAGCGCCAGCGCCTCGAAGATCTAGTCCCGTCCATGATGGAGTCACTCGAACGGTGGGGCGTGGCGGTGAAGGCGCGCCGCGAGCAGCGCGCCGAGCAGGCGAGAAAATGGGCGGAGCAGGACCGCCGCCGGAAGGACATCGAACGCCAAGTCCGCGTGGAAGGCTATAGGATCATCTTCCTGCAACGTCAGGTCGAGCGAAAGCGGGAGATCGACGGCCTGTCTGGGCTCATCAGCCTGTGGGAGCAGGTGGAGGGTCCCGATCCGAAATTCGCCGAATTGCTGGAGTTCGCGCGTCTCTACCAGAAATGGCTCGAGGCCAAGCTCTCGCCGGACGCGGTCGCTAAGCGGATCGCCGATCTCAAGCTGATGGACGACGACGTCTACATCTATGACGCGAAGCGCCTCGACTGATCGTCAGCCTGAGCCTGCGCATTGCCTCCGAAGTTGGGCTTGAGCAACTTGGCGCCGTTGCGCAGGCGGTCGAGCTCGTCAGACCAGAACTGCATCATCGTGACCCGTTCGTTCCAGTATTCGCCGCGCGTGTAGGCCCGGCGCACGCCGTCCCGCTCAACATGGGCGAGCTGACGCTCGATCGCGTCGGGGTGAAACCGCCCGCTCTCGTTGAGCAGGGTCGCCGCCATGGCACGGAAGCCATGGGCGGACATTTCCTCCTGGGCGAAGCCGAGGACGCGCAGGGCCGCGTTGACCGTGTTTTCGGACATCGGCCGTCGATCGGTGCGGAACGAAGGGAAGCAATATCGGCCGGTCCCGGTTAGTTCCCAGAGCTCCTCGAACATGCCGGTAACCTGGGTCGAGAGCGGCACGCGATGGGCACCTCGCATCTTCATCTTCTCGGCCGGCAGGTTCCAGACCGAGCGGTCGAAATCGAACTCGGCCCATTCGGCCTGCCGCAGTTCGCCGGGTCGCACGAACATGTGGGCTGAGAGCCGGAGCGCATAGAGGGTGATGGCGTGGCCGGTATAGCCCTCGACGGCGCGCATCAGCTCGCCGGCGCGCTTGGGATTGGTGATCGCCGCAAGATGTTTGGCCTTGGGCACGGTGAGGGCGCCCCGCAGGTCGCCGGTCGGATCGCGCTCGGCGCGCGTTGTGGCAATCGCATAGCGGAAGACGCGACCGAGGACGCTGCGCATCCGGCGTGCGCTTTCATAGCGCCCGGTCGCCTCGACGGATCGCAGGACAACCAGAACCTCCTGGGTGGTGATCTTGGCGATCGGCCGATTGCCGATCTTCGGATAGGCCTTGTCGAGGAGCCAGCGAATTTTGCTCAGCGTGATCTCGGCCATGTTTTCACGCTCGTTCTTGGCGATCCATTCCTTCGCAATGGTCTTGAAGGTGTCGTTCTCCTCGACGCGGGCCTTCGCCAAGGCGACCTTCTGTTCATGCGACGGGTCGAGACCGGCCGCGAGCAGCCGGCGCGCCTCGTCCCGCCTCGATCGCGCGTCGGCCAGGCTGACCTCCGGCCATGTCCCGAATGCAAGTGTTCGGTATTTTTCGAGATAGCGATAATTGAGACGCCAGAGCTTCGCCCCGTTGGATCGGACAAGAAGATAGAGACCGCCGCCATCGGACAGCTTATAGTCACGGTCCTGTGGTTTGGCGTTGGCAACGGTCGTGGCGAAGAGGGTGCTCATGGGGGTATCGTCCTGCAAAAGGACGGATAACGATACCCTCGGATATACCCCCATTGTTCCCGATTGGTGCCGTATCCGCCCGGATTTGACCGGACGGTGATAGCACAGAAAACGCCGGATTTCAGCCATTTTCGGGACGTCCTCGGACGTCCCCGGAAGAACAAATGGTGCCCAGA
>Ga0157379_10000681_pt1 | contig 27574 bp, 12 predicted proteins | sample S25metaG_FD_121802 | JGI IMG/M metagenome (GOLD analysis project Ga0157379, IMG submission 121802) | Switchgrass rhizosphere microbial communities from Kellogg Biological Station, Michigan, USA - S2-5 metaG | ecosystem: Host-associated > Plants > Roots > Rhizosphere > Soil | place: USA... | reverse complement strand
TTTTTTACAAAATTTTATTTAAAAAAAAAAACTATACTTTATTTTTTTGCCCCCCCCCCCCCCCCCAGTCTATTGATCGCCGTTCACAAAAGACTTGTACTCTTCTAACTAAATGATTGTTAACCTCAACACCGTTAGAGTTAACCGGAAGAGATTTTAATGATTTACTTAAATTATCACTTCTTATATCTACTATGGCTGCAGCTTCTTTTAAGCTTCCCACAATAAGTTCAGACATCTGATTTTATAATAAGATAGACTACATTAAAACTTTCTCTTTCTAAAATTTTGTGTGTGGACTCCGCTAAACGGTGTGAACTCGAATAATTATCTTCATCTAACAAATCTAGAGACAATTTCGGCAATAAGTCCCTTCGCATCCCTACTTTTTTTAATAAAGTCAACTCAGCTGAAGTTAGAGCTTGGTTAGAGGATGAGCCACTTTTATACGTAGATAATCTAAAATCATTCATACCAGATAAAAGCTTAAGAATTAAATCTCTTATTCTATCTTCATTATGACCCCCTGCGTACAATACATTGCAAATTATTAAAAAATCAGCATAATTGTGTCCTTTCTTAGATATAAAAAGCATGGTATTTAAGAAAGGAAGAATATAATTACGTAATAGACTAACACTACGTATCTCTAAGCTTACTGTGGGTTTAGATTTACCTTTAGCTTTCATCTCAAAAATACCTATGAGAGAAGAATTGTTTAATTTTCATAATGAAAATCGATCAAACCCTAAATTACTTATAAGGTACTTTCTTATTTCGATTAAAAGCGGTTTCTGAGCCGCAGTAAACAAGAGTTGGAAATTAGGTCTTAGTTTTTCTTTCGCTAAACTAAAGGTCCCTTCACCTTCAATTAGACCTAATAGCCAATATTTGGTGATTTTTATTTGATGACCTTTAGGGAAATTAAATTCAACACGACCTGTATTCATATTTTCTTTAAGTTTAAGTAATTTATCAATTAAATCTTCATCCAATCTACCTGGACGATTAAAATAACTTAAGAAAGCCTCTTTGAAGTCTGTATAGTCTAGTAACTTAATACCGTTAAATGTGTAACGATCGAAGATTTTCATTAAACTACGAATACCTTCTTCGTTACCTACTACAAAACTACAAGATTTACTACTTTCCCTTGCATAAACTCTACCTACACTTAAAATCTCACATATGAATTTTAAAAGGTTAAGATCATCTATGTGTAAATGAATTTCATACTCGAAAGAGAAACTATGTAATTTGCCATTTCGATATTTGGATTTTACTTTAAAGCAAGATTCAGCCTCGGAAAAACCTACGAATCACTGGTAAAATTTATCAATATTCTGCTTTCAATACCTAAAAGCTGCAATTTGGTCTTTAGACTCTAGATGAATCTTTCTAATACATGAACGCCACGGAGATCCGGAAATTAAGTAATTGTGATTGGTTTTTTTCATTTTTTTTTATAAATATATATTTAAATTATTAAAACTAGGTAGTACTTCACTATCTAAGTATTTTAATTACATGTTAAGTATAACCTTAGTCTCCGCTACATGTTTTCGAGCTTCATTACGAAGCACGTTTTCATCGTGATCCACCCCCTTTTTTTAAGGGCTGGATCATAATGAAAACTAAAACAGGTTAATAACATTAAGCGCTCCTCACTTAATGTTATCAAATGCTAGGGCGGCTGCTAAAATATATTCGAGTGCCCTTCCACCATTTTCGATGACGGAAAGGGCCCGCCTTCGGACCTCGGGCGCCGCAAAGCGGCTGAGGGGGGGGGCAGTTTAAAAAAAACTCGAAAATTAAACGAAGTTGAATATGAACTAGAAAATCCGACCCTAGGGAGGATTTTCACCCTAGGGCGAAAACCTACAACTTCTACTTAACGGGCTTGACTCCCAATCATCTAAACTTACCATCTTATTCCTTACATTATTGTTAGTCTTTTCTTTCGAACCCTCTCATATTCCGGTCAACTTCGTATGGTATCCCTCTAGGGAAAGCGATAAAGTGCTTCCACCTCTTTTATCTTCCGTTTCGAATGTAAAGATAATGGTACCGGGCTGGAAGTCTGGGTAGTCTAAGCTCTCCTAATACCCTGCCGCATGCTTCGCTAAAAATATAAGCGCTGCCTAGCTCCCTCTAGAACAGGACTGCGGTGGAGGCTTTAATTTTAACCAGAATAAGTAGCCTTGTATTTAAGGCAAGATTATAACTTATTAGGGGGTAGCAAGAATGATTGAAGGATTTCTTAATTTATTAAGCTTTAATATTAAGTGATATTAGATCTATGGAAGGGTTGCTACTACCTTTTTGAGTGTAGTTTAAATTAGTTAAATCTCAGCCAATGGCTGAGGTGTTGAATAAATTACTATCGCAGTTCGTGCTAACACTTTAGAGTTGGATTCACACCAACACAGCTTAATATCATAAACTGTCTTCTAATCGTTGTCCTCTCCCTTATATTTATTCATTAAAAAAAAATTTTTTTTTATTAAAAAATTTTTATTTTTTTCTTAAACTTGTGCGTACCCCGCAGACGCAAAGCTTTAAAAATAAAAAAAATTTTTTTTTACTCCTGAAAAGGTTTAATAATATAAAAAAAATTTTTTTTTAACTTGGAAGGTTTAACAATATAAATATATAATTTTTATAATAATACAAATTATTAATCAATAAAATTAAAAATCCTGCGCAGTACCCGCGAAGCGGGTACGTGCTGGACTGCGGAGGCTGGAATAAGAGCTACAATCTTGTCGGCCTTTTATATACTTCGAGAATAATAAATCGACAATAATGCGGGGTAAAATATATATTAATCAATTAAATTAAAAGTTTGGGCGCAAGCTGTGGACCACGACCGTGGCCCACCTGCTAGCGCCGGTACGGTTAAAAAAAATAAAATTATATTTTTATTTTTTTCAGAGCCTCGAATAAAAGCCTACAATATTGTCGCCCTTTGGTGTATTCCATAATAATAAATCGACTAATGTGGGGACAACCCCAATATATTATTATAATAAATTATATTTATTTATATTATCATGGTATGCTAATATAATAAAGGTATCTCATTTCTATCTTATCAATTACCTTTTACTACTTACAAAATACCCACACATACCCAGCAATTATGTAACAGTAAAGCTGCATAGGGTCTGTTGAGATAGGTAGATTCATTGCTGAACTTTCCCCCTCGTGGAACCGTACGTGCAACTTTCATCGCATACGGCTCGAGCATTAATAATTTAATTTATACATATATTTGTGTAATGGTAAGGTCTCGCGAGTTTGAAGTGCCGGTTCTTTGGCTCTAGTTTGGTTGGAGTGCTCTAGTTAGTTTTTAACACTTCCCTCGTGGAAGTAGGGTCAGCTTCGACGTCCTATTTTAATAGGGCGCGGGTTTTTTACGTTTTAATCAGTTGACAATCCCTAATCAGGGGTCATCCGAAGTATTCACGATTCCCTATCGATTCGACCACGTCTCCCACTATATCTACTGTTGCCTGTACGTCATGCGCTGTGAGCTGGACCCATTATGCAAAAGGTACGCTCTTACTTTTTTGCGCGGGCAACGGTCAGCTATATTCTTCCTAGTGTCGAACCTAGATCGGGCATATATATAATTAAACGGCACACCAAACTTGAAAAACTGACAAGTTAACTCTTCTTACCTAAAACGTGTTTCGAAGAAAAAAAGGCTAAGTACCTAGCGAAGTATGCCTCATTAAACAAAATTTTCCTATTCACTTCTACTCCTATTCATAGATGCTTTGATACTTTGCATTTTTTTTAACCCTTCAGGTGTGCGGTGAGCCCCTTCAGCCTTTAATTGTATTAAAGTTTTTCAGTCTTGGTAATCTAATTGTTTTCGGGTATATAAAAAATATTTATCAAAAAATTCGATTATAACCGAGTGTTGATTAATTACAAGTCTATTAACTATTCGAGAGGCTATCACGGCTTCAAGGTTATTTATGTCGTATGAGCTCCGCTGCCTCCCCCTCTGGGGAGTCTTGATTTCTTTCATTATTCATTCCTGCTCTGATCTTACGAATTTCATCTAGTCCTTCTAGAGTTAAATGTCCCTTGTTCTCAATAATAATCTCATTGACTTTACATCAATCATGAAAATCTTGAGACTTTATACCTAGAATTGAATATTTATTAAAGAAGGAAATAATTTTATTAATATCAGATTTATTAAACACTTGATAATCAATAGCTTTTCCATCTTTTCTTAAATAAGCATTACCACAGCCTAGGTAATCTATCAAACTTCTCATTAGTTCCTCGTCTCTAGAGTGCTGAGACAAATTAAATCTTAAAATTATTCGAACACCCAAACGATGACTAGCCGAAGTATTTAAATTTACTAAAAAACATCCTTCAGCGCTAGCAAATCCGGCTAGTCAATAAGGATCTCTAATCACTTGATTTATTACAACAGGTCTATTTACAGGAACAATGTAGGGAAAAGCTGTTTTTAAGGACTCGCTAGACCTTTATTTATTGAAGATTTTATTGCCACAATATTATTAAGCCCTTCCTGAGTTAAATGTTCTTTTTTTTCCATCATGATTATAACCTTTTTGAATAAAAGATAATCGGCTAATTTCTGAGTAATTAAAGAATACTTATCAAAGTGAGGAATAATAACGTTAGAAATTTGTTCTACAGAAGTTACTCGGTATTGTAAAGTAGTCCTTTTAGTTTTACTTATACCTCCTGCACCCTTGAAAAAGGCTTGAAGCTTTTCTAACAATGCCAAATCTCGACGATGCAATTCAATTTCAAAAATAGGTTTTATCTGTCAACCTAAGCGAGCTTCAGGGCGTTTTTGAACTTGAAATCCAAAATAGCCTTCCCCATCTGAGAAACCACTAACAAATCAAGAATTTAAATTTATTATTTGTACCTTTAAAGTACTTTTTTTATTCTCCCATCCACCTTTAGGGCCGGTAGAATAATTTAATTGATTTAATTTATAGGTTAATAGACTTCCGGCGCCGCTGGCGGCTGGAAGGTGGCCTTCGGCCTCGGATATAAAAAAGTGTAAGCTACACTACTAGGAAATAAAAACAGGGATCTCGCAGGGTGGGTATAAAAAGGAAGTAAAGCTGTGCTTGTTCCGCGACAAGATAACCGCGAAACACGAAATGTGTAAGTAAGTTTTGTTGTTTTTGTTTTCATGATTAAAAAAATAGTTTCGGTTTACTAAGGCGAACCTCGCACAGACCCAAGCATGGACTCATCTTGAATATCACTAGCGGAATGCTACCTCGCCTTAACCAGCCCGTGAGAGGCGGGAGTACGTTTAACTTAAAAGATACTCTTAACGGTTGCCTGCTAACTTATTATTGCGGTTTATATCCTGACAGTGGTGCCTATTCATAGCCCGTTATTTTCGGCTACTTCCGCGGAAGGCTCTGAGGATGTACGGACGTTGAATCTGAGGAAGATTACGTGGATGCGACACGGTTGGGGAGTCCGCCAAAACAACCAAATAACCTTAATAGACTCAAGACCGCACAACCTAATAACCTAAATCGGCTCAATACCCCACAAACAAATGACACGTTAGTTTTCCTCTCAAAAAACATAGATCCACGATCTTCAAATACCCAAGGGTACACTGATAGTATGAAGACTTGGTGTGTAGGATAAATAAATAAGCTCGAACGGCTCAACGGTCTACAGAGCAGCAAATCTTCAGTAGGTAGTGCGAGTACAATATAATCCTATAACAAGTATAAATACAACCGAAGTATAAACTCGCTATAAAACGTTACCTCTGCTAGTCGTAGAGATGTGTAAAGTGGGTAGATATATGTACATTAATAACATTTCATTTTGCACCCGTTATAACTCTTGGTTATTCAACTATAACGTTTCGAACCCTTTAGGGTACCTTCCACCCACCATCCTAGGTCTAGGATGGTGGGTGGAAGTTCTGGTTCGAGGTCTGTTAAAAGGCCTTTTATCCAGTGAAGCAGCCCAGCACGCGCGCTAGCGCGCTGCGCAGGGTCTTAAGGGAAGTATATCAACTCGCTTACAGAAGTATTCTTATAACCACAATCTGACGTAAACTTAATGATCAAAAAGTGTTTCGCTATATGATTTCCGAGGACCAAAGGTCCACCTCGCAGCCGCTTTAGCGGCCGGCCGCGAGTATCTTGCCATATCCATCATAAAATGTATTAACTTGGTTCTTTTTCATACTCCTAGGTAATGGTAAAACCATTACTCGTTGATTGCATATAGATATCTCATAATAGGTATGTCCCCAATACAAACGGGGTGTCAGCCCGAAAATATTGTTTGCCGTTCGATGGTTAGGTCTACATATTTTATCCTAATGAATAATATCTACATGCGAGTTTAGTATACGAGCCCCCCCCCATAGGCACCCTCAGCAGGCTTGCGACGTCCGAGGTTTTGGTTAACCACGCATAAGCATAGATTAACCAGATACGATTATATCTAATCTTCAAACTACCAAATAGCCGCAATACTTCTGCGAAATTAAATAAAACCAATATTGATTGATATATGTATAAATTATTAACGCCTACTCTAAGTCAGCATTCTTTAAAAAAAATTGTCGAGTTCACCCGCTACGCGGGTTAACTCGATTTTCATATATATATATATATATATATAAAACTCGATTTTTTTTTTAATTTTGAATTAGATCATCTATAGACCTATATCCTTGCTATTACTACAAGGCATTAGCTTTTTAGAGTATCCTTTACCCTCTGTTATATATTTAGCCTCACGACTAAACTTCCCTTTAACATCGCGTAGCGATGAGGGATAACATAGGGCTTACCTAGTTTACTTGATAACACCTTAATGATTACCTTAGGATCCCACTATACGTATGTTGATATTAGACCCATAAAGAAAAGGACGAGAAACCTTTTCTACAATCAACAAATATTTTTTCAATACCTAGTTTACGCTTCAAACGTGGATTCGTGTTAACTATCCTTAGTAATCTAACTCACCAACCTCATTATCTCCCGATTAACTCAAGTATAAAAAAAGGTTGGACAATCATATGATTGTATATTTAACGGGCTTCACACATAAGAATTACTTCGAATGCATGCCACTTGAGTTCAAATAATGGATTATTTGGTGGGTTTTCACCACATTGCTATCAAGCACTTATCTAGTCGCACTCTCGTCTACCTAGAGGTAAACTGTATCTGCCAGTTCTGATTAAGGAGTTTTTACCACTGTACTCGTGGCTACCTTGTTCCCTTTTATTGTAAAATGTCACCATGATCAGGGCTACAAAGGTAATCCTTCCTCCTAATCTTGTTAATAGATTCAGAACCCGACTGCACATTTGGACAGGCATTTCAGCCTAACCCCGGTGATCCAGTCTGTAGCGACATTTACAACTGCCGACGGTCTTAGATCAGGATATCTTTAACCGTTTTCACCATATTTTTCTACAAATTATAGAACAACCCCCCCCCCGCACGGTGGTGTTCTTTTTCGAACTGTTCGGTTGTAACCTTATTTCAGAACTATTTTTTTTTACTATTTATTATAAAACACTGCTATTCTTTTTACTAGGTATCCGTTAATTTCTGTCTCATAATTCTCTTTTAAGTACTTGCTTAGAGTCTTTATATTAACACCTACTACACCTGCAGTCTCCCCTAATGTCTTATATAATACTATTTCGTGGTTTGGCTTTATTACTTCATAAATGCTACTAGTATTTTGATGTATTAATTTACCACTAGCAAGGTCTATTTGCCTTCCATCGTTAAGATGTTTTATGCCGGGATACGCATTAATAAGAGCATTCCTTTCAGATTCACTTAACAATTCCACCTTATTCGGATGAGTCGTTAATCTATAATTATTCATAGTTAAAGATAATTTTATAATTAATGATTTAATATCTTCTCTTCTATGAGCTCCGTTATATACTGCTCTACAAATAATTTGAAAATCCTTAAAGTCTTTACCTTTCTTGGTTAAAAACTCCATCTTATTTAAAAAAGGAATAAAATAGTTGTGCAAGATGTGAATATCTTTAATAAGCAATAACACACTGGCTTTACTATTATTTCTAGCTTTTTGCTGATTTAGGGTAATAGATGATGAAGAATTTAACTTAAAAAGAGAATATGTATCAAATCCTAAATTAGAAAACAAGAATTCCTTAATTTTATCGAGTAAAGCTAATTGTCTTATGGATAAAACCAAACCAAATGCAGGTTGTATATCATTTCTTCATAGTTGAAATGATCCTTCACCTTCTATAAGTCCTAGTAATCAATATTTAGTTATTACTATTTTATGATTATTAGGCATTTCACTATGTACCCGAGATAAATTCATTCCTTCTTTTAAGACTAATATTTTATCTTTTAATGAATCTGTTAAAACACCCTCTCTAGTAAAATATAATCTAAAGGCTTCTTTAAAATCCAGATAATCTAAATATTTACTTGTATTAAGTGTAAACTTATCAAATATAGATATTAATTTATCTATACCATCTTTATCAGCTACACTGAATTTACACTCATCCCCATCTCGTACGACTCTTCCTATCTTTAGATTATTTTGAATAAATCTTAAAACGTTAAAGTCATCCACATGTAATCTAATTACAAACATGAAAGTAAATCTATTTATCTTTCCATTTTGTTTTTTAGGAACTATATTGAAGCTACCCTCTCCGTCTGAAAATCCTACAAATCATGAATAAAAATCCACCTCAAGAAATTTAATTTCATTATTATTCATTCTTAATTGTTTATTTAATATACTTGACTATATCAGTCATTACGTTAATTACATAACGAATAGTAAAAATTTTTGTAGAGTTGGATTCTCACCAACACTGCGATATTATGGTTATAATAAATAATCATAATTGTACAAAAACACAGTTATTCCAATTTCACGAAGATAATCATAGAGACAGCTGTTGTATCGTTACACCATTCCGTACCACAACTTTAGCCTTAGTTGGTTAGACCTTAGGCCTAGGTTATTGTGGTTTATACTTTAAGCTTAACTTACTCAATTCGTTTAAGCGCCAATTCCTTGGTGACTAGAGCACATCTTACAAAATTAAATCATCCATGCTAAGTTGCTCGGATTAAATTAATATTGAAAAAGCATATGCTCGTTGCTCTTTTACACAACATCTAGGATGAGTCGATTACTCTGTATAATCCTAGAAAGAGGTGACTTAGATCCGCGGTAATCTATTTTTCTTTCGTCTATCTCTTTTGATATTACCTTACCCCATTCATTTCATAGGCCATTTAAATTGTTTTTAAACTTGGTTAAAAGAGCTTTAAGATGTTCCCGGAGTTTGCTTTTTTTATCGCACAAAAAAATCAGTTTCCTAGGCTGATCTCATCTTTTTTTTAATAATCGAGTTTACTCTCAGCCTTCATTCAAGAATTCGTCAGGATTCCATCCCCTTAAAGTAGGGGACGGAATCCTGACGGATTCTTGAATGAAGCAAGGCGCCGCTAATGATACTGTACTGAGAGTCAATTATTTTTTTCTTTAATTCTAGTCGCCCTATAAGCTTTTATTCACCTCACCCTTACCACAATATTCCCCGCGCGGGGGAGTCCTTGCCTACAAGACCCGTTCCACACCCTCTACTTCGTAAAAGCACGGTTTATTCATTGATCCTTACCCGATCAATAAATAAAACTTATTGCCGAGGGAGTCCCCCCCCCGGGTGGGCGGAGGCTTCGCATACAAGGTCAATCGCCTAAACTGGCCTCGTAGTCACTGAAGATTTAACTTTTATACAATTTGCCTTCATTCAAGACCACTAGTGGTCTTGAATGAAGGCAGAATTATTATATTTTATATAATATTTATCTCTAAATACTTTACCTTTATCTATATAAGCTTTTAGAGTTTGACCTGTAGTTTTAGGTGTAAACCATAAGGCGGCTTTTCTTAATGTCGGAAATATAATAGTATCTTTTGTCTCCAGATTAGTTATAGCTACTTCAATACTATTTTCTGTTATATGTGTTTGGCCTTCAGATCCTCATTCGCAAATAAATCCGTGATAAGGTTTTCCTGATTTTATATATCTATATAGGGTAGTTTTGTATGAAGGAGCTTTAGTGTTTAAAAACACTAAACAGTCATTTATACTATTAAATTTAAGATTAGTTTTTCCATCTTCAGATTTAATATTTATTTTTCTTCCTACTTTTTCTAAGTTAGCTAACCTATCTTTCTCAAATAAAGTTAATAACTCGGTTATAGATAATAATTCTTCTTTGCTACCTAATTTAGGAACTTCTGTAAAGTGATATTTTCCTAAATAAGCTTCACCCGTTTGTTTACAATTTATTATAGTACTATAATGTACATTTAACCCAAAAATAATTTCTTCTTGGTTATACGCAGTATACAATAACTGGGAATAATCAATGTTATAAATAAATACCGGTTTGTTTATACATATAGCAAAAAAAAATTAAAAGGCTTTTTTTTATTACAGTTTATAGTCTGGCCCTAAGCCGCCCTATCATTGGTTTTTACTAAGAATCTTTTTTTCAACACGCAGGGGTTAGATTTTTTTAACATCTTGGTTAAATAAGCCCCGCTGCATCCTAAAGCTTCAGCTGCCTTTTTCATTGAAGGATAAATTGATATTACTTCAGTATCCTGATCTAAAACCTCGACTGCTATTGAACGAAGCTCCCTAAGCTTCAATTTGACTTCATCCGAATGTGTTCCTCCAAATCTAGGGTGTTTTTCACCTAATAATCCAAACATTGGGTTATTTTCCCCTGAACTCTTACCCAATAATGACAACCTTATTTTATTTTTAGTTTCTTCAGAGGGCTTATAACCTAATGAAGATCCAGCTACCTGTAAAATATTATATTCAGGTTTCAGTAAATTTATATAGTAATTTTCTCGGGAGATAACCTCAGATCGATCACAATATTCAAGAATCTCTAGTTTAAAGTTAGAATGTCCATATTTTAATATAGCACTATAGATATGGCTTTGACCTAACTTTATTCTAGTATGCAAGTAATTTAATGAAAGATAACGCTTTAGTCTAGTTTTTAAGTCTACTCCAGATCCTATATAAAACTTACCATTACCTTTATTAGTTCAAATATATATTCCAGGTTTTCCTTTATTCTCTTCTAGTATTTGTTTCATTTGGAGGTCAACATTTGTATAAACTACGACGGGGACATATAAAGCTACAGGAGGAAGATTATTAGAATAAAATCGTTTATTAAGACTAATCTTTTGTATTAAACTAAAACCTTTAGAAAATAATAAGGGTTGATAATTGTTTTTCATTCTTTTTAGTAATGAAAAACAAGGCATTCCGGATATTTTATTAACTACTCTTAAAGTATTTAGATTAAATTTAGGGTCTAATAAAAAGTATTGTTCTAGGCATAATTCTTCAGACTCTGTATAGCTATTATCCGATGTTATTGAAATTACTTGTAATTTAAAAGCATTTAACCCTTCTTTTCTCAATAATGGGATAAATTTTTCTACATCTGCGTGTGTACCTTTAAAATAACCTATCAATCGTCTGGCTAAGGTAGAAGACGACCCTACATATTTATTTCCTGAAAGTAAATGTGTTCAAATATAAACTCCGGCAACACATTTTTCATCTCTAACAGTACCTATCGACTCGATAAATTTCTTAGATTTCGTAGTTTCCTTATTAAGATTTGCAAATTCTAATCGAGGTATTTTTAGTAATTCTTCTAAATGATTTTGTGAAATAGAAATAGAAACTTCGTCAGTGAGGGCCAAAATGTCATTAATAATTGCAGCTGTTACAGGTAAATTATTTTTTATAGTGTTTATGGCTAAACGGTAAGGACTAGAATTATTAATTAGTTTGGTTTGTCTTATCAAAGATCAATTCTTCAAAGACGCCCCCTTTTTGGGGGGGTGTCCACCCCTAGCGGGCCCGGACTTTTTAGTTAATATAGATGTATCATATTTTTTATAGCCATGTATCTCTACAATGGACCTCGTCTGATTTCAACGGCATTGGAAATTTTTATTATTTTTAAAAAAAGATTGGTGTATTTTCATATGCGAGACCGCATTTAACGGCCAAGGCATTTCGCTACCTTAGGACCCTCACGCTAAGGCCGCCGTTTACCGGGAGTTCCTCTAACCCTAAACGACAATATTATTTAGTTAAATTCGTTAGTCTTCCAGCACTGGGGCAGATGTCACACTCTATACTTTGATTTTCATTTTTTAACCGCAAAGTGCTTTGTTTTAATTAAACAGTCGGACAACATTATGATATGTTTCTTCGCTACTCCCTATTATAATGGGTCATGAGCAGACCTTATCCCTAAGTTACGGAATCAATTTGCCGAGTTCCTTTCGCGTCACAAATTTTATCCTTAATCCTAACTAACCCCGGTACTACCTTTACCTGGATAAAATAGACTAAGGACTAGGCTAATGTGACCACCTCATTTGAATATTTTTAATAATAATAGTTATAATAACTGCTACGCTACATAAATGCAATACCTACTCAGATGATGAATCTCTGTTAGAGTTCATACCTGATTTAATTAGACGTATCTGCTCTAAGCCCTCTTTTTTAAGATGAGCTTTAGTTTTTATTAGTTCTGCTACACGAAAAAAATCTTCAAAATCTTTTTTCTTAGCCCCTTCTAAAGGATAAGCTAAGAAAAGAGGTATAACATGTTTGGTTAAATCTGCAAACCCTGTAATCATAAAATCTAAAACTTTCGCACTAGGCGATTGTCGGTAGACTTTACCTGCTGTAAAAAAAGACATAAATTTATCTAATAATTCGCTATTTACATTACTCTGAGTAATTTTAAACACTAATTTTACTCCTTCCCCTAACACAGAATCTTTTCTTTTGTATATATTTACAAAGAACATTCCTTCACCCTCAACAAAACCAATAACCCAATTAGGGTCCTTTATGTCTACATCGGTTCTTTTAGGTCTTTTTACTGGTTCAATTGAAGGAAATAAAGATAAGACTATTTCAGAGAGGGTACCGAAATTCATAGAAGCTTTAATATTAACTATTTTAGCTAATCCCTCCATAGTTAAATGCTCCTGGTTTAACATTAGTTCTCGAGCTTGTGTGAACAGCTGCAAATCAGCTCATTTATTCGTTATCAAAGGGTAATTTTCTAAATGATCTAAAATAACTTGAAGATCTTTTAGATAAGAAACGTGATAAACTACTGCCCCGTCTGTTCGGATATAAATTTGGCCAACCCTGAAAAAATCTTGAATTTTTTCTAAAAGAGCCTTGTCTTTTTTATGCAGAGAAATCTGGAAAATTGCTCTAACACTTACCCCTAATTTTGAATTAGGGGTTTTTACAGTAGCAATATGGAAACATCCCTCCGCGTCAATAAATCCGGATACATAAAATGGGTCTAGATTTTTTAAAATCTTTGTATTATTATTAAATATGTAATTTGTTGCTGTTTTAAATTTATAAAGTCACTAAAGTGAAAGTCGCATTAAAGGGTAACTCAATTAGTTTCATCTAATATACAGGTTGTCCACCAGTGATGCAATACACATTTCTCCATCTTATTAAGTGCTACATTCTCGGATTTTCTCAAACTCTATAGATCTAAGATATATCAATCCATAGGCGTTACCCGAAAAGAGAAGTCTTTAAATGATGCCCTAAGAAGGCTACATCCTTAGTTTCTCATGAGTCGCATGTATGCTCTTCAATGCTTAGGCGAATTTGAAGCGTCGTTGGCTTATATTATCCAATACGCGAGTGGAGAGGCTTCATGTACCTCAACACCCCGCCGAATATAATAGAATCTTCTAATGTCATATCCTTTAAGTTGATATCAACTTTGAGACTTCCTACTTTATCTTCCACAAAAAAGCATTATTTAGAGTTAATAAAGAGGGGGTGCAAGCCCCGCTTTATTAACCTACCGACTCGACGGTACGCTAACCTAACGTCATTATTGCTCGATAAAGCGGTAGTGATGCACAAAAGGACCGGTAAATCTTAAATAATTACTGCGAATAAAGGATATCTGCAACTATTATTATTAAATGTTTACATATTCAAATATCAAGGTTTCCCTTGCGGGCTAGAGTACACCTTACAGTATTAAAAATGATACCAAAGAACCGTCTACTCGTTGCTCTTTTACAGTAGCATTTCCTAATACTACTGATTTAGATCCGCGATAATCCATTTCTATTACTAGAATCCGGGAACCCTAGGTTCCGGGATCCGACCCCGGTGGGCCGAATCTGCCTGACTTATTACCATATACCAGTAATTAGTTGGTTCACTTAATACTTTCGTTAATAAGTTTGGTATCAGGGGTTATTAGGATGTTCCCGGAATTTGGTTCTTATTCACAAATAGAGGAGCCTATTCCCTCTTTATTTATGATTATTCTCTTTCTCTGTCGCCTTCGTATTCTCTACTAGCTTACTTGTTTCAGCGTCTAGGTACGGTTAGGTAGCTATTCTTGTATCATCAACTCTTTTAGTTTATTCTATACTACAATAGATTCCATCTGTATAGTACTGTATACACAATCTGTATATACCTCTTACAGATCTTAATTTTTTCCAGCACATTTATACTTATAATGTTATTATAAAAGTAAGTAAGTTTTTCTCATCGTTAAAAATCTTTAGGATTATAACTTAGAGGCCGTTACTTAACTTAGCCATAAGCTTTAGGCGAATGGGTACGATTTCTCGCCCACATTTTTTTTGCTACTAATGCCACCATTCTCACTTGAGTTATCCCCCTATCGTCTGCGCTCCCTCCCGCAATTCTCCCCCGGAGCCGAACTAGATCCTTTACTACCCAATTCCGGAGTCGGGCCCATAGCTACCCCCCCCCCCTGAACTAGCTAAGGCCCTAAGATAAATTTATTTTTTTTCAATCTAGTTGCAAAAATCTTTATTAACTCAACGTTCTGCTACCCCATGAAATAACAATAATTTTTTCATTAAGGTTAATTATGGACACTTTCCCTCAAATTTATCATACAATTAATTAAAAAAAAAATACAACCGTAGTTTGATATATACATAAAAAAGGACGCTAGCGCGTTCCTACTACTCGAGGCACGAGGTAAATCGCCTACTCCTTTTCATCTAAATCTCTTAGTCTATTCATAGTGCTCTTTATTTCTTTTATCCTTTCTGCTCCTTTTAGTTTTAAATGCTCCTGGGTTTTTATTATAGTGGCTACTTCAGATCAACAGTTAAAATCCTTTTGTTTTATTCCGATTAAACCATTTTCATTAAAAAACGGAATAATTTTTTCATAATTGTCACTAAAATTAGTAACTTTTAAATACACCATATCTTTATTTCTCTCTATTATTCCACAACTAAGATAAGCTGCCAAAATCATCATAAGTTTCTCATCTTTTGTATGTTGAGAAATTATAAATCTTAATCTTACATTGAAACCTACTTTTGAAGTAACGGAAGTACTAGTAACTACATAGAAACAACCTTCCCCTGATGTGAATCCGACTACTCACTGTGGATGAGGGATTTCTCTTATTTCTACTAAAGGCCTAGCAACCGGGACATGGTGAGGAAAAGCAGCTTTCAATACCGGGGATAAACCTAAATTGATAGAAGCTCGAATGTTTATTATTTCTAATAAACCTGAGCTTGTTAGATGCTCCCCTCTTTCCATCTTAGAGATTATAAGCTTAAATAACTCATAGTCCGCTCTTTTTTGAGTATGTAAAGGGTAACTATTAAAATGTGGTATAATAAATGTAAAGATTTCTTTTCTTGAACTTACAACAAAAGAAAGACTTGAACGATCTTTCCCTGTACTGGCTATTCTTCCAATTCCCCCAAAAAACTTTTGTATTCCTTCTAATATTGAAAGATCTTTTATATGTAGGTCTATTTTAAACCTTAAAATTAAATTTCAACCTGTTTTAGTCTTAGGGTCTTTTACGACTGAAATTACGAATGACCCTTCAGCATCTGTAAAACCTGTAATAAATCAAGGGTTGAATATTTGTAAATTAGCAAAGGATTGTTTATTCGAGCACTCCGAAGGGACGACTCGGGTTGTATAATTCCTTTTAACTTCTTGGTTAGAAAGGTTTTTGATTCTAAAATTTTTTTCAAAACTTAATAGATTCGCAAATAGCGCTGCGAAAAGGCTGAGCCTCGTACACCTTAACACTAAACCTGTACTCTTTAGGTTAGTGAAACTACCGTCTACTCGTTGCTCTTTGACAATTGTGTTTACTGATTCACTAATATGAACCCCTTTTCGTGCGAAGCACGTTTTATTCATTGACCCTTGTCACAGCGAAGCTCGTCAATAAATAAAATTATCAGTACCCACACTTGATTTAGATCCGCGATTGCCCACATTCTTTTCTGAAGTCTCCAAGCTTGTTACCTTACATGCATGATTACTACATCCACCTGCAGAGTTTCCTATGCGGCTTGGTACTTGGAGTTCTAGGGCGTCCCCGGAATTTGGCAATTTTTTTCTTTTTCTTACCCACCTACTCGACTTCCCTAATGTTCGAATAGCAGGTTTCGGTATATTATTTGGTAGGTAGGCGCCCAGTAAAGTGCGCCCCCTTCAAATCCGTACGTGCACCTTTCAATGCATACGGCTCCCTATCTGATATTTACCCACACGAAGAATTGTGGATGAGAATTGTGTTTATGTATTGTTTGTTCTGGAGCTCATTCTGTTAGCTTTCCCTTTTGACATACACCACTCTATGTCCGAGAATTCAGTAATTAATCTTTGTCCTTTCAAGGTTATAACTTCACCAAAGACAACCTTCACGGTCCCCCCCCCCGATATACTAAGAATAAAATACCAACCCCCTACCAGAAAAAATTTTTAGGGGTGGTGTATCGTATTCCCGCTGAAATACATTTCTGTACCTACTAAGACGTACTTTTAAATTCCCTACTATTATAGGTTTCGCAGAAAACCGTTTGAACTCCTCTTTGGGTTCTGTTTAATTTGTGTTCTCATCTTTTGACCTTAACGGCCAAACCGGGTTTGTTAAAAAGGGATGCATAGCAGTATAGTAAATCAGATTCATAGTTATTCCGCTTCGGTTCATCTAGGTGTCGGTGCATTAACCCTGTGCGTTGGTCCCGATAGAATCGTTAGTCTAGCACACTGGGGGATTCTCCATTCAGGACTGGGTTAGGGTCCCTCGGTCACTTGTGATCCGAGTACCTTCCGATGGTCCTTTTCGATTTCGAGTCAAAGGATGGGCCGATCCGGTGCATAACTTCGATTAGCCCCCCCCCGGTTTATTTATGTATTATATTATTCGTTTTACCCGTTTGGCCAGTCTTCTAGCTCGATGACTATTGTGTCTGATTTAGTTCTGCCCGTGATGCATTTATTTATATTTGTCAGACTTTCCCCCTTCAAGATAACGGTCCACTTTGTTATCCTACTATAGGTACTCCGAGATCTCATGGCTATACAGTTTTCGCATTTCGAGCCCTGCAGGCTAATTTTCTTTATATATATAAAAAAAAGATGGTATGCTAATCTATTTGTATTTTATACTATTTCTTAAATTCTGGGTCGTGTATATTGAAATAGTATATAAATAGATGTGGCAGCTGTATAGCCATTCTCTTAGGCCCAGAGAATTCCTCTCTCCTCCTCTGGGTTTGGGATCGAGATTTCCCGAATTCTAATATTTGCGTCCTTAGAACCTTAGGTTGATACCTTCCGGACCGGTACGTGTTCTTCACACGGTGAGCCTAGTGCTTTCTCGCGTCCCACGATCTCAAAATGAGACGCGCACATAGGATGGGCGTTAGGGTGTAAGGGTTCTTTATATAAGGTATCGTAGTATCTTCCGTTAGAGCGGGTTCAGTGATTTATCTTATATAGGGCCCTCTTTGGGTTAGGGTGTTGTCCTGGACATTGTGGATTGTTTTTCGAGTTTATGGGTGGTGAGAGACAATCCTATTATCCAAGCTATTCCCTGATCCAGTTGCATCCCATAGTCTTAACATTACTCTCAACGGTATTCTTCATACAACCATAGTTCTCTAGCTCACTGATAGTTGTCGTTTCTTCAGCCCTTTACACCCGAGGGTCTGCTATCAGTTTTTCTTACATGCTACACTCCCCTCCCTGTCGCCAGGTTTGCAAGGCCTTGGCTGACGCCCGTTAAGCCGAGGATAAGTACGATGCTTTACACATACAGAAAGAATGTGGTGTCGTTAGTTGTAATACCTCATTAGGAAAGCCTCGACACAAGCGCAAATATTATTAGACGGCGCACGAGATCCGTTAAATCATCGACGCACTTTGAATTAACAGGTAATCTGTTACGAATTCTTTAAATTGTGGCTGATTCTAGGCCTATATTCCAATCGACTTATACAAAGGCAATCTTAAATTTCACTTAATAATAATTTTGGAACCTTAACTCTTGTTCTGGGCTATTTCCCTCTCGACACACAACCTGATCACTCTGTGTCCGAAAATTCAGTAATTAATCTTTGTCCTTTCGAGGTTATAACTTCACCGAAGACAACCTTCACGGTCCCCCGATATACTAAGAATAAAATACCAACCCCCTACTAAAAAAAATTTTTCGGGGTGGTGTATCGTATTCTCGCTGAAATACATTTCTGTACCTACTAAGATGTACTTTTAAATTCCCTACTATTATAGGTTTCGCAGAAACAGTAAAAACCTTTTTAACCTTAAAGGTAAAGCTGAGGTCCTTCTCCCTAAATAGTTATATATCTAATTGTATATTTTAACTATCCATTTAACGAATAATAAAGTATTTATTAGTTATGTGGCGAGCCACTCTTCGTATGCACGCATTTTATTTAGTTCTTACAAGGTATTTTCCTTGTATTAATTTTCCAGTGTCAGAATATTTCTTAACTGCTGATCTACTTACCCCTATGTGTTTAGCTGCACCCGTTAAATTTGTAAATTCTAACTCTTCATCAGTATTCATATTTTTAACTAACACAGCTATACCCCGGAGAGCTATAGCCGCTGAGGATATTTTATATCGAGTCTCCTGTGAAAGTGTAATACCTTTACGGGCATCCGAAATCTTCTTTTTGTCTTCTTCAGTAAGAACTCGTCCTGTTGCGGCTAAAGACAAGTTTTTTCTTGTCTCTTCTGTAACTTTTCTTTCATTTTTAAAGAATTCCAAAGTAGTTTGAGTATGTTTGTAACCTAAAGAAGAACCAGCATATTCTAAAATATTGTATTCGGGCTTTAACATAGAAAAATAGTATTGTTCTCTTACTACAGGATCTATTCCATATGCGCAGTATTCTAATACCTCAAAGGTAAATTTATCTAACCCGTATTTTAATAGGGCATTATGTATAGGAGATTTTATTTCATTTAAATGATTTAAACTAAAATACTTATATAATCTCACCGATAAATTTACCGAACTACCTATGTATGTTTTATTATTAACATTATTAACCCAACGATAAACGGCAACTTTGTTTCTGTTTTCTTTTAATATCCGGGATTTTTCTTGTCTGCAATTTTTGTAAACAGCCACAGGTTTTATCTTGCTATATGGTCCGCTACCCTCTGAATAAAAACGGCACAACAATAAATTTAAATTTACATAATTAAAAAATAAGATTTTTTTAGCTGTATTTTTATTTAATCGAGTCACTAAGTGGGAGTCCAATAAAGGGTAACTCTATTAGTATCCAGTAATCTACAGACTGTCCATCAGTGTTATAATATATATCTTCTCCACCCTCCGGGTGAGTACCCTCCAAAAGGGGTACATATTCTGGATCCATCTTTTATTTTCATCGGTCAGGAACATTGGATTTAAAGTATGCCTTGTGACGGCTATCTACCAAAGGTCTTTGAGAATAATATATACACATCTTAATGCTAGACGTCATTCTTTGTACCATGGGCGTATATTATCCCACCGTACGGTTCATTCCAGGCTTATATTACCTGAAAGTCCACGTCGAATAAATTTACTTTTTACGAGCCTCCTAAGGAGGGCTCCCTCCCGCATCGAAAATATATATATATATATTTTTTCGATCGCGCGAGGTAACTTCATATCCTGTAAAGAGATTTACACTTTAAAGACTCCCATACCTATAGATATTAACACTAGGATCTTTCATCGGAGTAACGTCAACAGGGTGCTAGCCTGAGGCCCGTCTACTTGGTTGCGTGACAACCCGCCGTCTGAAATAGCTAGCTACCTATGGCGGTTAGTGTTTAAGTTATTAACAGTTTAGCGAAGGCAAGCTCCTTCCGCATGGTTGCGCGGAGGACTGAAGAAATGCAATTCTTTTATGTAGCTTATTATATCCCCTTTTTTTTTATTTAATTATAAAAAAAAGGGTCGATATCTATATATATATACTACTTAGGACAGCACAACAAAGCTAAAAAAAGGATCAACATCGAGGTAAATTCCAATTTCGTTCCGTGCAGAGAGAGGGTTGCTCGCTCTAAATCCGACATACCCTATATTTTTAATTTTTAAATACTTTATTACGAAGGCTATAAAAAAAAATAAAAAAAGAATATTATTTTTATTTTTATTAACCTTACCTTTCACCTCCCTTAGTCGCTAAAAATTTTTCTGCCTAGTAATTTAGAACGTGTATACCCTAACCTGAGGAGGGGTTCACGGAGACTAAGCCTAACGCTATAATTTTTAGGCGCACTACAGGTTATTTTCATTTTTTGCAACCTTAGGAGAGAAAGTCTGCATTCTTTCGAATGAGGCTTGACTATATCTTAAGCTTAGGCTAATTATAAAAAATAAAATTATAATTGTTTGCCTAGCCAACCTTCGTTTAGTCGATGAACTGCACACCATTTTTTGTGGTGCTTGGCCCCGGATTGCCCCATTTACGAACCCTTTAGGGTGCTTTTTTTAATTAAAAAAATTTCGTAATCAATTTCGATTTTACCTTACCACGAGTCATTACCTGTGCCACCAACTCTATTACTAGGTCAGCTTGGTTGAAATTATTGTTCTAGGACGTCCCCGGAATTTGAAGGTTTATAGCATAAGGTTTACTTATACTCGGCGGCCTAAAATGGCTGCTTACACCATTTTTTTCGACCAGCTATCCATGTCAGTATTGTCTTTCCAACATTCCACCTCTTTCGAGATGGGTTAGACTATACCTTTAACTTTACTTTTAACTTAGGTATTTGCTGTAAAGATAAATATTTTTCCTCGCCCTACAGGTGTACTGCGAGGGAGAGTATCTTGAAGTCGTCGTATAAATATTTTATTATATCCCTTGTACTACGATGCCCGTTATCCATCACTACGAAGCATATTTATTTATGAAGCGCTTACGAAGTATGCTCCGGAGTATATAAGCATGGCTCTAATAAATTAAACAGGACCCGGGGCGCCGCGAAGCGGCTGCCGGGTAGGCCGAAAGCCTTCGGATTAACTTGTAAAAAATTTTTTTAGAAGTTCTTCCTTGGAAATATGGCGTCTTTTACCTGTCTTATTTGAATCGTATGCCAATTCTATTATCTCTTTAAAAGCATGATCCGTTTTATATCCTTTAGTTTTTATAATTTCACTAACTTTTTTAGCTATATCATAATTAACACCTTTATATGTATTTAATTTAGTTTTATTTAAAACGGGTATTATATTACTTAACATTAAATCTACGTTCTCCACTTGCTCCCCCACCCTACTTCGTTCGCGCCGAAAAAGAGCTGGGGCTTTATTTCTGAGTACGCAGTAGCTGATACCCACTGGGCTACATTTGCAGCAACACTAAATTTTAGTAGTGCCGCAGTACGCCCACCTTAGTACCTACTTACTGAATATCTTATTCTTCTCCCCTAGTTGACGACCAGTCGCCGATTGTCTTATCATAGTCTTAAAAGGAGAGAATACCCGTATAACACGAATGTGTATTTCATTCAAATCTTAATAAACTTTTAGCCCTGCTATTATACTAACACCCTGTCATAGTTTATTGGAGGCTGCTAAAACGTTTTAAGCTGCACTAGTAAGTCTCACTTTCTTTTAGAGTTCATTCCAGAAATTATTTCTGCAATCTGTTCGAGACCATCCTTTGTTAAATGAGCCTTTTCTTTAACCAATTCGGCGACCTTCACAAAATCTGCAAAGTCCTTGGTTTTTTCACCTGAAATAGGATATTTAACAAAAAAAGGTATAATGATGTTATAAATATCATTAAATTTAGTTACTTGTAAATCCTTAGCTGAACGACTAGTTTGTAAAGAACCACAATTTAAATATTTCACAATTAAAGCTAACAAGTCTTTATCTCTTTCATGTTGAGTTAATTGAAATTTTAATTGAACAGATTTACCTAATTTTGATGTCGATTTATAAACCGTCGCCATAAAACTACCCTCTCCAGATGTAAATCCCGCTAATCAATTAGCATCTATAGTAAGAGGAATATCTACTGTGGGTCTTTCTACCGGTACGATATCTGGATAATGCTCCTTTAAAGTATCACTTAATCCTTTATTTATGGAGGCTTTTATTGCTAGAAGTTTTCGTAAGCCCTCGTCCGTAAGATGTTCTTTTCTTATCATTAGCTCTATAGCAGATTTAAATAAAATAAAATCTCCCTTTTTTTGAGTTAACAAAGGGTACTTTTCAAAATGAGGTATAATATAATTAATTAAACTCTCTAGACTGCTCACGTTATACGCTACGGCTGTTTTGTTATTATTAAGATTAAAATTAATTCTACCGACTCCGAAAAAGGATTGCATCTGTTTTATTAACTCTGTATCTTTTGCATGTATTTGCATTGCAAACCCTGGGATGATACTTCATCCGGATGTTCGTTTTATATCTCGAGAGATTTTTATATAAAAACATCCTTCACCATCTACAAATCCTGAAACAAACTTGGGATTTAGTTTAAGGTTATATAAACTACAAGATGAAGTTAAACTTCTTTTTTGTATAACATTTACACTTATTTTTGTACTAGTTTGTGGGACTAACTTGTTTTGAGAGGAATCTTTATTATCCGATACCCGGCTGTGGCTTGCATATACCTTCGCCCGGTCTTTGACTTTTTGTATTAGTTCCTCTTTAGATACCGTTCGGGTTTTACCTAGTTTATTTTTATCATAGGCTAATTCAATGATCTTAATAAAAATTTCATCTGTTAAACGCTTTTTACCATAGAATTTTAAAATAGAACAAACTTCCATCATTGTTTTATAATCTTGGCCCTTTTTAGTATTAAATTGTACTTTAAGTAATGGTGCTACATTATTTAAAATTAAGTTTACATCCTCGAGTTTATATTCACACCTTCTGATCGAAGCGAGCACGGGAAAAGCTGCTGGAAAAAAAATCTTAGATTTTTTTTCGGGTAAGTCATAGACCTTACCACAAGAAAAATAATCAATTAATTCATACAATAGATCTCTACAAGATGATTCTTGGACTACTGTAAAATTAACCTTTACTCTCCGATATGGTTTAGTTTGGAAGCTTATATTAAAGCTTCCATCTCCATCTATTAACCCCGCAATAAATTCTAAAGATAGGGGCGTCGACCGGTTATTTGCTACTACTTCTGATATTGAATGAATTGAAGATTCAATTTTTAGTTCTTCTGGAGTAGGGAGTTTACCGTGGTTAGACTCTAAAAATTTTAAGAGATTATTCTTAGATTCCTCTGTTCGACTCGATGTATCCTTATTAAGTTCAAAACTTAGATAAATTATACGAAGTAACCCTTCTAAATTTAAATGATTTTTATTTAACATTTCTTCTACTATCTTTTTAAAAATTAAGTATGCTTTTAATTTACCATACTTTACCGGATGCTGGTCCAAAATGGGGAATAAAACATCATTTAGTACAGTTAAGGATTTTATATTTAAATATACAGCATTTCGACTCCTATAAACATAACCTGCTCCTAAATACTTTATTAAACTCTTAAACAGTTCCTCTTCAGACAAGTCTTGAGTTAAATTAAAAACAGGTATAGGTCTTATTCGGAGCCCTGTCTTGATTTTATCCAACGCCACGCTAAAACATCCGTCAGACTGGGTAAATCCACTTAATCAACCGCCACTAAACTGGAAATCTTTACTATGTGAAGCATTATATTTGGGCTGCGGTGCAGCAGAAGCTTCACATGTGTTAACAACATTATTTAAGTTTAAAATTTTTTTAACTGTTATTATATTATTATTTTGTTTTTTTCGGTAGCTCCCGAGTAATAATCTTTGATTATTCAGAGGGTAATCGCCAGTTTTTACTTATAATTCACCAACTTTGTACCCGCATAAAGCTCTAGCTAATTGTGTTCAACTTTAATCGTTTCCCTGGTTAGGTGACTGTCAGAAGATCTTTTCCCTCCTGAGGCATGTATCTCAACCGCTTACAGTTAACATCTGATATAGCTCTTATCCCTGTGCGTTACCTAGGTGTCAGAGATCGTCTCAACTATATAGATCGTATACCCTATTGCCATTATACTGCTTCATTACTGAATTATAATTATCATACTTTTAATATCCTCAGGTAATGGAAAACCATTACTCGTAGATTGCATATAATTAAATTATAAAGGTATGCCCCCAATTGGAAAGGGGTGTTAGCCCTTACCAGTTGTTTAACGATTCGATCGTTGGGTCTACATAGCTTTCCTTTAGTGTTAATTATAATGCAGATTCCTAAGAATAATAATGTAATAATTACACCATTAATCCTATAAATCTTTTCAGCTACCTAACACACCACCACGAAGATCCGACCGCTAGAGCGGATCCACCTCCGAAGGGAGGCGGATCTTAAATTTATTTGTTTTTTATTTTTTTAATTACTTTTCCTCAGCCGCTACGCAGTAGCTTAAAATTTTTAGCCGAGGTTTTTATACGACGAAGTTTAAAAATATTTATCATTTATTGGCCCCTAGCTAGCTAGGCCGCCCGCTAGTAGGTAAAACCTACCTGGCAGCTGCGACGGTATACCATCTTAAAATTGAAATTGTAAAGAACTGGCGTATTACACTAGTTATTATACTTTTGGGTCTTCGCGAAGGCTTTACCCCCACCTCATAGGGATAAAAAAAAGTCATCGAGTTCCAACGGCTTCATAGGTGACGTGCCATTACTTCACCAAAGTTACTTGCGCACCTACTATACCACTAATTCGAGAGTCACGGAAGTAAAGTATATAATAAGATAATGTCCTACCCTTTCGGGTAAAGTCGTTACGGGGTTATATTCAGCAATTTTTTTCAATTTCATGTCACCACTCTACGAAGTGCCCACTGGCACTTATAGGCTTTTCTGAATAAACTTCCCTCGGTATTACCTTAATAAATCTTAGGTTCCACCGACATGAGCCAGATTATTAATATATATTTTAATATATTAAAGAGGCGAAAATTCACCTCTTATCATAGTTCTTCGGATATTTTTGCAACAATAACCCGTTCGAACCCTTATAGTCCTGACTATAATAAGATCACCTGGTTTCGGGTCTAACTTTATACACTTATCATTATTTTAATGATTGGGTTAAACTACGTATGTTTGGTTTGAAGATCCGCCCCTAGCTAGCTAGGCTGGATCCGCCCGGATAACCCCCCCCCCTCGCGCATAGCGGAGCCTAGACACATTCATTGTAGGGTCGCCGGCCGAATCTGACTCAATTTATTCGAGCTAGGGACACCCGGTTTTATATAAAAAATATGTTTATATATATATTTTTTAATAGCCGCTAGCAGTAGCGGCCGGCCGTGGTCACGTAGATTTAGCCGTTGAAAACTTTGTATTCCAATGAGTTGGTGGGTCCTCTGCCTTCTTATTGGATCCCAAATGTTATTAATGAGGACCGGACCATGTGTTTAAAGTTTTTTTATTCCTTTGAGTTGGCGGGTCCTCTGCGCCTTCTCATTGGATCCCTAATAAATATTTTATGAGGACCCGCCCGTTTTAGTATATATTTCCTATGAGACATAAAGTTATATCTTCAAACCATATAACTCGCATCTAAAGTTAACTTGGTGACCCATTATGCAAAAGGTACGCTCTTACTTTTTCGCGCGAGCTGCTTGTAAGACTACTATTAGAATATATTTCCCTCACGGTACTCTTTTCTATAGCGCATGTATTATATTTAGCCTTTGAGGAAGGTTCCCCATTAAATTCAAATAGTTTTAATCCAATTTACTTAAATCTCGCTGATAGTTAGATTAATTTGTGTTTTTCTAACTAAGTTATAGGCTGCTCTAATTTCGTTCACACTAATTTTAGAATCTCGTTTGATTTTTTTTCCTAAAGTTACTAAGATATTTCAATTCACTTCGTTTTATTAAATAATTTATCTAAGAGTACTTATGTTTATTTTTCTCCCCCCCCCCCTACTAAAACATAACTTCTATAAACTCTTTAATACATGGCAATATTCTATAATAATCTCTTTATATACTTATATATCATTTATGATGGAAAATAAATGATTATAAATTTTTTTTTATATCTTTCACAAAATAAATATTAGACCAAAAGCATGCATATTCTTCAGAAAGTGATATATATCAAATATATCTCTAATAAATTTTGAGACTTTATATTCAAATTACTGGTGATTCGATAAAGCCCCCCCCCCCTTTTCCTTAGCACGTATTTCTGCGAAGCTAACCCTGGTCAGGGTTACGCTTCGCACAAAAATTCGCTAGAACCAACCATAAGGGCGATTAGGCCCTCCCCGGGCCTAGAACTCGGGTTACTGTGGCTCGAACACAGAATAACTCCATCCCAAATGAAGTGTCGCACCAATCTGACTCTAACCCGCTTTTTCGAGGCGAACGTGCCCAAGCTTTCCTACGGACCTCGCCTTAGTTGAGGGTAGGGTAAAGCTTAGATAATACTATAGGGTGCTAAACACAGCTGCGGAGTTTATAACATGAACCGTACACTTCGTTATCCTGCGCAATTCATAGTAGCTCCGCTACCGAAGGGTACTAAAGACTGTACCCTTAGGCGCGTACTGGTGAATCTTATAAACAACCTTATAGCCTACTAAATATATATTATTAGAGTACTAGCTCCGCACGATCTAGCACGTTTTCATCATGATCCTTGTGCAAAACTTCGCACAAGGATCGTGATGAAAACTCCTAATTTATGTAACCCTACCGGACCCCCCCCGCCCTTCTCTAATAAAATTTTTTATGCTTCCCTTAGGTAATTTTTTTTATGCCTCCACATAAAAAAAAGATGCTACGCTTGCAAAAGGGGAGCATAAAAAAATTTTTTTCGATATATCCCGTTCTAGCTTGCGTTGCGTTGGTACGTGCTGGATTGTACGTTTCTCGAGTAGCTAAGCTACTCTGAGCCGCGGGGCTGCTTTTTTTATATATCCCCCCCCCCTTCCCTCTATGTAGGGGGTAAGAGGGGACATAAAAAAATATTATTATCCCTCCCCCCCCCCCCCCCCCCCACAGCTCCTGTCCCTCCTTTATATTTTATAAAATTTAA
>Ga0157379_10000677_pt1 | contig 27609 bp, 42 predicted proteins | sample S25metaG_FD_121802 | JGI IMG/M metagenome (GOLD analysis project Ga0157379, IMG submission 121802) | Switchgrass rhizosphere microbial communities from Kellogg Biological Station, Michigan, USA - S2-5 metaG | ecosystem: Host-associated > Plants > Roots > Rhizosphere > Soil | place: USA... | reverse complement strand
TATGGATATAGATTCGAATTGAGTTCGAATTGGGCTATAACTGTCAAACAATGAGTCAACTTCCGAGTCAGAATCATCTCTGGCATTGAGAGTATCTGGCTTCATATGTTTGTTCGCCGGAGCTGAGGAAGATAGATGATTTTATAAGAATTAATATAAGTATGAGTAGAATATCGATGCACGAAAGAACATACAGGGCATGGAACAGAAAGAATAACGAGGACGAAAGGTGGGTGAACGAGTGACAGCGAGACCAGTCATGGGCGCTCGTGTGCTCTGGGGTTCCAAGCTCAATCCTGGGACCTTATTCCAATCGGCCACCTAACTGCAAGAGTTGTAATGTCTCCCTCAAAGCAACCTTTGGGTAACATAGTTTGAAATTAATTCCAATATAATTAATGTTGACATTTTTGGAAGTTTTTGTGACAGGAAACGCGAACAAGTTAGCAGAAGTCCGCGCAATTCTCGCTGCTGGAACACCTCTCGAGATCGAGTCTCGAAGTCTTGATCGTAAGAAATAGTCTCTCCCGCTTGAACATTATCTTCTCACCATTCCCGCTTGAATTTATAGTTCCAGAAGTTCAAGGTTCTACACAGGATGTTGCTCGAGAAAAATGCCGACGTGCTGCCGAGCTTGTGAGGATACTCTTGCATCACTGTTCTAAACCTAATCTTCCCATGAATTTTATGGCAGGTCGGAGGTCCATGCATCACTGAAGACACAGCTCTATGCTTCAAAGCTTTGAACGGCCTCCCAGGTCCATATATCAAATGGTTTCTCACTGAGTTGGGACACGATGGTACATTCCACTATAAATATTAAAGGTTAATTTATAGATTAATTCCACATTTATTTTCTTAATAGGCCTCAATACCCTTCTCCAAGGCTTCCCGACAAAGAACGCATGGGCACTGTGTACGTTTGCCTACTGCGCCGGGCCAGGACAAGAGCCCGTCATATTTGAAGGAAAAACGGAAGGTAGAATCGTGTCTCCTCGTGGTCCGAGAAATTTTGGTTGGGATCCCATATTTGAAGCTGAGGAAACAGGAAAGACGTAAGTTCCTCACTCCTTCTTTACGGCCAGATTTGTTGATAATCTTAACATGGACATATATAGATATGCTGAGCTTCCTGCTGATGAAAAGAATAAAATATCGCATAGATATCGAGCGTTGGCGAAGTTAAGGGAATATCTACAAACAGAATAGGAGGTGTCTATAAATGGAATAAAGTAAATTAGACTTTGTACTTCGATGCTGGGAACTTTGACGGATCTTCGGAATCGTAGCGAAAGAACATCACGATTCTAATCTCAGTCCGCTATTGCCCATACCTGGTCATGGCTGATAAAAAGCAGTGACAGCTGAAGAGGTGATTGTATTGTCGCTTCGGTTAACACCTCTATGTGGGCGCTAGGCCCAACCTGACTGACAGGCTGAGAGAGATGGCTTACTAGGTTCTCCGCTTTTGTTGTGTTTTCTTATAATCTCCAACGTTACCGAAAGGTTTGCTGCTGCTTTGACCCCACTGCGAGCTTGAGTTCCCAACTCAGCATGCTTCCCGCAACGGATATTATAGTCAACTTTTGGAACAAGCAACAGTCTTTGGTTCTACTAGGGATACCTTTAACTTGCACACTACTCTACGCGTACGTTAGAAAACCCCGCTATCCTCTCCCACCTGGTCCCAAACCATTACCAATCCTCGGAAATGCACTCGATATGCCTCCAGCTCGTGAGTATATAACATACGCCGATTGGGGGAAGAAATATGGAGATGTAGTGCATGTCAGTGCATTGGGACAACACATAATTGTGTTAAATTCGATCGAGGCAGGGATCGAACTCTTAGATCAACGGTCAGCGATTTACTCTGATAGACCATACTTGCCTATGATAGAGGATGAACGACTGTGAGTAATACTTTGAGGCTAATTATCGTACTAATCTCCCCATTTTAGCATGGATGCCGGATTCGCCTTTACAGCGATGCGTTTCTCTCCACGGTGGAAACGCCACCGTCGTCTTTTTACTCGTCACATGAATCCTACAGCCGTCAACAAAGTATTCTCAGCCAAACAAGTCTCCTCCATCAATCTCCTTCTCAGATTACTTCTCTCTGATCCTGCTCAACTCAAGAAACATTTAATGAATGTATCCGCAAATCTGATCCTGGGCGTGGCCTACGGATATGATGTCGAACCTGGGACTGACCCCCTCGTTCCTCTTGTGGAGAAAGCGATGGCGGATTTGACTGAAGGCTTTCAACCAAAGTTTTTAGTTAATCTGTTTCCAATACGTGAGTGCACTGCAGTGCTAAAACTATCTTTACCTAACCCGTTCGTACAGTGAGATTTGTTCCGGCATGGTTCCCAGGTGCGGGATTTAAGCGATTCGCACAGGAATGTGCAGCCACTGGAAGGGATTTGGTCAATCTGCCCTTCAAGAGATCCGTGGAAAATATTGTGAGTACGCCTTGTATTTATCCTTGTATGAGTATACAAACTCTTGTCGTTCAGGCCACAGGAAAGGCATCGCCTTCCTTTGTTCAAACAGCTTTGGAGGACCTGGCAGAAAATCCCGATCCTCAGACAGAACAAGACATTAAAGAGGTGGCTTCTATTATGTATGCAGGCACGTTCTTCCTTGCATTTTATGTCTACCAGCAATGACTAATGCATCTCTGTCCTTCTCAGCTGGCTCTGACACTACTGTCGCCGTCGTCCATACCCTCATACTTCAGCTTACCCTCCATCCCAAGTATCAGCGACAAGCCCAGGTCGAGTTAGACTCCATTACTAATGTCCCTGGCTCCGCCTCGTTCCGTCTTCCTACATTTGAAGATCGTACGCGCACACCATTCCTCGACGCGCTCATAAAGGAAGGATTACGTTGGAATCCCGCATCCGGAACGGGTATTCCGCATGCAGCTATGGAGGAGGATGTGTATCGCGGATGGAGGATACCGAAAGGCTCAATCGTGTTTGGAAACGCATGGGGTATGTTGAGGGAAGGAGGGCATGGTGCGTATAAGGATCCAGGAATGTTTAAACCTGAAAGGTTCCTTGGAGACGAGAAGGAGCCCGATCCAGGAATTAGTGGTGCGTTTGGGTTCGGTCGAAGGTGAAGACCCTTTTGTTTGTCTTTCATATTTTATATTTTCTTATATTTTATTAGGCTATGTCCAGGCAAATTATTTGCGGAAAACACTTTATGGCTTGAAATGGCTTGTCTTCTTTCCTGTTTTTCCTTTGAAAGGGCAAAGGATCAACACGGGAATGATATTGATCTTGAATTTGCTACACTACCTACGCCCGGGTTTATCTTGTGAGTTGTTCTGGGCTTTTCAGAATTCGAACTCAAGCCACGCATTCTAGGCATCCTCCTGCATTTCCGTGCACAATCGTGCCGAGATCCAAACATGTTGAGAATGTGATCCGAGAGACTGAATCAGCGAATCCATATTGAGAGGGTACGACGCACATACGTCTCGAATATTTGTTTCCTTGGGGTATTCTGGTCTCAGAACGATGTTGTCACTGAACAATGTATTCTTTCTCTCTCACAACTCTGGGGTGGAACAATCTATTACAGCGAAAAACAAACTATTTATGGAATATTGGAGAGGGAAAATGCGAAGAATGGGAATGACGGTTTGACCCATGAAAGCAGTTTGGAGGATGATGCGTTCTTAAATTGACATGAAGAGGATCAAGAATTGGGTCATACAACCAACACCGAGTCCACATTGGCTTCTTTGATGCTATGCTTGGACAACTCCCACTTTGGAGATCGATGGGTCTGTGCTTGCTGTACTTATTTCCTCGTAGATACGCAAGCGCTCCAGTGCAGCGGCTGCCTCTGCCTTTGCGGCCATTGCCTCTGCCTTTGCATCCGCGGCCTCAGCCTTCGCGTTGACTAATTCAGCCTATAAGTGAGAAATATTCAGGTTCTGATCTAGAGCAAGAAATATTACACTCACATCCTTCCTTTTCTCCCCTACCTTCGCAGCCGTTGCTTCTGCCTTTGCATCCGCAGCCTCAGCCTTCGCGTTGGCTAATTCAGCCTACAAGTGAGAAACATTCAAGTCCTGATCTAGAGCCAGAGAGATTACACTCACATCCTTCCTTTTCTCCCCTGCCTTCGCAGCCGCGGCCTCAGCCTTGGCGTTGGCTAATTCAGCCTACAAAAGAGAAACATTCGGGTCCTGATCCAGAGCAAGAGATATTACACTTACTTCTTTCCTTCTATCTTCTGCTCTCAGCTCTTCTATGCGACTCTTCACTTCCACCCAGATTTTGTTGTACATCCTCTCCACGCCCTCTGTACTTCCCCTTTTACCCATCTTGACGATAATACCACCAAATTTCGACAACTTCCTTTCATCATTGCAAGATTCAGACCAATTTTCTTCACGGCAAAGTTTCTTGATGAGGGTATATATGACGTTGCAGAACCAGTAACATTGAAACTCTAAGAGATCGTAGTTTTGATGATACTCGTGCGTGGCCACACACAGAGTGAAAAACTCCTGGATACTGAGTACCCCCATGTTTACGCTGAGTGTCCGATGACAGTTATGAGGCTTTGGTCGAGTATATATAAATGCTTCGGCGCCATCAGGAGAAAAATGGATAATGTCTAATGATATTTGACTGGGAGTTGAGGAAGCAGATGTCCACGAAGAAGCTACGGAGATAGATTTGGGGCTGGTCTTCAGAAAGGAAGATTGATATTTGGAGTAAGCCTCCTGCTGCTTAGTTGCGCTCTGAGGTTCGATTATATCAATGTCTACTTGGGGCAATGGGTCCCCAACTGAGGTCTCTGGCTCTGAAGAGGTCCTAGTAAGTTTGTAGCCCCTCACAACTAAAGGGTGGACAGAGAACTAACCAGTCCGTGCCAATTTTACCCGCGGGTCAATTGTCCGTTCGAATGTCATATATTGGACCTTATTGGTCTTATCCTGGTGGACTTTCACGACGCAAAACTCATGAAAAGGGAATTCTACTTCCTTGCACCATTTGATTTGGGTAACATAGGCATCTTCAATCTCAAGGAACATTTTCTGCGCCGTAAGAAATTCATCCGAAATTGGTAGGCTAATACCAGGGGTCCTCGACTTCTCCGTCGCTGTCGTTGCTCGACGAAAGAGAAAGTTGTCCAAGTCGGCAGGAGGAGGAGGGTTCATGATCCTTTCAAAGATTCCAGTGATGTAGTATCGGAGATGCGGAAAGAAAGGCATACTGCTTAAGTGCAAATTTGAAGGTGGTTCAATGAGATATCGATACACGCAATTGCCTCAAGGTTAAGAGCCATGTCACATTTCGGCGTGACGATAGAAGTTCAAAAATGATCGCGTAGGGAAATTTCCAAATCAGGACATTTTATACCTACACCAAGACTAAACGCCATCGGTTTTAAAAAATACAGCACTTTGTGGGTAATACAGATGTATCAATACAAAGTTAACACATTTTGACTGTGAAATTCCAAAGAACAAAGGAACGGTCTATCTGATAAGCAATGAAACTTGAAGCTCGAAGCAACAATGCTCATGTCGCTTCCAGGAACAGTATGGACGTGGTTTCTGGGCATGAGGTTTGGTGGACGGTGACAACAAATCCTTTGATTGATGGATCAGTCGCAAAAGGTAAAAAATCACTCAACCAGCAAGGCAGCATCAGATTTGAGGGGACATGTAGTAGTGAGTCCAAATTTGCGTTCAAAGATCCGTCTGAGCTTGGTTTCTCGATAGACCGATGGGGATGAAGCGACCGTTATGGTTAAATTTATTAATCGATGTACACAATAGGATCTCCGAGCCACTAGGAAGGATAACCTAGGAAACAGTATTAGCGAAAATGTAGGCATCCTAGAGAATCCGGTACACTCACTCTTGTAATCAATCCCCCTCGGACCCTGAATCAGGATTGGTCCACACTCTCCAGAATCTCATAGAATTCGGCATTATCCCCCGTGGCTCGAATATGTCCCTGAGAAACGAACAGTATGCTCATCTCCCAGTGTTATTTTATATTTCTATAAGTATCAGGAAGGCAGAATCGGTTTGTGGCGGCACAGGCCGTCTGAGCTTGGTTTTTTTTTTTTACCAGGGCAATCGGGTAGGGGGAACATGGTCATTAAACTTATTAGTCGATATAGACAATAGAATCTCCAAACCACCTGGGGTGTGGATAAATCTATGGCACAACGTCAGCGGATATTTGCGCATCCATACGAACCGGTAAACTCACTCTTGCAATCAATCTCCCTCGGACGACCCCAATCGGTATTGGTCCAAATTCTCTAGAATCTCTAGAATTCGACATGTTATCTCCCGTAACCCAAACATGTCCCCGGGGAACGACAACATGCTCCACTTCCCAACGCTCTTTTTGTTGGTCGCTTTTGGGACTTCGTCGGCCTTCGACGATCAAGGCTCTATCGGGATTAACACAAATAGTATCACCTGGTAGTCCAATTACGCGTTTACAGACATCTTTTGTGGGATCATAAATCGCTCGAAATGTAACAAGATCCCCTCTTTTGATTCGGGGAGGTGATCGATGTGCAGAAAATGTCTCCTCGATGACGGCTTCGGTTTGTGCCGACATGGTAGGAAGCATGGATCCCCCTTGGACCTAAAATATGAATATAAAGATCCAAAGGTTCCATAAAAGCTTGAAGTTGCAAATACGTACAAATCGAATGCCTCCGATATACTCAGTAAACAGATAGTATCCACAGGCAATCTACACCTCAGTTCAGAAATTAAAGTGATTTTAATTAAATTATGGTGAAGTGTGCACCTGTGTAACACCAGCTGATAAGATCTTAGCAGGTTTTGCTATCCGTCGTAGTCCATCCCTTATACGTTGCATGGACAAGATGTAAAGGGCCCACATGGACCCACAGTGAGCAATATACAAATTACTTCAAGTTTAATTCTAAAGCCAGTAAAAGAAAAATAGAAGCAATTTCGCCTTTGACAGGGAGTGTGAAAGAGAATAAGAACCCATCGAACCATTTCAGGGGTATTCGCTTAGTCAGCTGCTCCCAATTACGCAGGGAGCTCTTGACAACCTTTATGAGCTCTTCCTGATTCCACGCCTTTTGCTTTATATAATAGTCGCAGCCAACGTCACTCACGATGATGGCGAGTCCTCTCCCAGCCCAGAGCTCACGGGCCTCTTCGCCAAGCTCCACGATTTCAGAGGTCGATTTGCGAGCTCCTCAACATGGAAAGACAATTGACGATCTCACCGTTGCTCTTGCAAACTTTTCACGTGCACAAACACCGGATGTGTCTGTGGGATGTTGCTGTCGAAGGAAAGAATGTGAATCGATGCGTGCATGGGCGGATGTTCGCGCAAAGTTGGAGAGTAGGCTGGTGTTGAGTGCTGGTACGTGTCTTTCAACTTCGCCGAGACTGTTGACTCACGGAGCTCGCTGTAGAGGTTGGGCAGGCCCTGCTACAGCGTTACGAAGCATACGTTAGGAGACAGGATGCTGCTATTTCACGGGAGGTGAGTTACACCTTCCTTCTTGGAACTGGCCTAATCCTTACTTACCTTTGTCTTTCTAGGCCAGCTCTATATTCTCAGAGGCCCCGGACGACACGAAACAGCAGGTTGAAATACTTTCAAGGAAGTTGGATACCGTAATGGAGGAAAATTCGTTAATGGAATCGGTGCGTCTTTAACGCCGCTCGTTCGTCGATGACAGAATCTAAAAGAATAGCTACTTCCTTCCTCGATCATTATAGCGAATTCAAGAGCTGTTAATCAAATCTGAAATGTCCGAAGCGACGACTCGTACACTACAACGAGAGCTGCACGAAGCCCGTTCCACTGCTCATCGGCTTGCAGCTCAGCAGTCCCGGTCTGCCGGGTGGGAGCTCCGGCTGGCTCAGCATGCACAAGAAATAGATGATATGAGACAGGAGAGGGATGCGGCGGTGGCTAAGGAACGACATGCGGAGATGAAGGCGTTTGTGGCTGAGGACAAGTGTGGTAAGTCTAATCCCTTACCGTTATGGAACTCATTTATACGTCATACATAGCGACACTGCAGTCAGAAGTCGAGGCAGCGCGCGGGGAATTAAACTTGCTTCGCTCTTCGCGTGCACAATTCTCCAAGGATGTGCTTCGGGAAGCGAAGTATCGGATTGAGACACTTCGCCATTCACTCGATCCTTCGATGCCTCAGGATGATCCTGAAACAACGCGAGTATTGGAAACACTCGTTGCAGATAATGAAACTTTGAAAAGAAGCGTCTTAGAACTTAATGGTTTATTGAGCGACTCGAGGGATGAGCTCGAAGAAGCCCGTGATGAGTTGGCAGAACTAAGGAGGAAGGGGTGGGATTCATTAGGGGACGGTGAGTGATTTATTTGTGTTATAATCGAATATTTTGTCAAAATTTTCTAGGTCTGGACGATACGAAGATTGGTACACCTCCAAGAGTAACAATCCCTTCCCGTCATCTTTCATAGTACTTACATAGTTTTTCAGGGAGAAATAGTTCAATCATACAGATCCGGAATATCATCAAGTCTTGATATTGACCTCCGTTCCGAAATAGCTTCTTCTCCATTCCGTTCCGGTCGAATCCGCTCTCGAGGTGTCCAAACCGACCCTATTCCAATCCATGCACATCGTTCCCGCTCGCCGCATCATCTCCGGCCACACCCACAACATCCCTTCGCCCTCCCTTCACCGAAAGCATCCACAGTCGGCGTTGAAAGTGTATCATCTCATGATATTCACTCCGATACTTCATCTCTCAATCAATCTGACCCTCGTCACACAACTCGCTCTACTCCTTCAAATGATACTCCCGTCCCTGCCGGGTTGTCTCCTATACTGAATGTCCCTCATCGACATATCATGCCTTCAGATCCTCGTCCGCTTGCGACGATTACAAGTCGTGTCTCTACGCTTTTGACACGAATGTCTCAAGCGGATGCTCGTACGCTAAGTCTGAGATTACGAAGACAAAATCTCCTAGGAGATCCGAAACAAATTTCCGAAGCTACTGTCAAGGCAATAGTCACCGAAGCCGCAGGTATTCGATTAGGAAAAGAAGATACCGCAATCCTACCTGCAGGCCGGAATCTTACGTCTTCATACCCAACATCTTGGACCGTCTCTCGCGCAGAGTTTAAGTCTCTTCTGAGGCTAATCCGAGATCTCTTTACGGAACTCGGTATACTACGAACGCAGCTCAATGAAGTCATCTTCGATCCCACTATGGCCCAAAAGCTACGCAAAGATGCATTAAAACCCGAGGCACCTTCCAGTAATCTCGTAAGTGGTGTCGTTGGACCTATGAAGGCAGAGAAGGATCGTGTCTTGTCCAATTCCTGGATGTCACCCATTCGGGGACTATTTGGGAGTGCCCAAATACCTCAGGATTCTCGTGGAGAAGCAGCGAATCCGAGGCAGTCACTATTGGCACCGAAGCAGGCTCCTGCTGTTGCTGCTAGTACCACAACTGTCAATGTCGAGTTCGCTAGTGGCATGGTGAGGGGGACTGGGACGTATCGTCAGGATCCTGCATCACCGCCTCCGCCACCTGCACAGCCGCATATTCACGCACCTATCCCGTCGAGGAGTTTGTTAGGTATCTTTGCGGGTGCTACTCAGCCGCAGGCTTCCGCCCCTAACCGCGATCAATGGGTTGTCTTACCTCGTGAAGGTGGAAAGGAGAAAGAGAAAGACCGCGTCAAGCAACTCCGTGGGACCGTATCGAGAGCAGAACGAGCTTCGACAATAGGAAGAGCGGCAACCAGTCATCGACGATCGAGAAATCTAGAGTCGTCTGTGTATGACCCTCCAGACGAACAGTCTGACTTCAGAGATACGCTCTTGCAACGCACGTTACGTCCTCGGGGTCTGTCAGATTCGTCCATTCACACAACATTCCTAAAAGGCGAACCCAAAGAGGATCTAAGACGATTATCTCAAGAAGAACCACTGCCAGCCCGAACCAGCACACCTCCAAAGGAAATCCCAAACACATCTGTAACTGTTGTAACCGCGCCTATCGCCATCTCTCCTGCTAGTGGGAGGGTGTCGGTTGACAGATTTGGCCCATCATCGCCAACGCACCGGATTATACCTAGTGATCGAGCATTATCGCCAATTGCACGGTTAGGGCGTGTTCTTCCGCCTTGGGCTCATCCTGGGGAAGGGGGGATGATATTTGGCAGTCCGAGGGAGGAACCGAATATGAATCAGGCGGCATGGGCGAGAAGGACTGCTGAAGGAAGAGATTTCTGATTTTGTGGACTATTTCTTTCACTTTCTTGTCAATGATTTTATTCCCATACATTTGGTTTATTTCTTGGTGACGTACAATAATCTATTTTGTAAGTTATTATGCGGTATGTTGGCTTCCGTTGTGTAATTATATCATCAATTGCAATGTTATACTCATTTTCTCTCCTACACATTTCCGAATCCCTCACCAAAGTATTAAAATAAATATAGTCAGTATATAAAACTGAAGAGACCTGATTAAAGTTTATATAGTCATTTCCCCGTCAGTAACAATGGAGCCTTGAAGGGATCCAACTACTCTAAGCTCCCTGTTTGATGTGAACTGTACTCGAGTGCTCAGAGTTCCTGTTAGGACGCTGTTCCAATCTCGCTAAAGAATAGGTGAGGTTGAGAATCTTGTCTGCGATAGTCAAATAGAAATATTACGCTGGCGGAATCTTTTGCAAGAAAGAAGTAATAAGCATTCGGTTATTCCTGAATAAAACAAGAAGTCTGCCCGCCTTGAAGCGGAGCCTTCATATTCAACATTAGGCGAGAGATCATCATTCCAGTGACACATGCTGACGGGCTAATCACAAAAAATGGAATTAAATTATGCTAGTGGACGAGAAAAAATTGGACGAACGTTGTTCCTATGGGCTTTAATGCTGGAGGGGCCACCTATCGAATAAAATCGGGGGGGTTCGGGGACAGGAGAGAAGGGAAAAGCTACACACTGTCGCCATAATGGCACTGAGAGTATTCATACTTGACATCACTAGGAAGTATATTGGACGAAGGTCTCAATTGTCCTGCATACGAACTTGTCGTCGGGGGGGTGGACATTGTGTAGATAAACATTTCAACGCGCGGCAGCTTAAAGGCCTCTTTTCCGTAAGATTGTGCTCGCCATATTGTTAAAGTGAAACAGGTGGAATCAACTATCACGGGAAACCAGAAGAACACTAGAGGGAGTGGGATATCGATAAGCAACCTACAACGGCTGGCAGACCCACTCTTGTCCAGGACATCCATTCTTCCACTGGGAACACATCCTGTAGAGCCTTGAGTAAAAAAAGGGTCGCATACCTATCACTGACCAACAACGCCAGGGAAAGGTGGAGCCGCCAATGGTTCGATTAGAACTTTGTCAATTTCATACCGGAAATACTCGCCTCCTTCTCGATGGGAATTTATGGGACCTCCGATAATGTGGGTAATCCATGACGCACTCAAGAATGCCAGGATTCCTTTATTGTAACCCCATAACGCCCATACGCGAAGAATCATAATGCCTACGACATCCACAGATTTATCTCTGAAGATCACGATGGAAATGTATGCTCTACCAACTTTCTGCAACTGCAGAGGGGAAGTGGTAAGAAGCCAGGGAAATTTTGATACAATTCGCCACTCACTTAGTGCAACTATCAAGTTCATGGCTGGTTGTATCTGCACCGAATGTAAACATATTGGTCTAAAAAAATAAGTTATGGAGAGACGAAAGGTATTGACAGCTGGGAGAACTCACTGTTATATAATTTCATTAATCTAAAATAAAAAGAAGACCAGGTCAGTAAATAATTTCTGGTGCCTGCTGGAAAAAGGGGCGATAATGCTTGTATGGTTTGGAAGATAACTCCCAAGGGTGTAAAGTAGCCGTTAAGCAGAAAAAGAACTTTAGCAACGCTCAGAGGAGTGGGCCACATAAGGTCCACCTGTTCAAGGCAAGAAATTGAGCATCGTTTCAAGGGCTTAATAATATAAAGAAAAGTACAATACCTCTTGGCGCACAGTGATTACTTTTATATGGTCAATCAAATATACCAAGGAAAGACAGTTTCCTTTACATTGATCATAAAGCAGTGTGGTAATCGAAGCATAGAGAAAATGCAATCCGCTTCTATTGCATACATGGGAGTTAACGACATGATAAAGCGTCAAGTAAAAGCAGGTCGTTACGTATCAAGAGCGGCTTCCACTGGGGACGACATTTCTAAGTCTTTGAGGGGGGAGTCGAAGACCGAAATTTGAGAAAGAGATCAGTAACCGGTCGATATAGTGGTTTCAAGATACTTGTATGGAACCCACTCCGAAAACCATAGCCCATGGTCAGGAGACTTTGACATCATCGGATTCTGCTTATTGGGCATGCTTCTGCAGACCTAATTCAAGGTAGTTAGATGGCCATACATTTTTTTAAATCCATGAGAATCTTTCATCATCATAAGGATACTTACCCACCGAATCTCCAACGGCAACCACTGTTATTAAATGTTTTAGAAGTAGCTTGTCTTGTTTTAGTCCACGAGGAAGTCAAAGATAGAGGGCGGTTGTAATCATCTGTCGATTCCATCAATTGTGAGTTCCCATATTTGAGTGCTGAAAAGAAGCTTTTGACAGCTCCCAAAATTTGTGTTCCGAATAAGTCTATAGAAATGATCAGATCTGCTGCCTTTTCAAAAGCGTCAACCTAAATAAAACTCAATTGATAAAGCAATCACAAAACCCGAACATAAATGCAAGAGGATGGTCATTATCCATACTATAAATGTACCACAAATGAGAATGCTACAAAGGCAGGATATAAGCGTGGGGATTATTACAAATGCATCGGGGAACAGGGAACGGAAATAACTTATACAGTAGTGGGGAAAAAGGTGAACGGATATCCATGAAGAGGGATTTTCAAAGTTCGGGTTCAGCAGATTCATCTAAGACATTAAGGAGTTCTGGTATCCATTTTAAGATCTTCCAGGCCTCACTCTTGCTGAGGAATTGGAAGGGTGCAGATAAAGCCCGCATATTGAGTTCCAGTAGGGCTTGAGCATGGGGTGTCTTTGGAGGGGCAGGACCCTCATCCATCCCATTAATCCATGATCTCGCGATTGTATCCCATACGGAATTAGTCATCGCGACACGGAACAATGATTGGATGGCCGCGTTTGCTTCCGCTGAACTATTCGGACTATCTGTGAGACTGTTCAAAAGCCATTCAGACCTGATCACAAATGTTAAAGAGTGTCAATAGAAGAGAATAAATGTTACTGACTTGCTAGTGGTCAAGAAATGTACGACAGCTGGAGCTGCAATATTTGGGTATGCAGTTGCCAGCTGTGCCAGGACTCCAAATAAGAATGTTTTTTGTTGCTCCGACCCTTGATACGAATCAAGCATTGCAAAGAAGAATGATATGACCAATAGCGGGGTGACCTCATCTTCAGGATGCAAACCGAAAATATTTGGGTTTACACTTGGTAGATCTGTATCTTCGCTTGAGGCTTCTGAGCTCGATTCTGACCTCCTGACGTCGACACGAGCGTCTCGTAATAATTCCTGGAAGGTGCCGACAGTTGAAGAAAATGGTAATAGCGCCAGGAAGTATCCCAGAACATCATGGTCGAGTTGTCTCGGTGAACTGTTCGTCGTTGCTGCGGATTCCTTTGAATGAGCCGCTACACGAAGCAATGTTCGCAGAACCTTCTTTGTAACAGGAAGGAAAGCCGGCGTTCGAACACCGCGGAATATAATTGATGCAAGAGAGATGGAAAAGTTGGTATCAAACGACAAGCCCATCAGAGCGTCCAACTGTGTCGTTACGTCCGACAGAGGGATACGAGCGTCAAGAAGTACGTCAGACAGACTTTGACCTCTGAAGAAGCCTAGAATTTCCATGCGTTCGACTGTTACTTCTAGTAATCGCGCGGCCTCTTCGTAAAGCGGAAGATATGTAGACTGTAATAATGCGACAGCCAGCCAAAATATCTGCGGTAGATAGCGAGATTCGGAGTTGAGACCAGGCACTACACGACCAATGCACCTGAGTATGCTCAGAACAGCTGTGGAATCATGCTCTGCGGAAGAAATGAGTGCCGTCTTCAGGGACATGATTATTTGATAGAAGAAGTCATCGTCCATTTCCAATACTCCAGAGGCTGCCAATAATCCCATGATCACAAAGGCTCGATATTGAATATAGGGGCAGATTTGGAACGCTGTGGAAGAAACGAGACTCATCCAGCGGGCCCTCCAAACATTCAATAGGCCTATAATGTCGTAAGAAATTTAAAACAAATGACTTTATTGAAAACGCACCGGTTCCTCCGGCTCCATGAGTTAAAACCTCGAGCAAGTATTCTGTGATGCCTTCCAGAGCAGGAATGGATATTTGGTCAGCAGATACGTCTGTGGCGATGTAGTCACTTGTAGTGTATGCTCGAGAGAGGCCAAATTTGCTAAGGACCTCCTCCTGAGAAGCCTTATCAAGAAGAGCTTTCAATGCTGTAGCAGATGGCTCATGATCAGCACGAACAACTTGGAGAGATTGTACGAGATTGATCATGATGCTGTACACCGTCATACGCATGGATGTCGCTCCAGTTGAACAAAGGAGTGTGATGACATGAGCGACTTCCGGCACGAATAACTGGTTGTAAACAGCAAGGCGTGAAGAGTATATGGCTGCTAGCGATAGACGAGTCAGAGTGGAGATTTCATTCCATGCGGGACTTTGTGTCAAGGAACGGGTCGCCTTTCCAGTTCCTTTGTGTAAGACCTTCGATGGATAAGTTAAGAGCAGACATCGTTGAAACAGTACAATGGCTCACCTTTCTTAGAGCCTTCAAGACATGGGCACGGACATTGATGGAGGACATAGCGATGAGGATGTCAGCAACTTGTTCGCAACGCTGAGATCCCAATCCTGAATCAACCGCAGTTTGGATTAGATCAACCAAAGCCATTGTGAGTAGCGTAGTGTCATTCTTGGCTATTTCCGTCCATATGTAACGTTGTGAGGAATTAAGGACCTGTTTGTATCACCAGATGAGAATGATGACTCGGCAATAAATTCGAAACATACATCGGGGAATTTCATACTCATATCCACTAGAAGCCGGACAGTATGTGACAGCCGACGACCAGTATCGTCGAACAATGGACTCCCAGGGTTGGCAAAGGCCTGCAGGTTCTTGATCCAAGGGTGTAGGTATTGCAAGCAGAGGACTCGTTGTTGAACACCGGACTTGTCAAATGCAATGGCGAAATCATTTATCAGATCCAGCGTTATTTGAGGAATCGACTTGGCCAGACGTTCGTTAAAGGGTAAGATTGTGGTTGCAACATTCGACGGAACGAAGGGACCTGCGTTGATCAATGTAAATGCGTTCGCTTTTGTAATTTCAGTCACAAACCTTGAAAAGCAGCGAGAGAGCTAGTGTCATAGCACAGGTAAGAACAGACAGCATGCAGAAGATCAAAGGCAGAGCTACGGAGACTTTCATCCTCATCGCAAATATTGAAAAGACCAAAATTGAGCAATGAGGCGACAATGTCTGAGTGACCAGAGCGTTCTAAAACGGGTGACGGTCTAACAGATTTACGACGGTCCTTGACTTTGCGAATAGTCTTGGAAAGAAAGACGTCAGGGATACGCTGAGCTGAACCGCCAGGAAAACTCACATCAACAATGGTTCCTCGGTTTGTGGACATGAAACGCAACGAGACGTTGCTTGAAAGTCGTCGGATTATGAAATATTCCGTCGCACCAACAGTAGAGGGAAGCCCAATATCTGACATGTCCGCTAACGGGATGATTTCAATGGTCTTGAAAGACATTTCGGGGTACAACTGTTGCTCTTTAACCTGCATAACACATCAGCGGATAATAACACAGGAATTAAAGGAGACACACAGAGGTAATACGGAGGTGCGTCATTCCAACCGCGATGTTGACGTCGATCCATAGCCGATCTCTAATGTGCAACTGACAAGGGAAGGACACATTGCTTTCGCTTTCCACATCATCTAAAAGTTTCTTAATACGAGTATAGAACATTTGTACGGAAAACATACTGGCATATGACATCGGCGCCAATGTGCTTGGATGGATCCCATATCTCGTTGGAAGCTCAGCGATTGAGGGGACCGAAATGATCTTTTTGGCGAAAGAGAAGTCTAGCGAATAATATGGAACATCTTATCGTTATATCGCATTTGCCAACATACCTGAAGACATCCAGTATAGCTTTCTGAAGAACTTCAGTGCAGCTGCAGTTGGGTTCACAACATAAGCAATCTGAAGCCGTTGTCGAAGATCCGCAGGAAGATGCTGCAGGAACCTCTTATACCACGAAATGGGGATCTCTGAGCTCGGGCCAAAAGCAGTGCAGTCGACAATGACGTCAAAATCTTCTTGATATACGGTACGCTCCCGAATGGTCTACAAGAAATATATTAGTTCCTTGTCGATGGTTCTGTTGAGTGTTACCTACGTTGAAAGCATGATACATCAGGAGGTCAAAATCAATCGTCTCCATATCAATCCTTGCGAGCGCGAAGACGAATATAGGCCGTTGGTCCTGTATAAACTAATTAAATATTCCCAATCGAGAAAATGGATGCACGCACGACTAATGACATTCCGTTCGTGAAGATGTGGGCTACGGAATCAACGTTCCTATGACCATGTTTCGCCATTAATTGTCGGAAGAGTTGATGGCTCGTCACGGGCTGGGGTGAAAGGGTGGCATATTCCATGCCTGATCCCGAATCAACTAAGAAATTGCAGACTTCGTCCCATGCACGTTTGCTGTTTGCACTTCCTGCATCCCTGCTATCGGCTGCTAAAAGCAAAGCCTGTCCGATCTTGTCCGTATGCCTTTGAAAGAAGTGGTACAGAACAATTGCATCCGCTTCGTCATACGATACACCGAAGTATTCCTCTGGGTCCTCCTCCGGATCCTCGGCACTGCGCTTTTGCTAGAAAATAGTCAGCACAGAACAAACAGGGTCACAAACGGCTTACCAGAAGCTCCGTGTAAAACCGGCCAATCCTTAGTATTCCTTGCTTTAGGAATCGATTCAGCAGTGTCACTATTACCGATCAATATGTGAACCCATACCGAAAGGAAACCACCTACTATGAACTTCTTTGCCAAACAGAACGTTGTTGGCTAAGCTTTGAATGACCTTAGCAACTAGCAGTAGTCCGCGACGCATCACAGAACTTTGCTCTGGATCCTTGCGAACCATATCCACATCGATGCTATCCGGGGAGACGATTGCGGGGACCTGTAAACTCAGTGAGTACACGGGTTCATGCCATTACAGAATGGACTCACAATAAAACGGAGGAAGAGGAATGATCCCACTACGGCGTGTCGGGCGTCAGGCCATTTTGCGGTGCTGAAGGCAGAGGTTAAAATGGAGACAGCGATAGCAAGTAGGAGAGTAACATACACAGCCTCATCAATGTATCTGCAAACCTCACGGATGACTCTAAAGAAGCTATCATCAGAAACTATGACGGCGGAGAGGTAAACCAACTAACGGTGGAAGAGCAATCAGAGACTCAGTTATCATTTGAAGGAATGCACTGGTGATCCTTTCCAAATTATCGGCATTCTCTTGCTGCGTCTGTCCTGGGGGCAACTTCGATGGATCAACTTCATATCCGCTATCTTCTGGGAAATCCGCCATGGTGGTTATCAGAGGTTGGATGATAGTACGGAGATACTCATAACCATGCGATCTGGCAAACGCTGAGAACAGTCTACTGCACATATCGTTAAATCGAAATACGTCCGTGGCATTCTCTGATACAACTATGTTGAGCTGAAGGGTTTATTCATGCTTTTGAAACGTACCCATGATGTCAACTTGTCTTCTGACGACCATCTTCAACAAGTTCAGAAGACTCCTGTGATAGACTGAGTCAGCAGCAATCAACGCAGAATGTATTCCACAAACCTTCGGGTATTGAATATGTTGAGGAGAACAGGGACTATCGTGTCGACTTCTGGGTTGGGACAAGCATCTATTACAGCTCGTGTAACGGCCTAAGTGATAGTTAGGATAAACCTGTCTTTGGATAGGATAGTGGGATATACCTCAGAATTCCTCAAGATCTGTAATGATTATTAGAATAAGACGACAAGGGGCATAACATCATGCAGAGCTTACCTCGCATAGCTTATGTTTCGGCTCTGTAGACAACATATCTTCAGCTTGTTTCTCGAATTTTGTGCCTTTCCGTAAAACCCGACAAAGAACATGTCCAAAGATAATTCTTGCGCGAGCAGAATCATCACAAGCCAGCGATAGAATATGTTTTTTCCCTGCTTCTGTGTTGGATTGAAGCATATTCGACACGCCAGTGACCACCAACTCGAGGACGCAAGTTTCTTGTTTGGCGCTGTATAATGTATCCTGAAGAAAGGATGGTCAGAAATGAACACAGGGCGATGCAGGCGGACTAACAGCTTGAGAGTCGAAGTCCATACTTGAGGACAGCTTGTTCTGAGGAGCCAAAGCTCCAAGGAATATATGAAAGTATCGGTGGAAAAGACGGGATGTAACATTGCGTGTGCCATCCGGAGGATCTAGATCATCAGAGAGCCGTAGTTGTAAGTTTTCAGTCAACCTGACAGCAGTTTTTAGAGCCGCCATATTGGATTCAAATTGGGCACGAAGGAGGTCGCCACGTTGGACCTCGTCATCTGGATAATCCTGTAAACAAATTGTTAGTACTGCTAAGCTATACATAATGACGCGAAACTCACGGCAGCTGTCTCCAAAACCCAATCAGACACACAGTCCAGCAACCGATTTCTCAACATATTCTCATCCCGTAGATAGAACGCAGACCGTTTCTCAAAGAGGATGTCCAAAACGGTGCAGAATTTGGCTTTGATCCGGTATTCGCTTGCTTTGACAGGAATTTCCTGGGCTAACCTGGATAGTGACAAAAGGATTTCACTGAAGTCGACGGGAACTTGTGGCACATCTGCCATGCGCTCTATGAGAGACTTCAGAATCGAAGTGATTTGGTCGATGAGGACGATTCGAGGGCCTTGTGGGCCTGCGTCCCCGTTTACGCCTGTGGAATGCCGGAGATGTCTAGAAAATTGTTAAGAATAAATCCAGGCCAAAGAAAAACCAATATCTCACCTTTCAAGTACACTGAGCAACTTGGGTATCCACTTAGGCGCAAGTTCCAAACCGACAGCATCCCTACACATAAGTTGACCAGGAACCCAAGACGTATCAAGTAAGTCGACCACATTCGTAATGAAATTCTCCACGAGCTTCGAAGGCTTCTCGTCCGAGATACCGGCATAGAATGGTGTCCCATACTCTGAGGGTGCATCCAGAGCACGATCATCGCTACTGCAAGCATTAGCCGTCGCAGCAAGCATGAGCGTCAAATTATCCCAAGCAATCTTGAGTTCCTCATAACTCAAATTTGCATACGCACTCCCTTCAAAGCTCTGATCCGCAGAAGACCTCGGCGCCGACCCCACCACATGCGGAATCAAAATCAACCACCGATGATACAACTCCCTCCACACCGCCAAGTGCGACATGCACGGCATCGTACACTTCCCTAGCAAAAGCCGTACCCGCTTCTGGAAGTCCACACGCCCGAGGATAATAATCTTTGGATCTCCGATAGTTTCCATGAGTTGCCAGCGGAGACGGGCTTGTTCGGCCGTGCAGTGACTTGGTGGAGGTGCATCGGGGTCTTTTTCGGCGCAGGCGAGAAGGCGGAGACCCTTTGCTGCTAGGGAACAGATGGGGAGTTGTGGGGAGGTGAGGCTGACGTTTAGGGCAACGTCGACGACAGCTAGAGCTGCTGCGCGATCTCGGCCGTATCGCCAGTCATGTCGGCCCTCCTGAAAGGCCAAGTTAGCATCTGCTAAAAGGACCATACATTAAATTCAAGGACGGACCATATTCTTATCGGCAAGTTGAGAAACAACCGCATTCAACATCGTAACACATCGTTTATTTTCATCCATATCCCCCGGAACTCGCAAAACCTGTTCCGCAACAACCCGCAAATTATTCGGCCTATCCAATGAAATGGTTAGAAAGCTTTCCCCTAAATAGAACAAACTAAAACGTACACAGAAATCTTCATTAATTGCTGTACCGTATCATAATACTCATCGTCGGGATGATAAAGTCGTGCAAGCATCGCCCCATACGTCCTCAATGCTGACATTTGTATCGACTCATCTTGCCATTTAAAGATGGATTTCGTAGAATGTACGAAGGCGGTAAAATCACTATTGCTCATGCCGTTGTAGAAAAATCCGCCGTCTAAGCGCCAGAGGGAGTGCAGGCTCGTGAAGAGTTCTTTGCGGTAGTCGGGCATCATTCCTGCGGCGATGTAGTTGGTTCGGTCATGGAGCCACTGGCAGATGGTCAGAATACGAAATGAGTTTGTGAAGGAATCAACGAACGGTAACAATAGCGCGTAGTCTAGGTGCAACGACGGTATACAATGCTTTATCCACTGGCTCCTGCCATGGGAACTTGGACGCCTACAAAGATAATCAACACCACGTATATTAAAATTGTCGAGAAATCCATACCTCAGTCACATGTATCGTCAAAGCCCTCACAACACACAACTTCACAGCCGCCGACCGACTAATCTCAAGACAATCAGGCAAAACACTACTCAATGTCGCTCCAGGGTGGTATCTCAAAATATTCAAAATTGCCTCAGCATATAAATCAATATCGATAGATTCTGTCGCTTCGAAGAAGGGCCGTGCGGGTATAGGTGGATTTATTAGGCGGACCCTTAATTCGTCGGCGAGGTCTGGAGCGAGAGCGCGGAGGACGCAGTCTGTGTGTTCGGGAGGAACGTGGAATGCCGCGCCGCAGATGTCATTGTAGCATTGGATGACGGTTTCGCCGAGCTTTTGTTGCATTGCTAATGATGCTTGGAGTTGCTCCAGAAAGTTATTATGCTAACAGAAAATTTCAATAAAACCTTGAAAATATAATTATATTCTCTAACCTTTTTGCCATATTTCAACGTCCCATTCAAAGCAGCTTCAGCATCCTTCATCCGATCTGGACTAATCGCTAGTAAAATAGAGAGCGTAGGCCAATAAATCCACCTATTCTGGGGATCAACTCTCGTATGCAGCACATCGTAGATTCGTTCTGGCCAGCCTTCAAGACGTCGACGGGACGAGGTAAGCGCGTCCACGAATTCGGCGGTGAAATCTTGCACCCAGTTCCAGACTACGGAGCGGAGGACGACGGTCATTGCGGATTGGGTCTCGGGTTTCATGTTGACTAGCAGAGAAGAAAGTTCTGAGGGGCCGAGTTAGCATACACGTGTGGAATAGTATGGCTCTTACCTTGAAGGAGGATCATGAGACGGTTCTTGTCTATGAGACTGTAAGTAAGATATCTCAGTTCGATAACATCTATTTCTTCGTTGTTCTGCGCCGACGCTGCCAATTCTCGAATCTTATTTTGCACACTCGAAAATATAATCGGCCAATTCGTCGCAGAAAGCCAATGAATAACCTTTCCCACTCTAAATGAAGAAGAAAATTCAGAACTCTGAGAAGAACATGAAACGTGTGGTACGTACTGCTGCGTGAGAATTACAGGTCCATCCATCGCCGTGTTGCTCGAGGCGCGAAGGGCCATGGCAGAAGGAACGTACATGGCAACGGTAGACTTGCTACCGTTCCCAGAAGTGAGAGAAGAGACTGAATGGTTGCTGGATTGAAGGTTGTAGGGACGGTTCCCTGTTCTTTGCGCAGGATCCCAGTGGTAACTCGAATGGACGGCGGCGTTGTCCAGTTCGAGCATGACGATATCTCGTAACGTTTCGTAGGACCCGAGTCTGCCATCTGGACGGACGTCTTCGACTCGTACGGGGCCGGATCGGCGTAGATATAGTTTCATTATGAATAAACAAAAGCTGACGACATGTTGGTCCAGTGCAATTGGTTTTTCGGGAATGCTGGCCCTTTGGTTAGATAGACCTTCATAAGATGGCCTTGGTAGTATTGGTGAATCTGCAGCGCCATTGTTGGGACGAGACGAGGACTCGTCCAGAGTATGGACACGCGATTCGAGAATTGTCGCCAGGACTCGGACCAAGTAAATTTCTGATTCTAATACATCCAATGTAAGATCTTCGGCAGATCTCTGATGCAAAAGTGAGAGGAAATTTCAGTGGAACAAAGGGATAAACGCACCTTGGATAACCGGTCCAAAATTTCACATAAAGACCACACGACAAGGTTGATTGACCGACGTGATAGTTGGATCAATGCAGTAATAATCTGATTAACAGACTCATTGTCCTCAAGCTCACTGATACGAAGACCTGAGTAGTAGGGTAACTTCGGCAAGATATTAGACTCACTCCGCGAGAATTCAGTAATCACGCTTAACGTACCTTTGAATTTAGTTTCTTAACGAGATCAAGAACGATCCTGTCCTGAGGAGATGTCTTTGTCGACGGTGAGTTTCCAGGCAAAGTTGGTAACGAAGCGTTTGAATGAGCATTGTGGTGGGTATACTCTGGGTTTCTAGCTGAATGCTGGACCTCTGGTGCAGCAATGGCGAAGGCGACGTTTCCTGAGGACGAGTGGGGTGTGCGACGAGGAACCCTGGACCTTCCGGTCATTGCAGACCTCGGTGTGGAGGAATGGAGTGAGTTGCCAGTCGCTGTGGGCGAGATGGGTTGTGACAAATTGGAACCGCGACGCGTTCCGATCAAGACCTCAGTCACTTTTGCGAGGAAGCTATGGTGTCAGCCGTCCCGTGTTTCTGATCAACGCCACTCCTCAGGAGAGAAGTCGGGTTCTATCTGAGTTTGTAACGCAGGTAACGATTATTTCTTACCCAATTCTTATTCTTCCTGACTTGTGCTCAGACTCTTCTCAAAGCTTTGCTTGAGCTTTACTCAGCGGGAATTACTCTGCAATTAATATCCCATCACACGAGAAGATCACTGCTGTCACTCCATCGCAGCTCGCTCCTGTCTTGCTTTACTCGACGTGTTTACACCGACGCATTTCGGATATGCCTCTCAGTGTTGATCTCATTGACATTAAGTGTCATTTCATGTGAATTCCGTGCTCAGCCCCGGTGGCCCGCCACAGGACCATCCTTGACAAAAACGGGCGAGCAGCCGGACGTACACCTCTTTTGCAGCCCATCATCATCAATGTTTATGAAAGTTCCCCTTGCTTGCAACGCCCCGGTATACGTGCTTCCTCGGACCACGAGCGATAACACCGAGCAGACAAAGACACGAATCATGGGGCGCTCTCTCATTTGGCTATGTAATAGGCAATTCTATGCCTTGGAAACTATCATTGCTCGCAAGTCACATCCAAGGCCTCCATCTCTCCTGGTCATGACGGTTGCATTCTTATTCGAAGAAAGCTATGTACCTATCGATTTCACATATTCTCGTAACGCCTTGTAATTGGACCCTATTTATCTTGTTTGAAACTAGAGTACTGCGGTCTTACGAGGCTCCGCTGGTGTGCTTTTGTGGTAACCTATGACTGTTTGAGTACTTACCTTTAGGTTTATGCAGGTGAGTTGAGTACCTTCACAGTCTTTTAGACCCAACAGAAGACCAACCTGGTTAGATCCAAGTGTGGCTAAAAGACTCACCTTTAATGCAAGTTGATCTTGATCTTCTGTCTGGATCTCGGAATGAAATTCAGGACGGCGAAGAAATCCGATCCAATCTGTCATCTGCATGCTCACATCAATGGTTTTTGGAACTGAGTGTAGTCTTGTTGAAGACATGCAGCTGACCTTCCACCTCGATTGGTACTAGTAATTGAAGGGTTCCTGAAATGGTGGAATGTGACTGAATTTGTTCGGGAGAGTCTCACATTCCGGGAATGATTTATTTTGGTTAATTGAAGCCCTATCTACAAGAGTTTTCTTCGCGCTGGTAACGCCAGAGGAAGAAGCGATGAGAAAAAGTCATTTCAGCGTTATGGTTGTTATAGGTTGTCATGTCGCAACAATGATATGATGATCCTAGCCATATTTTGATACTTTGAAATTGCTCGATGTATTTTAGCTTCACAGGCAACCTATCTACAAGACGCGTATGGTAACAGTCGTAACGCGTCGCGTCGCGTAATTACCACCACGTGTCTGATTAATGCAGGATCGCGTGTCTTCTCATCCAATGTTCGATGGTCTGAAGGTATATATTCCAAGTGTAACTGGATATAGAGCGCATTTCCAAGATCGTGTCCATCATCGTCGATATGGTCACATCTCTCTAGATCTCAAAGTCATAATTATAGCCGTGTTGATAACATCACTGAAGATTCCTCAACTTCAAATGTGGGCGAAAGACAGGGGAACCTTTCAACGCCGCAATTTTACATCATGGAATCTAAAGCTGTAGGAAGGGCAAGAGGATGTCCAACTAAATTCCGCGTTTATCCAAGGTTGACTTGGCGTTACCGTCGAAGATTGAAGCTATAGAAATGAACTCCTGGGCAGGGAGCCCGAATATTGCTGAATTTTATTTAATCTAAAGGACGAACGTCGGATGAAATATGGTCAAGATGGAATATAGGTAGCCGTATTTGTTAACAATTAAACTTTCGAGAAGGAGAGAGAAAGTGCGATCGATAAGATTTATGTATTTACTTAAAACTGTGACACACGCAATTTCTCTCGATAAGAATAAAGTTCTACAAAATAGGCCAGAACCAAGCTGAAGCGCGTACTCTAGCTTCTGTGACGCGTCGCGTCGCGTAATTACCGTCACGTGTCTCGGTTAACTGCAACGCCTAACTTGACTTGTCAATCCGCAGCCATCCTCTGACGACCTGAGTCCTACCATTCACATGATCAAGGAAAATGCTGGTACGCGTCAAATGTCTTTCGAATAATATTATCGTCGCACTGATAACTGCCTCCCGTCGCTCCCGCCGCGTTTGAAGAAAACGCGCCTTCAGGCGAAACGTCCCAACCAACGCGATATTACCTCATGAAAGCTGAACCTGACTCTAGAATAGTCAAAGAGAAAGATGTCAAAGTAAATTCACGCCCTTTTTTACTTTACGGTGGTTGCGATTGACGCGTTTCGGCAGTTCAGCGTCGATGATTTCGAAGCAGCAAAGACAACTGCATGGGAAGGCGTGAGGAATTATGCGGCTCGGAATATTATGCAAAGTATGAAGGCTGGAGAAAAGGTGATTTCGTATGCAGGACATCAGACAATTATGTCAATAATTGACGTAACGAATTTAGGTCCTATTTTATCACTCGAATACCAAGGAACCTGGTGAGTCGCGCCTGCATAACTATCCTCCAATCTAACCACCTACCGAAAAGGAATTGCCGGATTCGCGGAAGTGAGCATTAACTGTCATTTCTTTCTTCCCAATTTGTTTAGCTGCGTTTCTGCAGGTATCACGCGAAGCCTATCCTGACCGTGCGTACTCAAGCTGTTACATTGAATGCTTCAACGTCCTAACTCGCCCTTCACAGACACAGCATGGGATAAGTAAGGCACTTTACATATCAAATACATCTCATAATCACTGACTTTGACATTCAACCAGAGATCATCCGTATTATGACCCCAAATCCGACTCTTCATCTCCCCGATGGTATATGGTTGATCTCCAATTCACCAGCCGGACCCCGCAGTTTATCTCCCTAGCACTGTTGAAGCATCTAGCGACCCTTTCAACGCCCCCATCTGAGCTACCTTACTTGACAGGCGACGATTTAAAAGTAAGCCAAGATGCTTTATTTATTAAATGAGATTGTCTCAAATTATGCGGTATTTTAGGCCATAAAGAATATGGATCTGTTGACCAGAGGTAGGCTGAGCGTCCAAAATGTCGAAGAGGGCGCATGGGATGCTATCAATAAGATCGCGAATAACGGGTACGAGGGACTTGAATTGGGTCGGTCAACAAAGGGAAGGGAGAAGACGTCAAAGGCTAAAAAAGAAGGGGAAGACGAGGAGGCGGCTGATCTTTCAGACGAGGATGGAGAGAAACCTAAAGGGAAGAGAAAGGCCACCGGTGATGCGCAGGCGGCTGGAGGAGGGGGGAGAAGAACGTCCAAAAGGAAAAAGGCCAAGATATAGCGGTGATCTGCATAGTAATATACCCTATCTTTCTCCAGGATTTTCGGGCAGCGCTCGCGGATCCATACACAACATGGAGCAACGTGCATTGCTCCTTCTCCGCAACTTGGCGGATGCAACCAAGCACAGTTCCCTGGCTTATCACCACAGCAGGATAATCATGCCTTGTTTTGAAAACGACCCACCAAACGTCAGGACTTGAGAAGGACATGAACATAGTCACCGTGGGACTAAAGCGGAGACGGTCAGCGTGAGTGACCCTTAGACAAAGTTGACAAAGCCTCAAGGAGGTTGTTTTCCAGGAGAGCGTCGATGCCGCCACGCCGATAGTTTTTTTTGGTTATTTGATGCCAAATGCGGAGACGATACAGGGACTTGCTTGGATGTCTTGGAACATGGAAGGTTAGACTCGGACAACCAAGTTTTGGAGCTCAAAGACCAAGGTACAGGCCTTCGAATACGGAGAATAAAACTCTAGGAACTAGGCCTGATTCCCCGACCGAGGAGCTGGGACACGTTAAACCACGGGTTCTGACGCGTTTGATGCGCGTTATTAGGGCGTGTAGGTCCAAATTTGTGCTTCGGTCGGCTAACGGATTAGATTCAAACTGCAAGGCAGGCTAAACAAAGGTTTACTCAAAGAGAGCTTGTGAAAAAGCTGTGGACATGTGACGACAACTTTCTGTGACCAGGTTCCGGCCTCATCGCACCGATGAGATAGACAATTATTGATAAGGGGGACGAGCACGAGTGTGATCGAAAAATAATGATACGAATAAAGAAGAGATCCCAGATACACTTGGACGGTGAGAAATGTCCGCCGGGTCTTTGGAGATCTGGCAGTGTCGCATGCCGACTACTTGTTTACTGTTATTCCTCCTTGTTGACCACCACAACATCCCGCGCCTCGCGCCCCCTCCCGCTCGACTCTCTTTCTTCTGACATTCTTGCTTGTTTTCTGCTATCATACGTTATCCATTTCAATTCTCTAGCATCGCTTTCCAACTCTACGCAAGTCTTCGCAACAATCCCAAATAAAACACAGCGCGCCATGGCTGCAAGGGCCGACTCCAATAATACGTGGTCTTATGGCTCCAGCGGGTCAATATGGGAAGGAAGGGCAGGAGTAGTAACACAGACACGTCCCACGAACAACGACGAGCCCGTTTGGCGTGGCTGGCAAGGTGCTCCCCGGGCAGCCACAGCATCGCAGGAGTTCGTTGAACGCGATTCCCAACACTCCGAATACGGTTTAAACCCTGTGGCTACATCCTATTCTGGTCATCTACCACAGGAAACAGAGTCCACTACGCTTTACATGGGCAATTTGGAGCCGTGGATGGATCATGAGTATATCAGCCAAGTCGTCCGACTTATGGGCTGGAATCGCGCTCCCGACGGTCTCCAAACCCTCCCAGTCACCATTAAAATTT
>Ga0157379_10000673_pt1 | contig 27655 bp, 41 predicted proteins | sample S25metaG_FD_121802 | JGI IMG/M metagenome (GOLD analysis project Ga0157379, IMG submission 121802) | Switchgrass rhizosphere microbial communities from Kellogg Biological Station, Michigan, USA - S2-5 metaG | ecosystem: Host-associated > Plants > Roots > Rhizosphere > Soil | place: USA... | reverse complement strand
TGCAAAGTCAAATACACTGTTGATGGCAAAATCAGCGTGGAATGCCGTAAGTACCCCGAGCCGCAAGGCTTACGGAATTCGCAGCAGATCGCGGTGGAAATCATTGTCTCCGACACGGGCTGTGGGATGTCCGAAGCAAAATTGGAGAGTATGTTCCGCGAGTTCGAGCAAGTGGAATCTGCTGCTCCTCGGCCACCTGGTCAGCCAGGCTTAGGTGTGTATCTTCACATCTCATTCGAATGCTAATGGTTTTTACGCCAATTTTCAGGTCTTGGACTAGCTGTTGTGGCACGAATCATTGAACAACTCGGAGGGCAGCTTCGAGTAGACTCGAAACCAGGGCAAGGATCGACATTCTCATTCCTCATCCCATTCGGGTTGTACGATCCTTCCTCAGATTCTCGGACACACAGTGTTGGTTCCTCGTTCACTACAGGAAGCCAAGACTCGAGACAACGAAGCGACATGTCCCTGGTCAGTGACATTGGTGGCCTTGTTCAAGCGTTGTCTAGTGTGCAGATGTCTAAATCGACCTCCTCTTCCAACAATCAATCACAGGTTCAACAGCGACCGCCACTCGAGGCGAAGCCACAGACTGAGAGTATGAGGCCAGGTCCTAGCAAGGACGGCAGTGTAAAATTACGCATTATGGTTGTCGATGTAAGCTGGCCTCGTATTTTGTTGACTTTGTTGTGAACTTCGGCGTCATTTCAGGACGACACCATTAATCGAACTATTCTCACAAAGCGGTTAGTTCTTGACGGGCATGAGGTGATGGCAACGACGAACGGACAAGAAGTTGTACGGGTTATAGAAACTGATCGGGCATTCGATTGTATTCTCATGGATATCCAGTAAGTGAATATCGATTCAGTCAATACTATCTTGGCTAATTTACTTTTAGAATGCCGATTCTTGACGGTTTCGAAGCAACAAAGCAGATTCGGGCACTGGAGCAGAACTCAGCACACTGTCCAACCGAGGAAACAAATCGCACCTCTCAACGTCTAAATGGTCGAATACCCATCTTTGCGGTTTCGGCCTCACTGGCAGAAAACCAACGAGAGGCAATGTTGAGACTCGGACTGGATGGCTGGATCCTCAAGCCGATCGACTTCAAGCGATTAAGTACGATCCTACGGGGAATTACGGATAGTACTGAGCGAGTTGCATGTTTATACCACCCGGGATGCAATTGGGAAGCGGGCGGTTGGCTTGGAGGACCGGATCATCCCACGTCGAGGAGGTCAGGGACATCGTCGGAGAAGAGTTGAGTGAATGGGTTTCGATATATTATGTGTTTTTCTTCTGGGGGTCTTAGTTATAATACCAAGGTTTTATATGCGTGGCGTATACTCTATGGGCCATTTTTCTTTGCTTTCTTTCTTTTCCTTTTCGCTTTCATACCCCCTTATACTCCTAGCTGTAGCACTAGTCAAATTGGATACGGATCTTAGCAGCTTATAAAGTGACAGTGTATACCGCATATAGCTACAAATGGCTTTCTTTTTATTTTACTCATACAAAATTGACATGCGGTTGTAGATTTCCTGGTAGTAGCTCTACGCGAGCTTGAGCATGCAATAGTCCGTAAAGGTCTGCCCTGACTTCGGGGGTATGCAACTGGATAAAGACACTCCAATTTCCATAAATATTCTCGTCGACTCTGATAGTTGTTTCGTTAGCGAATTGCGGCATGTCTTTGTCCTCCTTCCACCATTGGATCGAATACTCTTCACCAGGAAGACGTTCAGCTTGATCTGCGCGAAACTGGCCGAAGGGAAGGAGACGGAGACGCAACTTGACATATTCTTCGCTTCCGGTTGAAATAGAAATACCATCCAATAGAGATACCCGTTTCAACAAAGACATCCAGAGTCCTTCCTTGCATACACTACAGAAATTCGTAGATGTAACGATGCGCATGATACATTGCTCGTTCGTTGGACGATAGGTTGTCGTGTTTGTTATGGAGAAGGTGGGGTATGCGCCGTAGTTGCCAAGCGTTGAGTTGAATCTGCATACAAGGCCAATGTTAAGCCATTTTTCAAACTCTATGGTAGAATGTCCTACACGTACTCAGTCTCGTCGCCATATTCAATAATCTCAGCACTGCACAATTGTGCCTTGCCCTCCTGAGCAGATTCTCCCAATTCGAATTTCAACTCATGAACTCCAGCTTCCAAAGCAGTATCACGAAAGATATCATAGTGCCATCTATCAAGACCGAGGTCCAAACGAGGCTTCCACCCTAAATCTTTCCCATCCAAATACACTTTGAGATCTTTTGTATTCGGAAGACCAGAGAGCGAGAATCGGACAAGATGCCTCGCGTAAAGACCTGAGGACTCAAATGTAGCAGACCAGGGTGAAGTCTTGTTCAGCATTGTCCAGGCGTAGTCCTGGAAAGGCATGATGGCGCGTTCAGTGCGAGGTGTGGCTGGTGAGGATAGCCAGTGGCTCCATGAAATTGCGTATTCTTCGCCTGGATCTGGGGATGAATTTACACCGAAGTATGCAAAACCACCGTCATATTCTTCGCCTAGCAAAGACGGTAAAGGCAACTCAAGGCGGCGACAGGATATTAACTAACCGACTTCGATGACCGAGTGACCGAGCTCATGTCTGAGGACCAAAGCACCGTTGACTTCAGAGGCTGTTGATATCCTAGAAAAAATCAGAATAAGAAAATGAACACCACGGGGTACTATAAATTGCAATATTACACAAATTCGCCACCAAGTCCTGGAGATTATTTAGATGGAGATATGGACGCTTGAAATAACATCGACTGACCTCCATAGTAAGGATCATTACCTATAAGAACTGGGTAGTTGCATTTAAGGCCTTGGGAAGCACAGGCCTGTCGTGCGATTTCAGGTTTTCCGGGATAAAGAGCTCTCAATTCGGTCCCATCGCGATATAGACCAAAAGCAGTGCTAAGACTGAGTAAGAATAGGGTTCGAGCGATTAACGGAAGTATAAGCACTTCTTTTGAGCGCCTCCTACACCTACTCCGCTCTAGGAAACAGGATTAATCAAATACGATGAAAAGAGTCGGTCGAATGAGCCAACCTCTTCGCTTGGAGTAAATGCGGCCCAGAAGTTGACAAGAGGCCTGACTGTCGCGAATGTTTGGTTCTGGGACATATCCGCTGCCAAGCGTTTAGCATCGGTGAGGAATTTCTCTTTCTCGTCAGAGGTATCTATAGAAGATCAACGACAATGTAATGGCATGATAAAGAAACGAGTCACATCCATCGCCAAAGAACATCCAATCTACCCGATTCTCAGAAGAACCTGATACGAGGAGTGGGAATATTTCTAGTGCAAGTGGAGGTGCTTCGAAATGCGCTTGATCGTGTAGAAAAGAGGATCGCATTGAGATGTGTTCCAAGTTACGAATACCAGCAGGACATAGAGCTTCAATAGTCGACCATATTTCCTCAGAGTCGAAGGCTGTGATTTCGACAAATCCTGAAGGTTTGTATCTCCTGACGGCAATATCCTGGGCATTAGCTTCTGTGGAAAGAACACGACGCCTCTCAATATTGTTAACCGATGTTATCGTGCATTGTGTAGGTTCGAGGTCGCCTTGAAGAAGGCCTAACTTGACGATACCTTTGCCAGGGTGTGCATTGTCAAATTCATAAATCTTGGCTGAAGAATATCCTTGACAAACGAAGAACAAAAAGATAAGGAAAATCCCTGTCTTGGAGGTTATAGATGGCATGGAGGCAGAAGGACAGCAAAGCCTTCCTTCAGCCTATCAGTGTGCCACATGGAACAAATCGCGTCGGAAGCAATTATCGGCCCTTCGCCACAGATGTCCACGGGAGTTTCGTTTTCCCGCACTTGAACTCCACTGTGGCTCTGCATCACAAAATATGACAATTCAGCAGGATAGGTACGTAAACATCGTTCATCCTTTTTCATATCTAATATTCCCTTAGTATTTAATGAGCCATCCCAGACAAACATAAATGATTTACTAATCGAAATTTTCTATCAAATCCGCGAGTACACCGCTTCGACAAATTTTAGGACCCGCCGAATCTCAGAGGTGAATTCACATTTCTCCAAGTCCAACGATCCATTGTTCTCGCATTCTCACTGTTATTCGAAGCCATGCCTTCCTCTGGGGGGATATTCTCTTCCTTACGGAATATATCCGCAATCTGTGTTTGTCTCTCAGGGTAGAGCATCTTATTCACATCCTTTTACCCAGGCACATATTGTCTTCTCATAGTCCAGGAATCCAGACAATTTTGGACTTCATAAACAGGAGCCTCTTATTCACGGATTAAGCTTTCTTGGAGATCCTCATATGCATCAAGATATTCATGGAATTTTAACGGGACTATCTTTCATCCCTATGTCAAAGCCTGAACTTCTTCGTCTTTATGACTTCTTCAATCTCCAGATACTTCGGAGATCTGCGATTACGCTCGGGGACAAAGCACCAAATATTCGAGGTCTCCCTGAATTCATCCGGAATACCTCTACTTGTAACACCCTCGGTGATCTTCTGGGAAAGTGTAGTTTCCTTTGACATACTCCTGGTTCCAGAAATGCAATCTGGAGTACGGCTTAAAATCTTCCACGCCTGCGGAATATTCGAGAACTGAAGATTCGTCCAAGAAAGGGTCGACTTTGTTCTTTGGGTGGTGATTCCATCCTTTGGACACACAGTTGTATTTATTCTTATCTTCATACCTTGGATATAAGCTGAATTTCATGCCACGATGTGGAGAAGCTTTTTTCTACTGCCTGTTTCCTGCCATTCGAAGTCACAAAGCTGTGCATCCAACATTGCTCTTGCTCTCGCCAGGACCACTTATTAGAGAAACATTCCTCTCCATACCACAAATAAAAGGACTATGTGATGGTTTGACGAAGGTGACCCTAGGACAACTGCCACGGGTAGGAAGGATCCAACCATCTATGCGCTAGTATCGCGCTAAGAATTCTTCAGCTTTCGTCCTGGCATAGATACCAGGTATACGACACTGATCAGCGGAACCTCTCCTGGAATTGGCGGACCCGTACACAGCAAGCTACTCGAAGAAAGTTGGATCGAACGAATGGGAGTGAATCGACTCGCAAACGTCCTGATATCATTCCCCAACTGGAAATACTTCTCCCTCGAAGGGGGATTTCAGCACGATGAGATGGATATGGGGCCGTCAGACACAGTGGAGACTTTCTTTCTTGTCCTCGGGGCGAGCGACCATTCATTCTATTTTCGAGTTTTGCTGCGATTATTTCGAGATTACTAGGCGCATCCTTCCCTCAAAACAATCCAAGTTGGTCGTCATCATAATATTTTCCTATGATTGCTGCGCGTAATACTCGTCAGCTGGAGGCGGTTTCTGGGATAGATCTATTTGAGAAGCTTAACCTCATATTCTGGTTTTCCACCAAATCTTTCTCTGAAAAGCTGAAAGCAGGTCAAGCAATTTCTGTGTGTATAAACAATTATTCTTCTATTTTTTTTTGTAGTGTAGGGTGCGTAATGTACAGGTACAAGAAATAATAATATGGGATGCTACATGTACTTGAGAGCGGGGAATACATAAATGATTGAGGGGGATTAAATGAATGATGTAGCTGGAGAAATCGAATGGTCACTAGATACACAGCACGATGAAAGCAACGAATAGTAGTGCCAAAACTGGTTTTCAGTGTCGCTTTGCTTGTTTAGAGGGAGGTGGTGAAGAAGGTGGCGAAGGTGAACGTTTCTTTCCCCTTGATCTTGTCTTCTTCGGCTTCTTTTCATGAAGTATCCACCACCTCACAAGGTCGAGTGTCGCTTTCGCATCTTCAACAGACGAGTGGCCGGATTCACCTCCGCTTTGGATCATCATTTGAAGCTTTTCACTGGCCCTGCAGAACATTATAATTAACCGTTTGTTGTTCCTAAATGGGATGGAGCGGAGCGAGGGGCTTACAAATCACGAAGGGCTCGGCGGAAGGGGGCACCTGCTTTGTGGGGAAAGAGGACTGAAGTATCGACAACGCGGTGATGCACCATTCTCAGGGATTTCAGGTCGTTATCGAGGGCATGTCCGATGAGGATGGTTTTGGAACCAATGAATGAGCGGAGTGCTTGTCTGATTCCGGTGAGATCTAGAACAGCGGACTGTAATAGTTCGGGAGTGATTCCTGACCATCTATTTGGAAATATTAACGAGAGAGAAAAGTAAAGAGAAAGGTAGAATACTAACCTCGTAATGTAGTCGATTACTTTGACTCCCTCGGGCATCCGGACGAATTCATCAAATACTTGTTTGCCTTCACCATCTACCAAGGAGACACGAGCAAGCTGAAGACCTCCAGTAGTGTAAATCATTTCACAATCTAGGGCTGCGACTTCTAGAACCACATCCTCCCCTAACGTCGGCGCTGGTTCTGATGAAGAAGAGAAGGGATGCCGCCGATGAAGCTCTTCGGGGACCTTCTCTGAGAACACATGGGGACCTTGTGTACAACCTTTTGACCCAACTTGCATCGAACAACATCTGTGGGCTCTGAACTTCTCGCCTGCGGGAAATAATGAGCGAAATTGAATAATCTAGCATAAGAAGTCCATACCATTGGTGGTCGTATTGAACGCCTTCGCCCAATGATATGTGCATGCGTCATCGGCGCCGTCACCCATGGCAGTGACACAAAAGTTCTGCAAGCACCTCTCGCATTGTAATTCAGCACTTTCAGATGTCGGTAGATCGCCTCCCGGTCCTTCTGGAATATCAACCATGTATCCCCACTCGATCAGCTTCTCTCTACTTAAAACAATCTCCTCCAAGTCAGCGGCACCGACTTTAATCTTTCTGGCCTTCTCCCGAGCGCGAATGTCTGAGTCGGTCCCCACGCTGTCATGGTCGGGGGATGGAGGTACCTGACGTTTCTTGATAGCAACAAGAGCACTAACGATACCCTGGCGGTATGTCAATTTGTTCGTCTTCGTGTGTGTTTCTGATTCCTGAGCGAGGGCATGATCTCTTGCAAGATGTGGAAAGGCGTTATTGAATTTGGCATATAAGTCACTGTAGGGAGACATTAGGGTATTCTATAGGCGAACAACATGCCCACGTACACAAATGCGTGATAAAGAAGCATTAAGCACTGTTGACGAGTAGCGATGGGGACCTTGCTGGTGCCCGGAGGAACAGAAAGAATGGGAACACTTGGTTCTTCAGTCTGTGAAAGGGATGAGTATAAGAGATAACACAGGATACTCCGAGTTGACATACAGATTTAGAGGAGGAAGCAAAGTTGACTGCTACTGCTTTGAGTCTACCCACCCTCAGGAGTTTACGTGGAGGTTCATTTGCAGGAGAGAGGATAGGACTGGCAGTGAGAGGAGAGGCTAGCATCGGACGTTTTGCGGGGATCGATGAGCTAGGTTCAGAGGAAGAGGAGGAATGGGATAGTTTTAAGATAGGTTTTAAGATAGGTTTTATTGCGGGAGACCCTGAACTACCCGAAGTAGAGGCAGTGGATAATGTCGGCGGGTCCTTGATTGGGCCATCCCCAGAGAGCTCTCGCTTGTGAGAGAATAAACAAGGATTGCGAGAACACGAAGTGATATCCGGACAAGTAATTCCATCGAACAGTCCTAGACGTCGAGAGGTGAACATCTGTCCTCGCAGTCGGCGGAAGACGATCATATACTGTCACGAAGAGAAGCCTGCAGCTACTTGACGCCCAAGCAATTTCCCTCGCAAAATTTCAGAAAATAAATCAGAGACATTTTTGACATTAAAATATAATAAAATAAAATTTATCGTGTATCAGTACACATAGTATATTCGAAAACTACGACTAGGACAATTAATGCATAAATGAATAGGCTGCGAGAGGGATGCAAGGAATGGGATATGCCGGGGAATACAATGATAATCAAGACCAGGAGACCAGACAGCATAGGAAGGAAAGCAATTATTAATTAGAAAATCAAAACATATCCAAATGGAAATTGACCCGTCCCTTCTATCGACGTAAACTCTTGTGCGATGTCCCTGTGCGGTGACCCGCCCCAGTTTCGTCTTGAGCCTGCCAGGGTATATCCCCAAGTTTCTGCCTCGGCCGAACCTTAGCTTTTGGAGTTTGACCGGGAAGGGTTTCTATACTCCCCGTCAACCCTGCTGTCGAACCTGCTCTCCGTGACCGTCTCTTCGGAGCTACACTGCTCTTCGGCGTTGAAGAAGCTTTTAGCGCCGGTGCTGATGGCGGCGCAAGGACAGGGAGCATTTCTCTGGCAAGTTCACGGACAAGCACGGCGCCATCCTGTCTGCTGAGTTTCTCGACAATGTCATAAATTCCGTATCGGTCGACGAGACTGGCACGGTCTGGGTGGATATCACAAACTGCTCGAAGGATACGAAGCAAATTCAGACGAACGACCGCCTTGCTATGGTTAAGTCTGTCTATAACACGCCTGAAGAACTCGGCCTTTGCCATCCCGATAGCGAGGGTCGCAGAGAGTCGACATATCTTGAGGAAGGGATCCAACAAGTTCTCAAAGGAGTTTGCTTTGGCTGTGACAAATGCATCGAGCAGGGACTTTAGACCCTCGGGCTGCACCAAGACGTCTTCTACGCGAGCTGTTTCGTCTTGAAGCCTGTTGATCATCGTTAGCCAGGATATGAACAAAGGGAAAACGGAGCTCTTACCATGCAAGAATAGCCTCCAATGCGCTAACCTGGAAGTATGGGTCTCGGAGTAACTTCAAGTACATCGAAAGCCCATCATGCTTCCACAGCAGAGAACGGCAGCTTTTTCCTGCGCTAGCCAAGTCACATAATATAGGCAAAGCGAATTGCTTGAGAGGGGAGCTTGTCTCAATAACGCGTTTGAGACTAGCTATGATTCCTGCTTGAGCTGCTTCTTCTTGACGCGACTTATTCAAGCGACATAGATTGAAGCATGTTTGGAAGACGTGGTTGGAAACTTCCTGCTTAAAAGGTCAGAGGATTATATACAAGGGAAAAGGATAAATATATACCGTGCTGTGTGGACCCGTGCTTTGGTTATCTAGAATCTTCACCAGGATCTCAATGGCATTGGCGTTTTGTAGAACCTCGAGCAGATTTGCGTTCATCGAGAGTTGTTTGATGGCCTTCAGCATCAAGACAAGATACTGAGGATCGAGTTTATCCGTATCTTCGCAAGCACGAAGCAGTCCTACGAGCAAGTAAGTACAACATGGTAAAAGGAGAAAGCTAACCAGCCAAAACTTACTCCGCACAACCTTCCTCGTCCCTAGCGCGTTCCTAACATGGAAGTCCTGCTGGGAGACCTGACAAAAAACAAGCAGGATCTGGATGATCTTCAATGTCATCTCCGAGCTGGCGTCACTCTTGCTCCCAATGGCATTCAGAAGGGCCGATGACAAAGGGTCCAATAGTCCCTCCCGAATGAACATCCGGCAAAAGTCATTTTTCGGCGTTGGGCTGTGTAGGTCGAAGACGCTGCCAATGCCATTAAGGGCGTGGACGACGAGGTCGGTTTGTTCTGCGTAGTCTTCGTCGAGGAGGTCGACTAGGACGCGAAGGCCGCGGCACCTGGAGAAGGTCAGTTAGTTGTGTGCGCGAAACTTTGTTGCGTTGACCCTTACGATATAAACATCTGTAAAGTCATGACAGATGAATGGCATAGCAGTTGGATGAAATGTGACGCCTCGAGACGGCATTCGGACGAAAACTTTTTCGACGTGAATCCCATCAGTACTGGAATTCCACTAAATATCCCCCGTATCAGAAAACGGAGTTGAAAAAAGAGTTAACTACGCACCCTATCAAACAGAAACTCTCCAATATGCCAACATCGGAAGTCACAAGCTATTAAAAGTTTACATCGCTCAGTAAGTAAACAAAGTTATCTCAGGAATGTACCCCTTACCAGATTCACGATCTGCAGGAGTCTCAAGATTACGTCCCTGGATGGTTTCGACTCTAGAACCTCCAAAATAGCTAACATCCCGTGTGAGGAAACAAACTGAAGCTGCATCTCCGGTGATTCGACCATAATTGCCAACTATGTGGAAGGTGAGCATTGGCCGAAGGATTGGATGAAAAGACTGACAAGTTGGTCGCAGGCTTCTCGTAACGTATAATCAGGCGCGTCATGGGCTAGCTCTTCGATATGGCGGTTGACTGTGGCGCATAATCTCGCGTGTTTGTCTCGGACAAGATTTGCTTCGAGATCATCTTCGCCGAAACCTTCGTCAATCTTCAAAACACGCGTTCAGTATTATAGAAGAAAGATAACGGAAATGTGATCACCTCTGCGAAAGGATCTTCTTCGTCCGATAGTTCATCCCCAAGCTATAAAAACCCAAGTGAGCAATATACCATCTTCATCGGTATCCCGCACTTACCCATGACTTGTTAGATAGACGCGTCGTAAGCTGGAGCGTTTCCGGCTGCTCCGGAACTGGAATGTGATAAGTAAATACAGCCAGCTCTATTCCGATAAAACCAACCTCCTGAACCATTAGGCTTCACGAACATATCATCATAGTCCTCATCTTCTGCCTCAGTATATCGCCCAAGGTCTCCAAGATCACTCGAACTACTATACGTCCGTCTACCAAATGACCCGCTCATGGATGAAGATCTCGAATGAGAAGAAGAGGACGATAAAGGATTTGGACTTGGCCTCTTGGGCCTCCATTGTTGCTCCGATTGGAGAGGAGCACTGGCAGGAGATGGATCGATATGCCCAAGTCCAACGGTTTTAATGTCTTTAGGATGGAAGAGACCCTTGCGTACCGAGTTCTTGTTCTGGAGAAGCGGTTAGTATGTCCTGTCTCGTTTATAAAAACGGCAAGATTACCTTGAAATCAGCAACCTTCTCTTCCAATTCATCTTCACCACCAATATCAGAGTAGTCCTCGATGATTGAGTTGATCTTTGCGGGAGGGGGTTTAGCCAAGGAAGCATTCACGGAACTTGGACTGCGATTTGGACGGATAGTTTGAGCGTTTTCCTCTAGCCTCTCCGGTTCACTCTCCAACTTTTCCAAGGCTATAATAGGACAGGGATTAATAAAGAGTTAAAGAGAAACAGCGTCATATTTACCCTGCAACTTGCTAAGCGAAATTCCTTCCTCGAAATCATCGTCCCAATTGTCCGTCTGTTCTTCAGGAGATGCCAATGCTAGAGGCTGGATCTTCTCGACCAATACATAGGGTGCGGCAACACTGCCTTTGTTTGTGGGTAATGAACCTGGCTTCCAGGCTGGTATAAATGAACTGCTCGGTGTCGTAGAAGCCGAAGGGATGGCATCGATGGGTATTGGGGTCGGAGACGTATGTCGAGGGTCGCTTGATCGGGGTTTGGTGGGTGCAGCAGAAGTGGTATTCTTGGCCCCTACGTTCCGAGAAGGTGCTGAGATCAATTTAGAAACATGAAATAGCACAAGTTATGGATGAAGAGTTACATTTCAAGGCTTCATTCCATTCTTGAACCCTTAAAACAGCTTCATCATAATTAGGATTGTGCAGCGGCCGTTCGACGCCAGATTTCATGTCGCCTTGCCTTCGTGCTGCCATCATCCAGGGATGTCGTAACAACTTTTTGGCTGATATTCGAAGGTTGCAATCCTTTTGGAAACAGTGATATAGGTAATCCTTTACAATCTGCAATGAAGTATTCGACATCAATTATCGCGAAAATAGAATGGGCCGACTTACTGGAGATGCACCTTCAGGAATAGGGGGACAATCATCTTGGACGATTCTGAAAAGCGCGGCCATAGGGTTGAGGAAGTGATATGGAGGTTTGCCTTCCAATAGCTCAATAACGACGCATCCCACACTCCTATGGAAAGGGTGAGTAACGAAGGCGAATGACGTCAGATGGACCATAGTTACCAAATGTCAGAGGCTGTTGTAGCTCCAGATTGCTCAATCACTTCAGGAGCCACTAGTACGAGCATCAATTATCGGCCTTTTCTTAATGAGGAATACATACTCCAATAAGGACTTCCAACAACTGCGGCGTCGTTGTCTCCCCCAGCCGTTGTAGTGTTACTCGCAACACCAAAATCGGCCAATTTGACGCAACCGTCCTTGTTCGTAAGGATGTTTGCTCCTTTGATATCTCTGTGGATAACACCTTGATCGTGAAGGTATACTAGTCCCTCTAAGACTTGGGAGATATACACGGCCACAAGGTTTTCGGGGAATTTGCCAAATCGTTTGCAAATGTTGTGCAGCGAGCCATTTTCGCAATACCTGCATCAGTATTAGCAAGGAATGCCCCTGATATCAACCACGACATACTCTAGAATAATATACAAATATTCCCGTGTTTTGACAAATCCCTTATATTTGACGATATTGGGATGCTGAACGAAATATTTATATTCATAAAAGCAATCAGAATAAGAAATCGAAGACACACATTCAGATTCTTCAAAAGGTCTATCTCTGACTGTAAGGAAACATTTGAGACGTGCGTGGATTTGCCGTTTCAGTCGACAGACCATAATATCTCCCAATTCGCTCCGCGGTATATTACTGAGCTGAATCTGCTTGACAGCGACTGTTTCACCAGTTGCCCAGTTTAGTGCACCTTACGGTAAGAAAAACCATGTCAATATGAGGTGAGGGTTGGAAAGGCTGCACTCACGATACACCTGGCCAAACGCGCCCTTCCCAAGAGAATCTCCCAATTGCTAACACGCGGAATATCGTAGGTATAGTAGTAATCAATAAAAGACGCGTCAAGCAAACTCACATATTGAGCCAACCCTCCGCCAGAATCAACTGGACTCTGGTTTGCCATGATGTGCACTTAGGTCCTAGGGAAAGAACTTGCTGAGGGGGCGCAATCAACGAGAATGCTGGTCAAGAGGTAAAGAGGGACCAAGAGGTCCTCAACGGAGTTGTAGCCAGGGTGAAAGAAAGGAGTGTGGAAGATCGTTAATGGAACAATGATTGTGGGCTTTCTCAAGCTCAGGTGAAAGCGCTGTTCCGCACGCGACGCTTCGCTTCTCGGCTCCGCCTTGCAACGCGACACAAACAGCAGCAACGAGGCAACAAACATATATGAGAGAAAGCTGCTTTATCAAAAAGCTGATGATGAGACCAAATTTTCTGAGATTGCGCAGAAAAAGCTCAGCTCGATTTTCATGGACTAAAATCCTAATACTCAGAAGATACAAGAGGATGCATCAAAGACTAATCATGGATGGATACAAACCAGACCTCGAGGAATAAAATAAGTTAATCGAAAGTATCTTCAAGGAATTCCCGGCGCCTCCTGTACATAGCTAATGTTTGACACTTGCGCACGGTTGCAGTCTTTGAACCTTTCGTGACAAAGTATGTATATGAGGGTATGTTGATTCATGGGCTTCGGGATTGCAATGGTATATACTGATAAAGAACCCGCATACGGTTTCCATAGCCGATTTGCCAGACGAGCTTGTGGAAGGTATTGTGTCATTTATTGACTCGCCTAAGGATCTCCTACAGCTCGCCCCCGCACATTCAAGAGCTAAAAGAACTATTATTCCATTCCATATCGGCTATCGTGTTTTGCATTATTCGTATTCGTGTCTTAATCCCTCATCTTTATGGCGTGGACTTATGAGGGACGCGGTTTTGGCCAAACGCTTTCGGGAGCTTGAGATAACAAGCCAGGCTCCCAGAGGCCCGAAACGCCAAAGACCGCCTAATTATCTGATTTTAAAAGGTCAGAATCCTCAGATTTCCAACCGGAAGATCTGGAAAAAATATCACAAATGTTTTGCAAAGGTCTTTCACAGCTCACAGGACTGGTCAAGTCCCATCATTTCTGTCCTGCAGCTGGTATGTATACTAGATGCGTTGTATGTTTTTGGAACTTCCTGCCCCAATTTGGAGAATCTTGTTCTCTCTCACTCCCCACGAGGCGATCAATATCAGCTTCCCAGACCAATAGTAAGTTTATGCTTGAGATATTTCTGTCGTGTCAGAAGTTGACCCCCGATGCCTGGTACCAGAATGAAACCACTCATACTTATATCCCTTCGCTCCATCTACATTCTTGGCAAAGAGTGGAAGGCTACAGCAGCTGGATACATCGTTCACCTACTGGCTCATCAATCATTCCCCACGCTGGAGATCCTCAAACTCGCATGGGATACCCAGTATGGTCTAGAAGGATTCTCAGCACTTTTGACAAACGGCACTTGGCCTAAGTTAAAGAGTTTCAAATTCCAAGACCTTCGGTGCTCTGACGTTCCATTCTACGAGATCAGCCTCGATATAGCCGGTAAAAGAGACGTCTTTACTAGATTTCTGATTCGCCATCCTAATCTGGAAGAATTTGTTGTTCCTTGTGCACCTCCGCATTTGTGGTCTGGTCTTCACTTCCTACTCCCTGTTCGTTCCAAATTGCACACTTTCGGCGTGGACGGTAACGACCTGGCAATTCCCCCACTCTCCACTCTTTTCGCTCCAGGGATATTGTCGCAATTGAATAAACTGGCATGTGCTATTGTTAGCCATTGCCTTGATCCCCTTCGACAGATGGAGAATCTTCAGGAATTAATTGTATCTATTGACAAAGATCTCCTAACACAGTTTCTGGATACCGTCCCTACCTCCATGATTCGCCTTCAAATCAATCTTCGTGGGCGCGATACCCAAACGGTACGTAATGATTCTAATTTCGCGTTCATTCTCGCTTGAAAATTTGCAGAGTGATTTGCGACACCATATATCCCAACTCCAAAGGCTTCATCATCTCACTCATCTTGGTGGCATCTTCGTCGGTCTGGAGAGGAATCCTAAGATGGTCGAAGACATATGGAAAGAAATTTCGGCCCTACTAGATTTGCGCCTCGTTGGGATAAATACTGCGCAGAATATTTGGGTGCCTTTGTCTCGCTTTAAGGATTATTTTCTCGCGGGTTTTTTCGTTGAACCCAAACGGTTTATCTGTGATATTTTTACAGGGTACCCTGGTTACTCGATGAGGTTGGCAGATTAGTATCTTTGCGAAGGATCGACGTGACTATGTATCTCCGTTTTTAACCTATTCTTTAAATTATTACCAACCAGCGAAATGAGCCTTACGTTTGGATTGAACTGAGATTAGGTAAGGCTCTCCCAGAATATGGTAGATTTAGCTAGAGCTGGATAAGTATTACAATAATAAGAGCAAGTCTAGACGATATTTACTAAATAAATAAAAAAGGTACTTATCACCAAACGTAATAGCTCTTTTCGCAAGATTATCGGGATTTTTCCAAAGCAGTTGACGGAATTGCTCAGCGACAGGATCAATAAATAATCTCATTGACAATAATTTAAGTATATATCGGTGTAGAAACTTAATATCACTCATACAAAGTTTTATTTCCCGGGGGAAAACACCAGAAGTCGATATTGTTGCGCCTGCTCGGGACTTGAAACGACAACATGGTAAATGACGCGGAAGGATGCAGGCGCTCACTGTCAGTGTTTATCCGGATCTCTCCATTGCACTCAAGTTCGTCTCTTTCTCTCTAATTGCATCACAACAAAGAGTGGCGATTAACGGCAACTTTTAAGAGAATAGATGAAGGCAGGGTAATTGGACGAATTTAAGGAATTCTGTAGAGCAACCATCCGCCTTTGCTCATCTGGCATCCAACTGACATTGATCGTAAGTTCATTCGCGCATTTTTTCAAGGATATTGATAAATAACCCATAGATGGTTTCAATATTCAACCTACCGGACGAGCTTGTGGAATTTATCGCATCATTTATTGATTCACCTAAGGACCTTCTCCATTTTGCGCTGACGCATTCAAGAGCTAAAAGAATCATTATTCCATTTTATATCGACTATCGAATTTTGCACTATTCATATCTTGGTTCTTCATATTTATGGCATAGGCTTGTAAAGAGGCCAGATTTGGCCAGACGCTTTCGGGAATTTGAGGCAGTGAACCCAGACTTCAAACCCCAAAGATATCCTCGATATCTGATTGAAGGAGACTGTGGCCTTCCAGAATTTACCCCAGGAGATTCGGGAAAGGAAGCACAATCGTTTCTCAGCGGCCTCTCAAGGATGACAGGACTGGTCAAGTCCCGTCTTTTCAGTCCCGCAGCGAGTATAATGGATGCGTTAGATACCTTTGGAGCATTTTGTCCCAATCTTGAGAATCTTGTTCTCTGCCCCGTCATTTCCCTAGTAGACATCCTTCCTAGATCAGTAGTGAGTTGCAATTATTCGATATCTCCGTCGTATCAGAAATTGACCTTGGACATCTGATATCAGGATAACCCACTCACCTTTGTATCACTCCGTTCTATCGACATTCTTGGCGAAATGTGGATGGCAAGCCAAGCGGATGCCATTCTTCATATCCTAGCTCATCATTCATTTCCAAAGCTCGAAGTCCTCATGATGGCATGGAGGACCTTGCCCTTCGTATCAGGATTTCCAGCACTTCTGACAAATGGGACTTGGCCTGAGCTAAAGATTTTCAAATTTCAAGATCTCCGGTGCTCTGATGTTCCGTTTTACGATACCAACCTCGATAACGAGGGTAAAAGGGAGGTCTTTTCCAGCTTTCTGATTCGGCATCCCAAGCTGGAGGAGTTCGTTGCTCCTTGTACACCGATGGACCTGTGGTGTGGGGTTCACTTTCGAACCTCCGCTGGTTCCCATTTGCACACCATCGGCATGGAGGGCAACTATATGGTGGATCGACCACTCCCTACCCTTTTCGATCCAGACATGCTGCCACGTTTAAAGAAATTAGCCTGCTCAATTGGTGACACCTGTCTTGATACGCTTCAACAGATGGAGAATCTTCAGGAATTAATCGCAACTGTTGAAAAAGATCTTCTAACACGATTTTTGGATAGCGTCCCTTCCTCCGTGGTTCGGCTCCAAATCAATCTTCGCAGGCGTGATTTCTACCCGGTGCGTAGTTAATCTATCTTTTGGTCACCTTTGCTTGAATAATTTAAAGGTCGATTTGCGACGACATATATCCCAACTCCAAAGACTCCAGAATCTCACGCATCTTGGGGGTATATTCGTAGATCTGGAGGGCAATCTCGAGATGGTCGATGACGTATGGAAACGACTTTCGGCCCTACCCGAGTTACGTTTTGTTGGGATAGATACTATGGAAAACATATGGGTTGGTTTGTCTCGCTTTAAGGATAGCTATCCTCGCAATTACAATTTTAACGATAGAGGTTTTATCTCTGATATTTTTACATGGTATCCGGGTAATTCGATGAAATCGGTAGATTAGGATTCCTCACCTAATTTGACACATTATGTTACCCTTTATTATTATACTGCATAATATTTAACTATATAGCCACAGAGGTTAGTATCAGACCGACCTGATCAGCAAATACTTCCGGCGTACTCTCCAAATAGAAGCGGGTGAATGAGTAGTCATTTCAACAGAAAGGATGCGAATACAGTACACCTGCTCATAATGCATGATCTCATAATGCATATTTCTCATAATGTATCAGATTTTGGCAGAACAAAATGGCAGGCACCACCCAAAATACCCTCTCATAATGCATAATTCTGATAATACATCAGAATTCGCCCTTCCCGAGCACTATGCATTATGAGCAGGTGTATTGTACACTCATCTTGCTTTTATACACATTAGGACTACGAGGGATCTAAAATATGCGTTTTCATCCCGTTGGATTTTGAGTATGGATATGAATACTGCTGGAGTTCTGAATGCGCTAACCGTACATACTGTAAGTGATGAGTATTAAAAAGCAGTGTTCGTCTAAGAACTCAAAGAAATCGCGGCGTAGGAAACCCTAAGCGCCCGAAGGATGATCACTGACCTCAATACTATAACTCGAAGAGTTCCCCGTCGTTGATGCTGGTACTTCTTCTTGTTCACTGAGACATTATCGCGCATTTAGAAGCGGGCTAGGGAGTAGGAGTCTAACCCGCCTCGTGTCCGTCCGCTCAGGAATCTTGATTTTTCTTCAGATCCTGTGGTTCTCCAGCCTGCTTCTACTCGTTTAGATTCAGATGTACCTTAGGGTTTTATAGAGAAAATTAACCCCCGCGACACGATGATCATTCTCTTTCTGGTCACTTCTGGAACCATACTTACCAGGCTGGAAGCATCCCGTATTGGAACGCACGCAGTCTGCCTTGTTTTCTCCGCCATACATGCAGCGGTCGTGGGGCCATGGAGCTTCCTTACTAGGCAACGGGTATAGCTGTGTCTTCTTATGTCAGTCGCGGACAGTGTTTTTTTTTGACGGATATCGCGGGAATCTTGATTACAGACACAAATAAATGCTCAAAAAGGCGATATTCATTCTTTAGGCCCGAAAGGCGATCTCACCAAGTGATCTTATAAAGCCGAGGACCCTCGAAAGTCGCCCTCCCTTCCCCCACCAGCAACGACAGCGAGTCGAACACCGCAGCTCGACGCCTCTCTCTCGCTCACTCCTCATCTTCGTTACGTCTGCATCGACAGAGTGATGTCCTAGCCCATCGAGTCGCAAGTCCACCGAGTCGTCGTCATCCCAGGTCGCGTCCGTGTTGTGCCACCAGTCTCCACCGCATTATCTCCGCCCCCTTCCTTTCTTCAAGCCCATTAATCTTCACTTCGATATAATGGTCAGCGAGACCCTTGTTTCGTGTTTGATGCGTTGTTAACACCATCTCATCTCCGTAGGCCCAACACAATACCACCATACCACCAATTCATAGTCTGCCACCCGAAGTTCTATCCAAGATATTCGAAATCACAATCGGCGACTTTCGACCATACTGGGGTCCCGAACCCTATCAATGCCACCCAAACCCCTATCAGGTGCGCAGGCGACTATCAACGGTCTGTCAGCTTTGGAGAGAACTCATTTTTGGCGATGCAAACGTCTGGAATATAATCCATGCTCCCGCAATTGATCAAGACTCCCTTCAACACTTTTTGCGTACCCTAAAGTTGTCAAAGCAAGCACCTCTCGATGTCTATCTCAACCTCTCACGGTATTCTACGCATCAAGAAATATCTCGCGACTTCCTTCTTCCGATTGTCGCCGCCGTTGGACGCTTGAGAACACTAGTAGTGAGCACCTCGTCGCCTGAAGCCATAAGGTGTATCTTCCCCTCCCATACCCGCAGCGAATGTCCCGTTCTCCAAACTCTGAGGATAGAATCACATCTCCAAAATTATGGAAGTCTTTTTCGGTTTGGATTCTCCAATACCCCTCCAACATTCACCATCGACGCACCTAACCTATCCGAACTCATACTGGATGAATGCTCATCTTATGTCTTCCAGGCCCTTACTCCAAGATCCCTTGCCAAGATCCTGTCGTTAGCACTTGAACCTTTAGGCCCTTCATCGTCTTTCTTAACATTGATTAATTCGTGTTCGAACATCGTCGAACTAGGGTGGACCGAGTGTGCAGAGGACGATAGAATGCTCGCTGTGCCTAATGTGACTCTCCAAAGCTTGAAGAAATTCGATTTTAGTCAATACTATCCCAGTGGACAATTCATATTAGGTCTACTTGGCAAGCTTCAAATGCCTCAGCTTCAATATCTGTTTTTGAGACGGTCGCAAGATACGCAGGATATTTCTCTCGAGACCATTCCTCTTCTTCTTTCCGGTAACGACTTTATTTTAAAAGAACTATATCTTCGCGGCGTCCACTTCTTCGATGGCGATATAGCAAATCTCGCAACTTGTATGAAGGGTCTCCGTCACCTCCAGTTTGACGATTGTGTATTCAGCAATGGAACGGTAACACTAGAGAGACTATGGAAGACTGGTCTGGACGAAGAACTATGCTTTCCTGCACTCCTGCGCCTCATCTTGGCTAGATCTGTCCCCCCATTCTATTTCCCTAACCTTGTAAAATTGATGGAGTCCCGCATCACAAGGGATGAGGATCTGCATCCAAATGATATACCAGGGAAGACAGTCGCGCTTTTAGACATTTCGTATGAGTGGATTGCCGAAAGGTCGCTGAGGCCTGCCCTGGATCAATACGAGCGCAGTTGTGTTTATGACCCGAAGCAGAAAGAAGAGTATGTGATTTCTATTGTTTTATTAGGGAATGTCAATTAGTCTTTTCTAATACAGGCTTTTGAAGAACGGTCGTATTTCGTACGAATAGTGTCGGACACCAGAAGTTCTCCATACGCCATCCCACCACCTATGGGTTTCTCCTTAATCTTTTTCGCATGTTGCATCTCTTGGTTTTAGTGTTACGATCATTTGAATTTCCCCCCTTTGGATATAGCTTCCCAGTTGTTCAAGTCCTCACTTTGTCAGAATATTAAAATGTTGTACTTTCCAGCTTTTCCATATAATTAAATATTGTGTCTCTCGACCTTTCGGCATGAATGTCATGTTTGTTTTCATACATTCCTAGAATGTTGGCGGCCAATTGGTCTTCTATCTACGTTTCACTGATCTGTGCACCTGCTTCCAATTGTTTGATCTTCCATTGTGGTAGGCACAGCCCCTCGTGCATTATATCCACAAGGATACTGATAAATACTTCATAGATGGTTTCCATAGCCGAATTGCCAGACGAGCTGTTCGAGGCGATAGTGTCATTTGTTGATCCGCCCAAGGATCTTCTGCAGCTCGCCCTCACACATTCAAGAGCTCAAAGAATCACCATTCCACTTATATCAATTATCGGATTTTATGCTACTATCCTGATCCGTATCTTGGTGCAACCCTAGCATCTTTATGGCGTGGACTTATCGGGAGACCAGATTTAGCCAAACGTTTTCGGGAATTTGAAGCAGCACGTCCGGGCAGCACAAATGGACACCCCCAAACAAACCATATTATCAAGAATGGATGTGAAATCTCAGATTTCGAGTCAGAAGATTCAGAAGCGAGCAGGCCTGTTTCGCAGGGGTAGTTCGAAGATGACAGGACTACTCAAATCCCGCTTTTCAGTCCCATAGGAAGTATAATGGATGCACTAGATGTCTTTGGAATATCTTGTTTCAATCTTGAGGATCTTGTTCTCTGCACCGTCTTTTCCCGAGCGGGTGATTGCCCTAGATCAGTAGTGACTTATTGTTAGATCTCTCCGTCATACCAGAAATTTGACTTTGTCGCGAAAATCGTTTTCAGCTGAAGGGCCTGACGAACCTGATTAAGCGTGGTCAGGATTTTAGTGGGTCGGTCAGATTTTGTCTATGCGTTATTAACCTAAATCTGACGACCTAATGGCTCCTGATCTATCTCTTCAACCAAATCAGGTCTGATTAGGAAAAATGGATTTTTGCAACATTTAGATATTTGGTAACCAGGATAACCAAATCACCTCCGCATCGCTCCGTTCTATCTACATTAGGGAGCTTCAGCCCCCAAACCTCCCAGAGCTAGATCCAGCTGCGGATTGTCTACTCGCCAGCTTTGAACCATCCAGCGCTAAGAACTAGCAAACTTTTTCAGAGCTGTACATATACACAGTCGCCTGACAAACGCGTTCCTCTCTCAGGTATCGGATCTTGTAAAGCAATGCTAGCTCATCCTTTTTTTTTTGCCATGGAGTGAAGATAATAATGCCAATGTACGGGGATTCATCAATGAGATAGGAAAAGACGAGAACTGGAAGATGTTGCTCGGCAACTCTTCCAAGTCGGAGTTGTGTAAACAGTCATACCATCATAATTTCCCTTTTCGTTATTGAAATGCCCAGGACCCAGTTCATCGAAGTTTATTACCATATCTTCGAATAGAGTAAGTGGAATGCTGATTTCTCCCACTGACCTCAATGTCATTTTCGGATAGCCGCTAAATCTATTGATGCGGCCATAATCTCCCGAGGATGGGGTCAAAAACCTTTAGAACTTCCCTAACCCCCTTTCTTTCTCTCGTCCTACTAGTAGGCCTCAGCACAAGAGGTAAACCTTTGTTTTTATGGACTGAAATTTCTTAATATTTGATCAGCCTCAATGATACACATAGACGGGCTACCGATCGAGATTATCTATCTAATTCATGAGCATGTTGCACGAGCTTACTTTCAAGCCTACAAAGGCTCCGAAATTTATTCACATTTCTCCATATCTGTGGTACTCGAACTTTCACATGTGTGTGGAATGTGGCGTCGTGCCGCTCGAAGCAATCCTCTTCTTTGGTCAGATATTCTCCTTATCACAAAGATGGTTGTATATCTGTGTATTTCCCTTAGCAAGGAATATCCTCTTCACATCTTTCTACCCGACGCCAAAGGTTCCTCGCATTCTCTAGATATGCCCACAATTCTTGACTTCATAAGGCAAGACCGTACCTGAGTTCTCAGAGGTCTGACTCTTCTTGGAGAACCGAACATCCGTCAGGATATTCATTACCTTTTGATAGGATTATCCACATCTCTATACCAAAGCTTACCATCCTCCATCTCTGTGATTTTTAAGGGCTGCGGATATGGCGCAAAATACGACAAGATAACACACTGACTACGATTAACTTCGGAGATGAGGCACCAAATATTCAGGAAGTCTCACTCGCTCCTAACTTAGTAACTTTAACGTCCACGCTGCTCCCCTGGGAAGGAATGATATCCCTTAGCGTAGGCCGCGTGGCAGGGAAGAATTCTTCCTTCTGGACGGAGTGGCCGATGATTCTTCCTCGTCTGGGGATATTCAAAAATTGAAGATATATTTCGCATTTGCTCTTTCGTATTCTTATCCCTCTCTTCGCGACAACCGGAGTTCGTTTCAATATCGTTGTCTTCACACCATGGAGATAAATTGGATGACATGCAACGATACACAGGACTTATTTCTCAATTTTCGTTTCCCTGCTCTTCGAGGACTCAAGTTACGGGTCAATCTTTTTCCTTGCATTCATGATGGCACGGCCCTTCCCTCCATTCCAAAAATCAAAGAATCATGCGCTGGTTTTACCACGGTGGCTCTGGGATGTCTTCCGCAAAAGTGGGACATTGATAAAGATCACACTGAATAGAATACGCCCCAATGGCGGCGGAAGAATTCAGGAAATACCTAGTCGGACCGTATACTGGGTGTAATATACTAATCAGTGCAAATTATCCGGTGAGTGGTGATTGGGTACAGCTAGAACTTCCAGAAATTAAAAATCACATTGATCTCAGGGAACCAACTGCAGATTGACTCAAATATGTTCTGGCCTCATTCCCGAACGTGAAACTCTTGCACTCGAAGGAATATTTCAGGATTCAACTATGGCTATTGGAAAATCCGACACCTTGGAGCTATTGGAACTTAGGCTCGGGGTAAGTGAGCTGTCCCTTTATTACTCAGTGATTCGGTAACTTCTGCAAGACCATGAGGCGTATCCTTCCTTGGTGAAAGTCAATACTGGAAGTCATCGAGAGTATGTTCCTAAAATTCCCGTCCGTAATACTCGCCAAATAGAAGTTAGTGAATTATTAACCATCTAGATATAAATGACGAGAATATATTCATTTCGGCTCTGTCATAATAATATAACTGAGGCAGTGCTGCGAGGGATCTCAGATAGGTGCTTGGACTATGTTCTGGTAGCTTCAAGCTCTGGATACAACTGAAGCACAAGATCAAGATCGGGCGTGGCCTTGGTCGACACAACTCCAGGAGTTCTTCATCGTTGATGTTGGAACTCTTTCATTTAACAACTGAAATACTATTATCCCGTCCTTTATAAGCCAATCGGGCAACAATAGTCCAATCCACCCCATGTCTATCCACGCAGGAGTCTGGTTTTTTTCTGCGAATCCTGTGGTTCTCCAACCTGTTTCCACTTTGTTCGATCCAGAAATCCTGGAAGAGTTACTGAAAGATGCAACTACGGGAACACGCGGATGGTTTTCTCCTTGGTCACTTCTGGAACTGCATTTGTCGGGATGGAAGTATTCTGTAGTGGAGGTGACATAATCTACTTTTTTCTCTCCGTTCCTCATGTCATAGATTTGACCGGTGTTGCTCATAATGCCACGGAAACTCCCTTACTAGGCATCAGGTACAACTGTGTCTTCTTTCCCCCGGACGCACATCGGTATGCAATCTGTGCAGAATTATCTCATTTTTGGGTACAGACATCGCCGGAATCTTGCTTTTACTGCAGACACAACTAACCGCATAGAAAGGCGTGATCCATTCTTCCAGGCCGGACAGGTGACCCTCCTGTGTGTGCCCTTATAAAGCTCAGGACACCCAAAACTTACTTTCCTCTCTCTTTCTCTCCCCCCCACCATCAATCCCCCAGTAAGCAGAACAGCACATCTTCAAGCCCTTCTGGCACCAGGACACCAGGGCTCTTGCTCGTCGACCCGGCGTCGACAGAGTAGTGTCCCCGTCCATCTCGTCGCAAGTCCATCTTATCGCCGTCGCCCCAGGTTGCGTCCTTGCCGTGCCATTGGTCTCAACTCTGTTCTCTCTTCTTTCGGCTCATATAACCTCGGCTCTCATCTACTTCAATAATTATCATGGTCAGCAACGCGCTCGTTTCCTATTTTGAAGCTTATTAATGCCATCTTATCCAGCAGGCACAACATAACGGCACTATACAACCGATCAATAGACTCCCCTCGGAGCCGCTAAGCAAGAGACTCAAAACCATCATTGGCGACTTTCGACCGTTCTAAGGTCCCGAACAATGCTAATCCACATTAACCCCTATAAAATGAGCAGTTGACTATCTATACCCATAATTTATTATATCCCTATTAAAATTATTTGTCTTGTTAAGCACCATGTTGGGTACAATGCCAAAGGAAGCAACGTAAATATATGACAAGTTGGCATCGTTGCCGAGCGAAATAGGCTCGAGCGCTAACTTCCCTTGCCACTTGTCCTCATACCGTCATACATTGCGCGTTCAACAAGTATAAGTGTAATCATAGCCATCTTACGGAGAAGAAGCATACTTCGATTCTCTAGGAATATAACAATGCCTAAATGGAGAATTGGTATCCTCCAGATGGCTCCAGAGGTACTCAATACTTATAATAGGTAATGGTCAGATTATTGACCCCAATTTGCTCGCAATCTAGCTGGGAAATGTTGAAAGGAATAAGAAGAAACTAATGGATATGACTTCCCAGTAATTTTTCTGAAGTGATTGTCATTCTCCGCTATTTACTTGCTTACAGGCTTCGTCCGGGATCGATGGACCTGTTATGCCTTCCTGAAATGGTCTTAACAGGTAGATTCCATGAAGATAATTGTTTTGATCACTATAGAACCTAATGTCTCTAGGGTATAATTTCCCAACGGCCGAGGCTATCAAGCCATACCTCGAACGGCCCGAAACAGGTCAAACCTCTCTGTTCTGCAAGGCTTTGGCCGAACGACTGCGTTGCCATGTAATGGCCGGTTATCCAGAGGGTTTCTCTAAAGGATCCGATACTCAGGAGAAGATATCAGAGAATGCGGTGGGATTTAATAGCGCTATCATCTATGGACCCGATGGTCAATTTTGTGGAGGCTACCGCAAGACCAATCTATTCCGAGCCGATCTTCCTTGGGCACAGGCAGGTATATATTTCAATCTAAAAGAATAATCTATGAAATTCGACCATTCTGGGTAGGCGATGGGTTTGGTTTCTTTGATTTAGGGGCCCCACTGGGTCGGGTTTCTATGGGAATTTGCATGGATTTGAATCCTTCCACTTCAGCTGTTTGGACATCAATAGAAGACGGCCCTTACGAACTGGCAAGTTTTGCTATGGATCAAAACACTGAATTACTCATTATTCTATGTGCTTGGCTCGACTCTGAAAAATCCCCTGGAGAACGATGGGATATATCGACAGCAAACTATTGGGTGGCGAGACTTTACCCTTTGTGGAAGGGCAGGAAGGACCAAAAAAATAACAAAGAGACAGTAGTGGTGCTTTGTAACCGTTCGGGTTCTGAAGGAGGTATGTACACCTTAACGGCTGCTCGAGTGTCTGTCTGGATAATTGATCTAATTCCAATTCTACAGAGGCTAAGTTTGCTGGCACATCTTTGATTTTCCGACTATCCCAGAACGATGAACCAGAGGTTATTGGAATGATGTCTCGAATAGAGGAAAGTGTTAGAATTTGGGAAGTATAGCAATAAATGGCGCGTTTCTCTACATTTGACGGCTTACATACTTGTATTAATTCGATCTGTACATTAATCGGGCAGTCATCATGCATTCTATCCAGCAACAGCAGAACACCAAAGCATGTACACCAATCTTCACTTCCATCTTTTCTCCTGGAATAGCGTTCCCGGGGAAGTACCAACACGGAATCGTGTCTTAACCTGATATCGATATTGTGGTGATTTTTGGAATGTTCGGGAGCATCCACATCCCTACAAATGGAAAATCAGCATCGAGAAGAATATTAAACAGCTAAAACATACAAAACTGCAACAAGAACCGGCAAATTTACGATGCTCGTATAAACGGTATCTGGAAACCAGAGAGCAATGTTCTCGCCTTCATTTGTGCATCTTGACCCTTTGCATTAGTAACAAAATGCATATGGAACCCATACATCTTCGGGTAGGCATCGACGTTTACTTCAATCTGGGGAAACAGAGACATGGCAACTGGCGGTAATCCGAACGAAACGACGCCTGATACGCCAGCAGGAGTTTGCTGCGACTTCGTAGGATACGGCAAAGTGACGCCATTGAAGTCTCGGAGACGTGGCAGGACAAAATTGACAAGCGTTCCCAAAAATTCGTACATCCGATCACCAGTCATCTCCACGGTACAACCAGCAGGTAATCCTGGACGAATCCAGCCACCTTCCGTCTTTCTTCCCTTGACAATTTGGATACCTTTGCGATGTCGGTCTCCTCCTCCCGCGTGGGTTTCACCAGACAAAGCTCGCATTGCCATCAATGCAGGAACGAGTGCACTACGGTTTGACACTGCTTCCTTCACGAACATGTGCAAAGCAATTTTTTCCAACCGGGTGACATTGTCTGCGGTAGTTATAGGAGCTGGTGTCTTCCCGATTTGACTTCCACCACGGGGAACATTCCGTCGATATTTTACGAAAGGATCTTCTGGGTCGTACTTCATGTTGGGATCCTTCTGAGGTAGTCGAAATCGGAATTCATGGTTATAAGTCATATACATGACGTCGTCTTGGATGGTGTTGTAGTAGTGGTCGGCCAAACGGGAAGGGTGCATACTACGAAGCATAATGGAGACATGGGGTGAAGGTTGCTTAACGCGTGGCTTTCCTCGATGCCATCGGAATTTCGCCGGTCGAGGCATGACCTACACTAATGAAAGTATTTCACCATTAGAAGAAAATGCTTTCAATATTGAAAGCGACTCACCACCAAATGAAAAACACAAGTCGAGCGCCTCGAATTCTACGGGGCGCTTATGGACCACGTCCCCAAAGCTGGAATTTGGTTCCTCTTCTTTCAGCCTCATACGCAAAATCCTATAGCCCGTTTCGTCCCGCGATAACGGACCAGATGCCAAATGTACGGTTTACCGAGCAAATTATGACATACATTGGCCAGTCAACCATAGTCCATCTGGTAACATCTATGAATCCAATAGAATCTTTGATCTGAGACCTTTAAAGTATCTGTTTGTGGTTTCAACTTGGTCATATTATTTCGCTGAGGTATGACCAATAAATCTTTCATCGGAACTCTTGGGCAAAACTTGTAAGTTTCTCTAGATACCGAAGTGTTTGTTATGATC